>OLVT01001224.1_pt1 | contig 23035 bp, 25 predicted proteins | sample 1673241 | NCBI WGS metagenome assembly OLVT01 (sample SAMEA3178936, study PRJEB25190) | human gut metagenome | biome: human gut; feature: human-associated habitat; material: faeces | place: Austria | collected 2013 | reverse complement strand
CCACATCCCTTGCATGGTGCAATGTTGAGTTTGTCAGGTTCAATGATTTCAATTTCATTCTTTTCTGATGCTCCTTTTATAAATGCATTGATTGCTGTCAGCGTGTTTCCTTTTCTGGCACTTCCATTAATGATTACAATTTTCATGCGTGTATCCTCCAACTTCCAATTTGATATTTCAGCCAATAGTATGCAGTTGAAACGCCTTACTTCTTCCTCTTTTTCTTCTTCTGCACGCTGTATCCGAACTTGCCGAGATACTTGCCAAGCGCAAAATACTCGCCGTGGGAGTACATAATCAGGTTCGCATCGTTGATATGAAACCGGTCGTTTTCGTCCAGATATTCGTCATCAACCGTCACGCCGACCACCTCGGCGATGAACATGGTATGGCTGCCGAGTGCGCGGCTCTCAGTGACGCGGCAGGCGATGTTGACCGGGCTTTCCGCGATAGCGGGTGCGCTGACATGCTCGACCGGCATGGGCGTCAGACCGGTTTTCGCAAATTTATCCACATCACGGCCGCTGACAACGCCGCAGTAGTCGCACGCGCGCGCCAGCTTTTCGGTGGTGAGATTGATGACAAATTCACCGGTTTTCTCGATAATATCGTAAGAATACCGTGACGGACGGACCGAGATCGACACCATCGGCGGGTTGGTGCAGATCGTACCGGCCCACGCTACCGTGATGATGTTGGGACGGTGCGCTTCATCGGCAACGCTGACCATCACCGCCGGAACGGGATTGAACATGTTGCCGGGCTTCCAGCTTTGTTTACCCATGTTTATCTCCTTTGTTGTGCGTGGGATAGACGGCACGCAGTTGTTTTGAAAGTCTGATTATGCCAGCGGCTGCACCGTATAGCGGAGCCGTGCGGGCGAGTGCGGATACCGACGGTAAAACGCGCTTACCAGTCGGTCGGCAACCATGCGGCTGTTTTCGTAATTCGCCTGCGGCAGCAGGATGATATACTGCGAAATGCTGCATCGAGCGATCACATCGCCGCGGCGCAGATTGTTCTGGACAAGCACTTGCAGATTGTTCATTGCGGGGTCCAGACTGCGGCGTGCAAGCATTTCGCCGTCCTTGCCGGAGACCGACAGCAGGCAGATATTCGCTGAATGGCCGTTTCGCGCGATCGAACGGGCTTCGGAACGGTACAGAATCTTGAAAAAGTCGTATTCGCATACCATGGCGCCGCTGTGCGGCGCGGGCTCCTCAAGCTGAGAGCAAACCTCGTCCATGGTCAGTGTACGGTCGTTTACGGTGCGTGTTGCCTGACGATACAGTGTGCGCAGCGTCTCGGACGGCATAACGCCGAAATGCGCAAACAGCTGCTCGCTCATTTCCTCGTAGACCGACATAGCGCCCTTCATATCGCCGGTGCGGAGCAGACCGCGCATGAGGTGCTCATACAGATCCTCCTGATACGGCTCAATATGAATCGCCCGACGGCACAGTGCAACGGCTTCGGCTGTGCGCTCCTGCTTTTCGAGCAGCTCGATCACACCGGCTGCCGCACGGGTGTACAGGCTGTGATAGTAGGCCACGATTGGAATAGTCCAGATTTCATCGGTCATGCGCGGCAGCGGATCGTCGGCATACAGTGCCAGTGCAGCCTGATATTCCGCCAGACGGACATCGTCATCTCCGGCGGCTTCGGCGGCATGAAAATGCGCCTCAAAATCCTCAATATCGAGGGAAAGCGGCATAGCGTTGTTCCAGAAGTATCGTCCTGCTTTGCGGCGGATGAGCAGGCGGCCAAGTCCAGGCTGCAGTTTGTCCAGCGCGGTGCGAATGCGGTGAAAGATTGATTTGAGCGCATTTCCGGGATCCGCGCTTTTCTCGCCGTTGCTCCAGTATAGACGGATCAGCTCCTCCTGTGCGAACGAGCGGCCGTGGTTATACAGCATATAGGCCAACAGTGACCATACCCGGCGGGAACGGTCGTCGCTGTCGGAAATGGTGCGGTCGCCGTATCGAAGGGTAAACTGCCCGAGCATCTGCACTTGTAATGTAGGTCCGTTCATCTTTGCTCCCCACCTTTGTATGATGTGTTCGCAGATTGACGCGTATGACCGCTTACAAAGTCATACGGTATATATTAGAAATATACCACGAAACCGGCAAAAATGCAAACCGGAGAACAGGGAACAGCGGAGCTCCTGCGGGTGCAGCCGCAGATTTGCGGGAGAACTGCCGTTGAGAAAGAATGCATAAATCAACACGATAGATGAATTGATTTTGTGAAAAATACGAAAATACAGTATGATTTGCGGTAAAGAGAACGCACGTTCTTTATTGAATGCTCGATTTCTCTGTCCGGATAGGAGCAAGGACAGGGTACCTTCTGAATAGCATGGACAAATGCAGCTTCAGCGATTTGGAGAATCCTTGCAACCGATTGGCAGAAGTGCGGTTATAGGGCAGCTCAAAAGCGGAAAGGAGATTTTTGAATAACCGTGCGCCGGACGGAGAGGACCGGTACGCTGTCAGATCGACCTGCTTCTTAGCGGAAGACCGTAATACAATCGTACTGCAAGAAGATAGTTTTATTGCTATGGAGGCAGCGCTTCAGATCCGCATTGACAGTGCAGGAGCAGATAGAAGCGCTTTACCGCAGTCTGGGTACTTCGTTCGCTGAGGCTGTACGAATGTTTGTGCAGCAAAGCCTTCAGAAAGGGGCGGTATGCCGTTTCGGCCGTCGCTTCGTGCGTGGGATGACATGAGTGAAGCAGAAATCAGCGAAAAGCTGTCGCGCAGCAGTGAGGATATTGCTGCCGGACGCATCTCTGCACAGTGCGATATGGACGCTCAAGTAAAGGAGCTGCTTCAGAGTCGTGCCGCAAAGATATAAGATATTTTATACCTCAGCAGCCGAGCGGGATATTACGGAAAAGCCTATGTACATTATGCAGCAGTATCGGGATACGGCTTTGGCAGAACGGTGGGACAACGCCTTTGCGCTTTGCTACAGGAGAATTTGACTGCATTTCCGGCTAAGTATCCGCTGTATGATGTGGAACCATGGAGTTCTTCGGGAATTCGGCAATATGTTACGCGAAATGATGTGATTTTTGTATTCGGTCGATGAAAACCGCAGCTGCGTGTATATTCGGAGTGTTTGTACACGCGGTCGAGATTTGGATTTACACCTGTCGGAGCAGAGTGAGAGTGTGGAGTAAAACGAAAAGAGCAGCAATCGCTGCTCTTTTTTTCTATCATAAACCCCTAATCAGTCGCCCTGACGGTCGCTGAGAATTTGCGACGACTTATACCATGCTGAAAAGTAAAGAAAAACCGCTCATTTCGACGAAACAAGCGGTTTATGATGGTACGCCCGGTGCGATTCGAACGCATGGCCTTTGGAGTCGGAGTCCAACGCTCTATCCAGCTGAGCTACGGGCGCGAGTACATGATATAGTATACCAGTCTTTCGTGCATTTGTAAAGCGGTTATTGCGGGGTATTTCGGTCGGATTGCGCCGAAACACCCCGATTTCCGTCTTACGCCTGCGCGTCATCCGGCTTTTTCTTCTTTTTGCGTTTGCGATAGCGGTCCTCCTCGGAGAAAACACAGCCGCAGTAATTCTGCATGTACAGGCCAAGCTCACGCGCCTTATCCTGTCCCTCACGGAAGCGCGGCGAAAAGTCGCGGTGCAGATACTCGACACCGTATTTTTCGGCCATGTGTTCGCAGATCTGACGCATCAGCTCGTGATTCTGGTACGGGCTGACAAACAGGGTAGAGGTAAACCGGTCGTAGCCATGCTCGGCGGCGTAGCGCGCGGTTTCCTCAAAGCGGAGCGCATAGCAGGTCGCACAGCGGTTGTCCCAGTTGGGATAAACAGCTTCGATGAACTTGCGCAGGCCGTACTCGTTCTCAATCTCCAGCTTGAGATCAATGCTTTTTGCATACTCAACGAGCGTATTCTTGCGCATTTTGTACTCTTTCATCGGATGAATGTTGGGATTGTACCAAAAACCTACCGGCTCGATACCCTCCTGCCGCAGCGTGTCGATACACGCAATGGAGCAGGGCGCACAGCAGATATGAAGAAGTGTTCCGGACAAAAAATCAAACCTTTCTGAAATGATAGTTGGATTAACGATGAGGATAAGCGGGAACTTATTTGCGTAGTAATGGATCAATATCTATGAATTCATATTCTTTTGCGGCTTCGCTCTTAGAAGAAAACAATTTCACATCGTCACATGGCTGCAGTTGTTTTTTCCAATCTACGCAATTGTTTACAAAATTTTTGAAGTTATCGGCAATCCAAAATATTTTTCTGCTTTTATCGATATAGCAGATAGGAAATTCACTCTCTATGTCTGTCAGACCGCCCACGGTGCCTATATAACCACCCCGACTGTCTACCGCCATAATATCTACACGAGGTACAGCGTAAAAATCAACATTCAGAGCCATATTATCAAATACGAAATGAATATCATAGCAATCTATAAACTTTTGATATTCTTCATCCTTGAGTTCTATCGGCATGGAATAAATCGTTGTTCCTGCTTGGATAATTTCTGCATCTTTTCGGATAACGCAGATTGCACCGTTTGCACCATTATAATTCGAGCTTGTCACATCCAGAAATAATCGTTTCATTTTCTTCCTCCTGTATAAATCGGCAGAGTCGTCAAAGTGAATCATTCCCTTTTTTGAAGTCGAATGGCATAGTGTTCTCCTTTATTTCTTCCAGTGCTTGAGGGTCGGCACAATGGCTTCCATATGGGCGCGAACCTGCTCTGCAGGCCAGCTTTCGGTTGCCATATGCGTTACGCAAAAGTCAATCAGCTGCTCTTTCGTGGTGTATTTGAAGGTTCCGTCGGCATAGCACCACATGCAGTAGTCCTCGTTAAAGGAGCCGTCCGGCTCTTTACTGGTGATGGAATCTTCAAGCGGCATGCCGCAGCATTGGCAGATCAGCTGCTGCGGAGAGCCAAGAAGCGTATTGATCGACACGTTAAAGAACGCGGAAAGCAGCTTGAGCGTTTCGACATTCGGCGTGGTTTCGCCGGTTCCCCAGCGGGATACCGCCTGTCGGGTGACAAAAATTTTTGCAGCCAGTTCGTCCTGTGAGAGATCTTTTTCGGTTCTGAGATGATATAAAATATCCTTTGTATTCATAATCGAACACCTCCGTGAGGTAAGTGTATCATAGGATCTTTTTACGGACAAGCAACATGCGGTTGCGGTATCGGATAACGCCTGTCAGCAACCTGCCGGCTTAATTATTATACCTCGTTTCCGGCCTACTTGCAAACCCTGTCGAAAACCGTTATACTGAGATTAGATTGTCCCGGAATTCTGATCAAAGGAGGAATATTCTCATGAAGGATATTGCATACTATAACGGAAAAATCGGCCGCATTGACGAGGTGCAGGCGCCTATCACCGACCGCGGTTTTTACTTCGGCGACGGCGTTTACGATGCGGCGATGGTCAACAACAAGAAAATCTTCGAGCTTGAGGATCATCTGGACCGCTTTTACAACAGCCTGAAGCTGCTCCGCATTGAGCCGCCGATGCAGCGCGACGAGCTGAAAAAAACGCTGAACGAGCTGGTGACTCAGCTGGATTCGGATGCGCCGCATATGCTATACTGGCAGTCCACCCGTGCAGTGGCACATCGCATGCACGCGTTCCCCAAGGGCGGCAAGGCCAGCCTGATGGCATTTTCCGAGCCGTGCGGACTGGACCGCCAGGATCATCCGTACAAGCTGATTTCGGTCGAGGACACGCGTTTTCTGCACTGCAACATCAAAACGCTCAACCTTATCCCGAATTGCATGGCGATGCAGCAGGCTGTTGAGGCGGGCTGCGACGAGGTTGTGTTCCACCGCGGCGACCGCGTGACCGAAGGCGCACATTCCGGTCTGGCGATTCTCAAGGATGGCGTGTTCTGCACGCCTCCGGCGGATAATCTTATTCTGCCGAGCATTACGCGCAAGCATTTCCTTACACTGTGCGACAAGCTCGGTGTGCCGACCCGCATTGCACCATTTACTGTGGATGAGCTGAAAAATGCAGATGAGGTGATGATCCTGTCCACCGGCACGCACTGCGTCGGCGCATGCGAGCTGGACGGCAAGCCGCTCGGCGGCAAGGATCCTGCGCTGCTCGATAAGCTGCAGAAGGCGTATCAGCAGTGGTTTAACGAGGAAACCGCAAAATAATGGAGAATTGAAAATGGATAATTGAGAGTTAACTCAATAACGCGCATTGCGTGTATCCGTCATTTTCCATTCGCTATTCTCAATTTGGAAAGGACAAAAGAATGCCCAACATTGTTATCATTGGTGGCGGACCGGCGGGACTGAGTGCTGCGATTTACGCGGTACGCGCCGGCATGCAGGCAACCGTTCTGTATAAGGACGGCGGTGCGCTGGCCAAAACGGACAAGATCGAGAATTATTTCGGCTTTATTGAGCCGGTTTCCGGGGCAGAGCTGCTCGAGCGCGGACAGAAGCAAGCCGAACGTCTGGGTGCAGTTTTGCGGCAGACCGAGGTAACCGGTATTGAGTATGCGGCGCAAGGCTTCACGGTTAAGACTGCGGACGGTGTGTTTGACGCGGATGCGGTCATTCTGGCAACCGGTTCGCCGCGTGCGGTGCCGAAAATCGAGGGCGTAGCCGCATTTGAGGGCCGCGGCGTCAGCTACTGCGCCATCTGTGACGCGTTTTTCTATCGCGGCAAGGACGTTGCCGTGCTCGGTCAGGGTGAGTATGCGCTCGAGGAAGCGCGGGTGCTGCTGCCGGTGGCGCAGTCCGTTACGCTGCTGACCGATGGCAGCGAGGTTCCGGCGGATTTGCCGGACGGTCTGCGCGTGGAAACGCGCAAGGTAAGCGCGATCGAGGGCGATGAACTGGTGTCGCGCGTGGCGTTTGCCGAGGGAGAATCGCTGCGCGTTTCCGGCGTGTTTATCGCCTATGGTACGGCCGGCAGCGGCGATTTTGCCCGCAAGCTGGGCGCGCAGCTGGACGGCACGCGCATCAAGGCGAACGCCGACGGCTCGACGGCTGTGCCCGGCCTGTTTGCGGCCGGTGACTGCACCGGCGGTCTGCTGCAGGTGGCAAAGGCCGTAGCGGATGGCGCCGAGGCTGCGATGAGTGCGGTGAAGTTCGTGAGAAAGTGAAGAAAGCACCGCATACTTCGGTATGCGGTGCTTTTTTATGCGGTTTTGACCGGGGCATTAACCCTCGTAATCATCCTCATTCTCCCAGTTGTGCCAAACGGCCTGCACATCGTCGTTATCCTCGAGGTTGTCGAGCAGCTTACGCATCTGCGCCATGAAAATTTATCCATTCTAAAAGTGATAAATAACATGGAATAACGGCAAATTTGAACTTTTTAATGTGGTAAATAATTCTTAAATAAAGTTGGATGATGACATACAATCTGCTCAAATGCGGTATGTTTGTCATCGTTCGGATGGGTGCAAATGCATCATTCAAGGGAAGTATATCATCACTCAGAGCCGAAAATCAAGCTGTGAGTGATGACATACACGCCTAAAACATACATCTTTTTCATCATTCAGCGATACTCATTTTTACCAGCTTATAGAAACTGGTTCGCTTCGTGCCTGTTTTCTCCATAGCGACTTTAGCAGTGATTTCGCCATTCTTCCACTGAGCATATACCTCGTTCCAGTTTGCGGGAAATTGGAGCGCAGGACGTCCGAATTTCACGCCTTTGGCTTTAGCGGTATTGATACCCTCCGCCTGTCGAGATTTGATTGTAGCGCGTTCCTGCTCGGCTATCGTGCCTAATACCTCGATGAGAATATTGTTTACCATTTCAAATACCCATTCTTGGCCTTCGGGCAAGTCCATCATAGTAGTAGGCAAGTCGATAACCTTTAGACGGATGTTGTTGTCCTTGAACCATTCAAGTTCGGTTTTAATGTCGCGCTTGTTGCGGCTCAGGCGGTCGAGAGACTTAATGACAAGCGTATCATCTTGACGGAGCATACCGTTTTATTCATGGGATTGACGGAAATGTATTCCTCGGCTTGCAGATACTTAAACCATGCACGGAACGCCTTGTGCAGACCGTTGATATAACTCGGTTTTCTGCCTGCACGCTGCAAGTTGGTCAAAAAATGCTTGATATGAGGTGCTAAAACCTCATCTACATCGGTAATGCAATACTATCGTAACGGAACAATCGGACCTTCAGGTGGCGGAACGGACGCCTTTTGAGGCAAAATGGCGTCTGCTGGCACAAGTGGAATTCCACTGCTATATTCTGATTTCCAATGTATCAGGTGCAATAAAAGTAGCCCCTCTCCAAATTTTGCAATTTCCAGTGGTGCTGCCGCACAAGTTTCAGGACGCGGAAAAGTTCAATTTGCAGTTTTCAGATTTCTCAGAAATCACCGAAACAGCGGACAAGCTGCGCTGGCTCCGATACCAGAAAGGGCTGCGGCAAAGAGATGTAGCGGACTACGCCGGTATCGACCGGAGCACCTATGTCCACTATGAGGAATACGGCAAAGACCTCTATCCGCCGGAGCACATGGAACGAATTGCACAGCTCTTTGAGGTCACGATCGAAAGCCTTTTGGATGATTACAATCTTTTCCTAAGAAACGGTCAAGGCGAACAGATCAAGGCGATCCGAACGAAACTGGGGCTGACGCAGAGACAATATGCGGACAAGCTGGGCGTCAGCCTTGGCAGTCTCAAGCAGTGGGAGCAAAACCGCAAGCAGATATTCAAATCCACATGGGAGAAGTATTTCAAGCAGAGGCTTGAACATTGCGAATAATTCTGATAGAATTATCATAGAATAATTCAGGAGGCGTTGACCCATGATTATCAAATCTTCTACTGCGCTTCGCAACGACTACGGCACGATCTCTGATCTGGCGCATGAGGAAGCGGAACCTATCTATATCACAAAAAACGGCGAGGGTGATCTTGTCGTGATGAGCATTGAAGCCTTTGAACAGCGAGAGGAAACTTTAAAGCTGCGCATAAAGCTGGAAGCGGCGGAGGCATCCCGGCTTTCCGATGCACCCTCCTATACGCTGGAGGAATCCAGGAAACGGCTGGAGGCGATCTATCAGCGTGGCTAATCTCGTGATTCTGGAACCCGCCCAGCGGGAGCTTGAAGAAATTGCGCAGCTTCACATGAGCCTTGTGGGGCCAAACTCAGCGAGGAACATCACCAATCTGATTCTGGATACGCTTTCCCGTCTGGAGATGTTCCCGCTGTCCGGCCATATCCCGCTGGATAAGGAACTGCGAAACGGCGGATACCGCTATGTCATCGCGGGAAAATATATCTGCGTGTATCGGCTGATTGCTGAAACGGTCTATGTTTACCACATTGCCCACGGCGCAAGCAATTATCCGACCCTGTTCAAACGGCTTCTGAAAGAAGAAAATCAATAAGAATATGCAAGGAGCATCTACAAAACCGAGCAGACCGGCTTCACTTGAGGCCAGTCTGCTCGGTTTTATGTATTACTTCTGCTTTTTCAGGTGCTTCACTGCTGCATCCAACAGTTCCAGCTTCTGCTCCGTGGAGCAGGGCAGATTCTGGATGGATTTCAGCGCCTGCTCGGACTGGAACTTCGCCAGCTCCTGCCCAAGCTCCTGCTGCGCCTGCTTTGATTTCGAGAAGATCATAAATACTTCCATGGCTGCCCTCCTTTCCAGAGCGTTTTCTGCTTCAATCTATGCGTGTGTTCCGGCTGCTATGTAGACAAATAGAACTCGATTTCGCGGCTGCGAGGGAAATCGTATTGCCGCACGGTTTTGGCGGTGCGGGAAGGCTTGCCATTCAAGGGTTTTTCGCCCCTGAATTGTCTACATCAGACCGCCGTTTGCGGGCGGATTTCGCCTTCTGCCGGCGGTGAACCTCCTTGGCGCAGGCGGGGCAGTATTTTGTCCTGCCGGAGCGGGCGAGAATGCCCGTGCCGCAGACTTCGCAGCGGCGGAGTTTTTTCGGGCTGAAAATGGCTTGCTCCAGCTTCGGCTGCTGGGGCAGCACGGCGCGGCGAAACCACCGGCAAAGCAGACTTCGGGAGATGTACTGCGGGCAGACACCGTCCAGCAGCAGGCAGTCGCCATCCAAGAAGTTGCAGCAGCGCTTTGTAAGACCGCGCACGCTGCGAACTTGTCCCGGCGTCAGGCGGAAGAGCGAGCCGTCTGGCAGGCGCTCGATGGGGTCAAGTCTGCGCATTCGTTTCCACCTTTGCAATGAGTTTGGCATCCGCCGGGTAATTCAGCGTAATGAGGGAGGGCTTGCCCAGCCCCTGCTTGCGGCGGACGATCAGGCCGCTGTACTCCAGTTCTCGAAAAATCTGCGTGGCGCTCTGGCGGCTGCGGTGGAGCTTGGCCTGTGCCTGTTCCACTGTGAAGTACAGCCGGATGGTGCCGTCCGGCTCGATATAGCCATTCTGCCGGGAGATACTGGCCCGATCCAGCAGGAGCGCGTAGAGCACTTTTTCGTCAATGCTGATCTCCAAGAGCGTTTCGTCTTGCAGCAGAAACCTCGGAAGCGGCACATAGGATGCCGCCGGGCTGTCAGTGGTAAACTTACAGAATATTTTCATCTGACCTCCTGTCCTATCCATCCTATCAGGCGTATTGATTGGATTGATGGATGATTTTCTTGTATCTTGATTTATTTCTTATTGATTAGGGGATGAAATTCAGCCTAAATGAACGTCGCGGAAACCGTCGTCCTGAAATCCGTTTTCGGAACCCTCCGGAGCGTCAACTTGTCCACTGCCTGGAAAACCGGTGCCGGAAAAGCCACACATGGAAAACCCCGTTGTGGTCACAGCTCGTCCTTCTGCCGCATTTTCAGCAGCTCCCAGATTTCGGCTTGCCGTGCTTTCAGCTCGGCAACGTCGTCTGCATAGAGATGCCCGGTGCTGTTGATGCGGCGGCAGATCTGGTTTATGTTTGCAGCGATCCTGCTGACGGCGGCAGCCAGCTTTTTCTGCTCGGTGTAGTCCACCTTGATGATGTAGCCGTCGATCAGCATCTTGCGGGCGTATGCGCCGAAATTGTGGGTTCCTAGCTGGCGCATTTTGTGCTGGATCAGGCTCAGCTCCTGCTTGCTCAGGCAGATTTCCTTGCGGATGGGTCGTGTGCGATCCGGCATGGCTTACCTCCCCAGCAGTTTCATGGGAACGGCGGTCATGCGGGTATGGTTGTGGTGAATGATCATGGTGGTTCTCCTTTTGGTTTTGATAAAATTTGGTTGAAAGACGGTTTGAAGCATTCGTCTGCCTTTCACAATCCATCGGACAGAAAAGTCGAAAAAGTCAGGCGGCGTCAGAAAAGAATTTTCCAAAGTCCTTCTCTCTTTCCAACGGACAATTTTTTTGAAATTGGGGGGAAAATGCAAAAAATCTTTTTCTGCAAAGCAAAGTGTCTGCTTAAAAACCCTTTCACTAGACAACGGACAAAATGAAGCGGGGTGTCACGGTTCTGTCACAAGCGGCAGCAAAAAGAAGCGCCTGCCGTTCAGGCAAGCGCTTCAAAATGGCGTTGGTTATTCCATTATATCTTCAAAAAATTCCTCGGTTTCCTGCATTAACCGGCAGACTCCGTCTGCCTCGTCCCGCTGCTGCAAAAGCTGAGCAAACGCCCGATAGAGTGCAATCTGCCGACGCTCGATTGCGCCGCGATTCAAGTGCATGGCCTCAGCCGTTTTACGGACAGAGAGCCCTTCGGAAAACCGCTTCTGAAACAGCTCAGTATAGTCCTTCAGGATTGTTCTCATGGACTGCTGCAGAAAGGACACATCTTCGCACATGGCCTGGTATTCCGCTTTACCATCAATACCGATATACTGCTTCCGCTCCCGGATCAGCTTGTACCGCCGCAGATCCATCCGGTAGTTTTCACAGATATCCTTGGCATATTCATAGTACGTTCTACTGCGCCGGATGTGGCGTTCGTCCTGTTCGCAAGGGATATACACAAAGGGCTTGCGCTTGGGTTCCGGGAAGCCGTCCTCTGTTACTTCTCCGATCATTTCCGGTTCGACCTCGCGCCGGGTCTGACGGATGTATTTATCCTCAAGAATACCATCCACATTCACCTGCTCACAAAAGGAGTCCAGGCCAATGGTGTAGTATTCCTCATTGCCTTCCCGGATGAAACTGGCATCCTTGCAGATCACAACAGCCTCGCCGGTATCGATATCTTTTACCACGCGGACAACGTAGATCCGCTTGCCGTCGTATCGTTTATAGTAACCGGAAAAACGCGTTTGACTGCCATGCATAGGCCCCTCCCTTCCGGGTGATTTGCTATCAGTATATCATAGAGTGCGGCCGATAAACAGGACAATTTGAAAAACGCGGATCAGAGAGTATTGAAGAATAGCAAGCACATCCGGTGTCCGTACACACCGGAAAAATGCGTGCGCCGCCCCCTCCATCCAAGCGTGCATTTTATCATTTGGGATACTCCCAAACCCTGTGTTTTTGATAAACCTCGGTTGTAATCAGAGAAATGAGATAATAGCAAAAACAGAATAAACAGCTGGGCTGCAAACTGCATAACGTCCATGAACTACGGCAAGAGACTTTCGCAATATGATGCGAAAGTCTCTTGCTTTATGGCCCAAAACGACGTATAATTATGTCAACATTTGTAGTTGGAGGTCGGAAAATGGCTATCTCATATAACAAGCTTTGGAAATTACTTGTTTGGTATCTGACATCTCTGCTGCACTATTTGTTGAGCTTAATTAAAGGGATAACCATATAACACAATTTACGAAGAGCAGGGGGAAAGTGATGAAAAAACGGTTTTTAACTCTGGCACTGGCACTGACGTTGTGCGCGGGCCTGGCCGTCCCGGCGGCGGCTGTGGCAGACACCCGCGACCCGATGATCCATTACAGCGATCAGACGGTTCAATATGGAAGCTATGTTGTGAAAGAGGATGGTTCTCTTTGGACCACACGAGTCGTTAATGAATACGATGATACAAACGGCGATACCTTTCACAAGGCAATGGATGGCGTAAAATCCGTATGGACAGTCGATACCGGTGCATTTATTCTGAAATCGGATCATTCTCTTTGGTCATGGGCAGGCTGGGGGCACCTGTCCGGAGACGGGACAGAGAACTACCATAAGAGGCCTGTAAAGATCATGGACGATGTATTGAATTTTCAGTATGGTGATTCTTTCGGCGGTGAGCTGAGAAGCTACTGTGTCATAAAAAGCGATGGTTCCCTGTGGACTTGGGGCGACTACACCGGCGATGGCACGGCGGAGCGGCGGCTCGCTCCGACCAAGGTGATGGAGAGTGTTGCCATGGTGTTGCCTGTTGGGAGTGCTTCCGATCAGCTCATCACCTATGCCGTCAAGAAAGACGGTTCTTTGTGGGGCTGGGGACATTATGATGACAGACATACGCCCTTCACCTGGGATTTGTTTGAAGGTGTGGCTGCTTCGGGAACAGACTGTCTGAAGCCTGTGAAGCTGATGGACGATGTCATTGCTGTTACATCGGACAACGTATTCTATGATATGGCCTTGCGCAGCGACGGCTCCCTGTGGTATTGGGGCAGAAAAAAGGCGGAAGACAACTACGTTTATGCGGTCAAGCCTGAAAAGCTGATGGACGGCGTGGCGGCAGTTGACGGGAGTGCTGTCATAAAGACGGACGGAAGCCTGTGGATGCTGCGGACAAACTTTGGTATCATTACGCCTGAAAAGTACGCAGACAATGTTGCCCGTGTTTCAGATGAGAATGGATACATGCTCAAAACGGACGGAACTCTTTGGACCATGCCATATAACGCCAGTGAGGCAAAGCCTCTGTTGAGCAATGTAGTTGCCTGCTCCGGATACTGGAATTTCGGAATTCTGATGCTGCGAAGCGATGGCAGTCTGTGGGGATATGGAGACAACAACGACCGCGGTCTTGGCATCGGGAACAAATCGAAGATCACAACCCCTGTTAAGGTCATGGATCACGTCCGGCTGCCCTCCAAGACCGGCGTATCCGAGCCGGGCAGCCCCTTTGACGATGTGCGCTCCAGCCAGTATTTCTACCAGCCCGTGAAGTGGGCGGTAGCCAATGGAATCACCACAGGCACCAGCGCAGCCACCTTCTCCCCCGACCAGACCTGCACCCGTGGGCAAATCATCACCTTCCTGTGGCGGGCCGCCGGGTCACCGGAACCCGAAAATGCGACCCTCTTTTCTGATGTGAAAGAGGATGCCTATTATGCCAAGGCCACCGCCTGGGCGGCGGAACAGGGGATGGAGGAAGGCGCTGCATTCTCGCCCGATGCGCCCTGTACCCGTCTGATGGCGGTGGAATTCATGTGGAAGTACGCCGACAGCCCCGAGGCTCCCAAAGCTACCTTTACCGATGTTGCCTCCGATGCCGTAAACTGGGCCGTCAAGCAGGGCGTTACCAATGGCACCAGCGCCACCACGTTCTCCCCGGAACAGACCTGCACCCGTGGGCAGATCGTGACGTTCCTGTATCGCGGCTTTGCCGACTGAGCGCAGCGCAAAATCCCTTTGGAACAAGGAGGAGCTGTTGCAAAACGGAACCGCAATAGCAATTTGCGCAAAAAAAACCATTCAATGTGAAGATAGCTGAAACTCCAGTTACATTTTGCTATGGGGAATACAGAATTAAATTTGGAGGAAGAACATTTTATAGGTGAGATAGTCATTGGAATGGTAACCTCAGTGCTGGTTTTATTATAATTTTGTCGGCGACATATAGTGATGAATTGCACCCCATTATACCCTTGATTCTATGGGTATAATGGGGTATAATTTGCATATAATAGTTTCACCGGGGAGGTGCACCATGGAACGGTCTGAACTTCAAGCCAAGATTGCTGATCTGGAGCAGCAGATTGCAGAGCTGCCTGCAGGGTCTGTCACAAAGAAGACGATCAACGGCAATGCATATTTCTATCACCGTTGGACGGAGGACAAGAAGCGCCGGGAGAAGTATCTTCCTGCGGAAGAGGTGGATTCTTTCCGGAAGCAGATTGAGCGCCGGAAGGGACTGGAAAAAGAATTGAAGGTGCTGCAGAAGCAGCTGCCCAGGAAATCCGTATCTGCTGCCTCTGCACATACCTTTGCAACGAATATCCGCGCTGGCGAGGCCCTGCGTACCTTTTCTGCCTCTGTCCGCCGGTATCGCAAGCGTGAGTGCTTCCGGCAGCTGCATGACTATATTTACGGCGAGCTGCAGGACAAGGTGCTCATCCTCTACGGCCTGCGCCGGACGGGAAAAACAACCATGATCCGTCAGATCTTTGCAGGGATGAGCGATGCAGAGCTTTCGAAAGCAGTCTTCATTCAGATTACAGCCAGAGACACACTGGCCGATGTGAACCGTGACCTCAAGATGTTGGAAGCACAGGGTTTCCGGTATGTGTTCCTCGATGAAGTGACGCTGATGGAGGATTTCATCGAGGGGGCGGCGCTGTTCTCTGACGTGTTCGCGGCCTGCGGTATGAAGGTCGTCCTCTCCGGCGCGGACTCGCTGGGCTTCCTTTTCACAGAAGATGAACAGCTCTATGACCGCTGTATTCTGCTGCACACCACCTTCATCCCTTACCGTGAATTTGAGTCCGTGCTCGGCATTCGCGGCATCGACGAGTATATCCGCTACGGCGGCACTATGAGTCTCGGCGGTGTCCACTACAACGAAACCTCCACGTTTGCCAGCAAGGAAAGCGCGGACGAGTATGTGGATACGGCTATTGCACGCAACATCCAGCACTCCCTGCGCTGCTACCAGTACGAGGGACATTTCCGCCATCTGCGTGACCTGTATGAGAGGAACGAACTGACCAGCGCCATCAACCGCGTGGTGGAGGACATCAACCACCGTTTCACGCTGGAGGTGCTGACGCAGGATTGGAAATCCCACGACCTTGGCATTTCCGCCAGCAATCTTCGCCGGGATCGGGAGAACCCTACGGACATCCTTGACCGCGTTGACCTTGTAGCTGTCACAGACAGCCTGCGGAAGTTGCTGGAGATCCGGAACAAGGCGGAGCAGACTGTGGCGATGGACGATATTCATGCGGCGGAGATTAAAGAATATCTGGATTTGCTGGACCTGACGCGGGAGATCGACGTGCGGTACCTGCCGGATGTCAGCCGGAGATCCAGCCGCACGGTGATCGCCCAACCCGGTCTTCGCTACGCGCAGGCCGATGCGCTGATTCGCAGCCTGCTGCTGGATGAGACATTCAGCGCTCTGTCTCTGCCGGAGCGTACCGCTGTTCAGGAACGCATTCTGTCCGAGATCAGAGGCCGGATGCTGGAAGACATTGTCCTGCTGGAAACTAAGCTGGCGAACCCCAAAAAGCAGGTATTTGTCCTGCAATTTCCTGTGGGTGAGTTCGACATGGTGGTATTTGACCCTGTTGCCGGTTCCTGCCATATCTTTGAGATCAAGCACAGCGCAGAAATTGCTCCTCAGCAGTATCGGCATCTGATCGACGAAGAAAAGTGCGCTCAGGCTGAGCACCGTTACGGTCCCATCACCGGGAAAACGGTTCTCTATCGCGGCGAAAACAGAGTTATTGAAGGCATCCAATATCAGAACGTGGAAGAATATCTGCGGAACATCGTAAGAACGTAGTGCAACCGCCGCCCGGGCTGAGAAGCTTGGGCGGCGGCATTCGTTCAGCAATGAAAAAGGTTCAAAACAGCCACTTTTCTTTCCTGTATCGCCTTGCATGCGTCGGATGTGAAATCATACGCCGCTCCATTTTATCGCCGTTTCTGCTGGACAAAACACGCGGAAATCGCCATAAAATCTGACAGAAAGTCACGACCTGCTTCTGAAGCAAAAAATCTGTGAATCTGATTCCTGGCTCCTTTTCAAACGGATTCCTTTGTGATATAGATATATCTATCAACATATCATATACGCGTGAGGTGCGCTTATGAAAAAGGAAACCAGACAATTTGTTATCTACTCCCGCAAGTCCAAGTTTACCGGCAAGGGCGAGAGCATCGAAAATCAGATCGAGCTGTGCCGCCAGTACATTGCTGTCCATTTTAGTCAGGAAGAGGCGGACGCGGCGCTGGTGTATGAGGACGAGGGCTTTTCCGGCGGCAATCTGGAGCGCCCGCAGTTCAAGAAAATGATGAAGGATTCGCAGAAGATTGCATTTGCCGCCATCGTGGTCTACCGGCTCGACCGCATTAGCCGCAACATCGGAGACTTTGCCAAGCTCATCGAGGACCTGGGTGACCGGCACATCGACTTCATTTCCATCCGGGAACAGTTCGACACGTCCTCGCCCATGGGCCGCGCCATGATGTATATCGCGTCCGTCTTTTCCCAACTGGAACGGGAAACCATCGCCGAGCGCATCCGGGACAATATGCACGAGCTGTCCAAAACCGGGCGCTGGCTGGGCGGCACAACGCCCACGGGCTACGCCTCGGAAAGCCTGTCCAGCGTGACGGTGGACGGCAAGGTGAAGAAAGCCTGCAAATTGAAGCCCATACCAGAGGAAATCCAGCTGGTCAAGACGATTTTCTCCGTGTTCATGGAAACCGGCTCGCTCAGCAAGACCGACCAGTACCTGTTGGAGCATCGCTGCGTCACAAAGCGCGGCAAGCAGTTCACCCGCTTTGCTATCCGGGGCATTCTCACGAACCCGGTCTACATGATCGCCGACGAGACGGCGTATCAGTATCTGAAAGAAAACAATGTTGACCTGTTTGCCGAACGCTCGGAGTTTGATGGCGAGCACGGCATCATGGCCTATAACCGCACCCTCCAGCGCCCCGGCAAGGCGAATCAGATCCGTCCCATGGAGGAATGGATCGTGGCGGTGGGCAAGCATCCGGGCATCATCTCCGGCAGCGACTGGGTGCAGGTGCAGACCATGCTGAACGTCAACAAATCCAAGAGCTACCGCAGACCCCGCAGCAACGTGGCGCTGCTGTCCGGACTTCTGCGCTGCGGCGAATGCGGCGACTATATGCGCCCGAAGCTGACCAACCGCAAGAATGCGGAGGGCGAGCTGATCTACACCTACATGTGCTCCACCAAGGAGCGCAGCCACGGCACGGTCTGCGCCATGAAAAACTGCAACGGCAACACGCTGGACGCCAAGATCATCGAGGAGATCCGCAAGCTGTCCGCCGATAAGGAGACCCTTACCCGGCTGCTGGCACAGACCAAGAAGGTTATCAGCGGCAACAAGGAGGGCTACGACGCAGAGCTTGCGCTGCTCCGGGAAAAGCACATCGAGACGGAAAACCGCATCAAGCGGCTGGTGGAGTCCCTGTCCGTTGCCAGCGACACCTCCGCGAAGTACGTCATGGAGCAGATCGACGCGCTCCATCAGGAGAGCGAGACCCAGCAGCTGCGCCTTGCCGAGCTGGAAGCCCTCACTGAGCAGAGCCGGATGCTGCATCAGGAGTTTGCCTTTCATCAGGAAATGATCGAGTCCTTCGCCAGCGCAGTAGATTCTGCCACGCTGGAGGAAAAACGCCGCCTGCTGCGTACCATCGTCAAAAAGGTGGTCTGGGACGGCAAAAATGCCTATGTTTACCTCTTTGCGGAGGATGGAGAGGCGGATTTGCCACCCATTGACCAACCTATGTATCCGTTGGGAGAGGATAGCGAATTCCATTTTGCTGTAAGTAGTTAACAAGCAGTTCAATCGAATTGCGATACCCTTTAATCGTTTTCTCGGTATAATTCCGAAGTTCACATTCCAGTAGATACTCTTTCAAAGCGGCATTTAACAGCATAAAAAAACAGTCCTTTCATACAGATACCATACCTGCATAAAAGGACTGTATTATGCCATACAAACACGGTGTCATCACCAAAATAATTTTAGCGATAAAAACGGGGAATGTATGTCGTTCCACGAGCGGGAACAAAAATCATCATTCAACTGTTGCTGCTTAAAAGTTGCAAATTTGCAGAGAATTGAGCGAAAACAGGGAGTTAAACTTAACCCTCGTAATCATCCTCATTCTCCCAGTTGTGCCAAACGGCCTGCACATCGTCGTTATCCTCGAGGTTGTCGAGCAGCTTACGCATCTGCGCCATATCCTCTTCCTTCTCAAGGGTGATGTAGTTCTGCGGAACCATCTGCAGCTCGGCCTGTGCGAAGGTGTAGCCTTCCTTCTCAAGTGCCTCACGAACGGTAGAAAAATCATCCGGAGCGGTGTAGATTTCGAAAACGCCTTCCTCAACGAGGAAATCCTCAGCGCCTGCGTCGAGCGCCTGCATCATAACAGCGTCCTCGTCCAGACCTTCGCTCTCCATAATGATAACGCCCTTCTTATCGAACTGCCAGGATACGCAGCCGGAAGCGCCCAGACCTGCGCCGTACTTGTCGAACAGGTGACGAACGTCCGCAACGGTGCGGTTCTTGTTATCCGTCAGGGTCTCAACAACGACTGCAACGCCGCCTACGCCGTAGCCTTCATAGTTGTTTGCCTCATAATCGACCTGACCGTTTGCGCCGGAGTACTTATCGAGCGTGCGCTTGATGTTGTCATTCGGCATGTTGTTGGCCTTGGCCTTTGCAATGCAGTCGCGCAGGCGAGCATTGAAATCCGGATTAGCGGAGCCGCCTTCCTTGATTGCGATTGCCATTTCACGGCCGATTTTGGTGAAAATCTTTGCTTTTTTTGCATCGTTTGCGCCCTTGCGCTTTGCGATGTTATTCCACTTGGAATGTCCCGACATGGTGAGTGTCCTTCTTTCTTTTATATCATCTAAAATATTAACTGTATAACACGCAGAACAATTTTAACAGGTTTTTCGCTATTCTGCAAGTCCTGCGAGTATATTTTTCGGGTTTGCGGTGCAGAATAGCATTGCAAACGAAACGAGGTGAGCCAAATGAGCAAGCAAAACAAGAACCGGAACCAGCAGGGTCAGCAGAATCAGCAGCAGAATCAGAGCCAGCAGAATCAGAAAAACGATCAGCAGAACGGCTGATATTTTTCCTGAGCCGATGGGTGTGCCTGTCGGCTTTACTTATTTTTATCTATTCGCTGAAGATTTCGGAAGGGGTGCAGTCCGGACGGCTGGGAGGTCCGCCGCACCTGCGGCGGCGGGCACAAGGGTGGACACCAAGGTTTCCACCCTTGTGAATCCCGTTTCCTTTATTTCTTAGTCTGGCGCAGATCAGAGAGCGGCGACCGCTTCGAAATAGGGGAACGGCAGAGGATTTTTACTTCCGTATCTTTCTCAACCTGTTCGCAGTGTCAGATTCCTTACTGCTACACATACCGGCTGCTCTGCGCAGGCGCAGCACAAGGTGAATTGCCCGAAGGGCAAGAGAAGCTTCCCTGGGGGATAACAGTGTTGCGCAACTCGTTCGTCTGGTGGCTGCGGACGGCACCTGCGAGTTTTATCTAATGATGAATGTTCTACCGCAGGGTGCGACAAGGTGAATTGCCTGTTAGGGCAAGAGAAGGTGCCCTGGGGTACAACCTCGGCGCACCGCATCAAACGATTGCTGCACGCTATTCCGTAGGGGGAGCACATTGTGCTCCCACGCAAAGGTAAACTTCACATTCTCTTCGCTCTATTGTACTACTTTCCGAGGTTTTCATCCCGGTATTTCTGAATCGCTGCCAGAAACTCCTTGCCGTATCGTCTTGCCTTTGCGTCGCCTACGCCGCGGACGGACAGCAGATCGAACTCGCTTGACGGCTGTTTTACAGCCATATCAGTGAGCGTTGCGTTGGAAAAGATAACGTACGGCGGCACGCCTGCGCGTGCTGCAAGGCGGGTTCGCACATCACGGAGCGCATCGAACAGCTTTTCGTCCACATCTTCCGCAAGAGCCGCATACTGTTTGGCTGCTGCCGGCTTTTTCTCCTTGGGCAGCTTGACGCGGAATTCGCCGCGTCCGCGCATGAGTGCGTTGCCGGTGCGGGCAAGCACGAGCACGTTCATGCGGTCCGGGTCGGCGATGAGGTATCCGCGCTCGAGCAGCATGTCGATCAGCCGACGGACATACACGGCGGTGCTGTCCGGCATAATATTATAGGTGGAAAGTGTATCCAGATGGAACTGCGTGATTTTTTCGTTCTTACTGCCGGTCAGAATGGCCGAAACGACGGTTTTGCCGAACGCACGGCCGCGTTCATCCAGCCGGTATACGCACGAGAGGATTTTTCGTGCGTCCATTGTTGCATCCACTTCCTCGAAATTAGTGTCGCAGCTGCTGCAGTGTCCGCACGACAACGGCGAATTTTCACCGAAATAGCGCAGAATGTAATGCCGCAGGCACTCGGTCGTGGTGCAGTAGAACGTCATCTGCTTGAGGCGTTCGCGGTCGCGCGCGATGAGCTGCTGACGGGTTGCCTCGTCAATGGTTTCGTCCTCGGCTTCGTGGCTGCGCTCAATCAGAAACTCGGCCATACGCACATCCTGTCCGCTGTACAGCAGAATACAGTCGGCAGGCTGACCATCTCGACCGGCACGGCCGGCCTCCTGATAGTAGCTCTCCATATTCTTCGGCATATTATAGTGGATAACGAACGATACGTTGGATTTGTCGATACCCATGCCGAATGCGTTGGTAGCGACCATAATGGTCTTGCGGTCGTATAGAAAATCGTCCTGATTCTCGCGGCGCTCCTCGGGATCGAGGCCCGCGTGATAGCGGGTGGCGGGCAGACCGCGGCTGAGCAGCAGATCGCAGATCTCCTCCACGTTTTTGCGGGTGGAGCAGTAGACGATGCCGCTTTTATCCTTGCGCTCGTTCAGCAGCTGCAGCAGCTTCATGCCCTTGGAGGTCGGCTGTTCGACAGCAAAATACAGATTTGGACGGTCAAAACCAGTGGTCTTGATGAAGGGTTCATGCAGACCGAGTGCCTGCACAATGTCGTCACGAACCTCAGCTGTTGCGGTTGCCGTAAACGCGGAAACGAGCGGCCGCTCAGGCAGTTCGGCGAGAAAGTCGAGGATTTTGAGGTAGCTTGGACGAAAATCCTGTCCCCATTGAGAGATACAGTGCGCTTCATCGACTGTGACCATCGAAATCGGTACGCGCTTGGCAAATTCGAGAAACGAGGGAGCGGTCAGGCGTTCCGGCGCAACATACAGCAGCTTGTATTGCCCTCGTCCGGCGAAGTACAGCGCGTCGCGGAATTCCTCCGCACTCATCGCACTGTTGATGCACGCGGCAGGAACGCCTGCTTCCACAAGCGCACCGACCTGATCCTTCATCAGCGAAATGAGCGGTGAAATGACCAGCGTCAGACCGGGGAACAGCATAGCGGGCACTTGGTAACAGATGGATTTTCCCGCACCGGTCGGCATAATGCCGAGCGTATCCCGGCCGGAAAGGATGGCGCGAACCAGCTCGTCCTGTCCGGGACGGAACGAATCGTAGCCAAAATATTGTTTGAGAATGTCCTGTGCGGTCATGTTCTGCTCCTTACATATAATAGTTATAACTGCCGGCGGCTTTCCGACATTTTGTGCAGCAGGTCGAAATACGACCAGCCCTGTGCGGCAGCGAAAATCATGGTCAGGCAGTTTTGATTCATGCGGTGCGGCCGTGCAGCACCGGTCAGATTGGGTTTCGGGTTAAAATCGAACATATAATAGGTGCCGTCAGCGTATTGCCATAAATTTCAGCACTGAGAAGCAAATCGCGGGTTTTGATAAAGTCGGCAGATGTATCACGGCGTACAACGCCCTGACTGCCGCGCCTGCTGCAAGCGTCGCGCGAATGCCCGGTACGGTATCTGAAATACCTGGTATAAATCCGTATACAGATCGGGATTGGAAACCGGTGTTGCAGCGTCCACGCCGTGCGTCCACAGGCAGTACGCGATATCTGCGCCGCTGGACTTCATTGGCTTGCGTGAACCGTCCACTGCAGGTGGTTTGTGATCCTGATAGAGAACCGCGATTTTTATGGAATCACTTCTTTATATAATATCGTGCAATTATCTTATCACGTTTTTAGAAAAATCTCAATAGTTTGAAAAAAGTGCTTGACATTTGATCTGGGATTTGGTATTCTATTAAAGCTGTCTC
>OLVT01001206.1_pt1 | contig 23316 bp, 20 predicted proteins | sample 1673241 | NCBI WGS metagenome assembly OLVT01 (sample SAMEA3178936, study PRJEB25190) | human gut metagenome | biome: human gut; feature: human-associated habitat; material: faeces | place: Austria | collected 2013 | reverse complement strand
GAATCATCGACTCCGATGATAGCAACATCGAGCAGGCACGGGGCTGTGAGTCCACGGGTATCGTCTAGACGGGCATGATGGAACGAACCAAGCGTCAGGTTGTCGCCATACTCGAGCACGGCACGCTCAACGGTGCCCACGCGACGGCGAGCGTCGGCAATGGCGAGCTCCTGCGCAGCGGCTCGCATACGACGGCTACGCTCGGCCATGACCTCGGGCGGCACCTGGTCGGGCATATCGGCAGCAAGAGTACCAGGACGCTTGCTATAGCGGAACACGTGCATACGCGAAAAGCCCACGCGGCGGCACAGCGCCAGCGACTCCTCAAACTCCTCGTCCGTCTCGCCGGGAAAACCGACGATGACGTCGCACGAAAGAGACGCCTGAGGCAAGCTGGTGCGAATCATGCGCACCGCCTCCTCGAAGGCCTCGGCGCTATAGGGACGGCCCATACGATGCAGCGTCCTGGTGCAGCCGGACTGCACGGGCAGGTGTAAAAACGGGGCGATGCGCTGCGGATAGCGCGCCATGACCTTAAGCAGGGACTCGGAGATATCCATGGGCTCGACCGAGGAAATGCGCACATGCGGAATGGACGTGCGCTCCATAATCGCCTCGAGAAGCTCATCGATCTCGACGTGTTCATCAGTCGCGCTCTTGCCATCGTAGGCGCCCAGGTTCACTCCCGTCAGCACCACCTCGGGCACTCCGGCCTCCTGAGCCTCGCGAACTTGCTCGAGCACAGACTCGACCGGCACGGAGCGCTCAGGGCCGCGGGCCTTCCACACAATGCAATAGGTGCAACGATGGTTGCAGCCGTCCTGGATCTTCACGCCCAGACGCGATCGACCGAGTGCGTCGACAACCTCGCCGTCGCTGCAGGCGGGAACGTCATCGGACTCAACGCCCAGCACCTCACAGACGCGTTCGGCGACATCGATCTTGGACGGCTCGGCGATCACGCGATCGGAGAGCTCCAGCAACTCCTCGGGATGCAGGTTGACGACGCAGCCGGTTACGACCACGTAAGGCTCGCCCGGATAGGCCAGCGCATGACGGACGGCCTTACGGGTCTTGGCCTCGGCCTCGCCCGTAACGGCACAGGTGTTAATGACGATCAGATCGGCATCCTGGGGCTCCACAATAGCAAATCCCAGGCGCATAAGATCGGCAGTGATACGGTCAGACTCAACCCGGTTGACGCGGCAGCCGAGGTTGACGACGGAAATATGGGGTGCGAGCACGCGGGCTCCTTAATCGAGGATATCGTCGAGGGCACTCTTGATACGGTCGGTCACCGACTTCTTACCGGAAGCGACGTCATCGCCCATCTCATCGGCAAAAGCACGGAGCAGCTCGCGTTGCTTATTGGAAAGATTGGTGGGAACGACCACGCGCAGCTGCACAATCAGGCGGCCACGCGAACCGCCACCGCCAATGCGCGGCATGCCGTAATTATTGACGCTCACGGTGTCGCCGTACTGGGCGCCGGCGGGAACCGTCACCTTAACGACCTCGTCGGGCATAATGCCTTCGACCTCGATCTCGCAGCCGAGCGCAGCCTGCGCAATCGAGATATCGCTCACCAGGTACAGGTCGTCACCGTTGCGCTTAAAGCGCTCATGGTCGGCAACACGCACGTTGACAATCAGGTCGCCCGAGGGCTCGCCGCGAAGGCCGGCCTCGCCAAAGCCGCTCACGCGCAGCTGGCGACCGGTCGAAACGCCGGCGGGAATATCGATGTCGATCTTTTCGTGCGAAGGCGTGCGGCCCTGACCGTCGCAGGTCTCGCAGGGATGGTCGATAACCGTGCCCTCGCCATGGCAGTCGGGGCAAGGCGAGGAAGACTGAACCTGGCCCAGGAACGAACGCTGAACCGTCGTGACGTAGCCCGTACCGTGGCAGCGGCCGCACTGCTTTTCCTGTGCGCCCTCTGCCCTACCGGTGCCATTGCAGTCCTCGCAAGGAGCAAGGCGGTCATAGCTGATCGTCTTTTTGCAGCCGAGCGCCGCCTCCTCGAGCGTCACCGAAAGCGAGATGGCCATGTCACGTCCGCGACGACGCTCACGACGGCTGCGGGCGCCACCGCCGGCACCGCCGCCAAAGAACGACGAGAACAAGTCGTCCATGCCCATGCCACCAAAGATATCGTTGATATCGACGTAGCCCGAACCACCAGGGCCGTCGGCGGTGCCGTAACGGTCGTAGTTAGCACGCTTCTGCTCATCGGAAAGAACGGAATAGGCCTCGTTGAGCTCCTTGAACTTGGCCTCGGCCTCGGGGTCGTCCGAAACGTCCGGGTGTACGGTACGGGCCTTCTTTAGAAACGCGCGCTTAATCGTCCGCGCGTCGGCATCCTTGTCGACGCCAAGTACCTCGTAGTAATCCCTATTTTCCGACACGACCGAATCCTTCCGACTTTCAATATTGTCACAGTGCGTCCTATACCCATGCAAGGCCGGCCGCAAACAGAGGGTTTGATGTTATTGCATCCCGTAGGGCGAAAGCATCGCGCGCTGCGAGCAGCTCGCAAACCACACCGACACGAGTGCGAACATGAAGCCGTTGGCAAAACCGTTGGCAAACTGCATCGCGCCACGTTTCCACCACAGCAGGCTGCGATGAAGCACACCGTCCGAAAGCACCATGAACAGGCCCATGGTAAACGGAATAAAGCACATCACGGCAAAGGCCGAGAACACGCCCGAAATGGCCGAAAGCACCAAAAACGGCGCCACGATGCCCATCAGGTAAAAACCGGTACGAGCTTTGCCTTCCAAGCGCTCGGCCTCAACATGGGCGCGACCGACCAGGTCGCCGCCCGCGGCACCGTTGGTGCCAGCATGACCCATGCCGCCAATGCGGACCTCATCGCCATCGTGCGTGCCGGCAGGAAACTCAATCGTCTGCTCGGAGGTTACGCGAGTACGACCGCTGCCGCCGCAATCGGGGCAGGGGTCGGCCACGACCTTACCGGAACCGCCGCACTCGGGGCAGACCGACTGGAACGTGCCCGCACCAAACAGGAAGGACAGGTCGACGTCGATGTGGCCGCGGCCACCGCAGCTCGGGCAGGTATGGGCATGCTCGGAGGAGACAGAACCCGAACCGCCGCAGTTGCTACAGGTATCGAAGCGCGTGTAGCGGACGGTCTTGCGGGCACCGCCCTTGGCCTCCTTGGCGTCGAGTTTGATATCGACGACCACATTGGCGCCGTTCTCGGGATTGTAGGCAGCCTGCCCGCGACGCTGCTGGCCCCAGGCGCCACCAAAGGGAAAGCCGCCCTCAAAAGGATTGCCATAGCCTGCGCTGCCGGCGTAGCCGCCACCATAGGGTGAAGCCGTAGGGGCACCGGCAAAGGGATTGCCAGAACGCATGGCGTCGTAGCGCGCACGTTTTTGCTCATCCGAAAGCACGGCGTAGGCCTCGGAAACCTCTTTAAACTTTTCCTCGGCATCCGGCTCTTTGTTGACGTCCGGATGGAGCTTGCGGGCCTTTTGCTGGAAGGCCTTTTGAATATCACGCGAGGCGGCGTCCTTGGAGACACCCAAAATCTCGTAGTAATCTTTTTCGTTCATCGTCGCCATGCGCGGCAACCTCCTGCTCACAGCAGCGTATATATTCCGGTAATTCTACCCGAGCGGCCTAAGCTAGATCCCAAAATAGCTCGAACAGAACATTTCCATCGAGCCAGCCCAGGTGTGTCGGCGCCAGACGAGCTCGAACATGGCCCGCGAGGACGTCTGCCGAAGTGAAGGGTCCCTCATGGACCTCGAGCGTCTCGGGAACCCAAGTGGCAAGACCCAATTCGAGCGCGCGATCGCAGGCAGCTGCCAGCTCGCCCGTTGGGATGACGCAAGCCGCACGAACCAACAGGTCGGACACAATACCGCGCGTCATGCGACAAGCGAGCATCAGGTCTTCAGCCGCAGCCTCACGCTGCGACAGATATTCGGCCTCGAACGCCGTCGCGTCATCGTCACGTTGCACCAGACGCACGCGATACGAATCGCCTCGAGAAGACACGCCGGGGAACAAACCTGCAAGACGGTCGAAATCCTCGGCGTCGAGCATGCCCGCGGCAGAACGACCCAGGCCCAGGTAGCCCCGTCCGGTCCAGTAGGCAATGTTATGGGCACACTCATGGCCGTCGAGCGCGTAGCTCGCCACCTCATACGGGTGATAGCCGGCGGCACCCAGGAGTTCGCGTGCCACGTCCATGCAGGCAGCCTGAAAATCCTCATCAGGCACGAGCGACTCATCGCGGCACGCCATGCAATAAAGGGGCGTCCCCTCCTCAAGCGTGAGCGGGTAGACCGACACATGATGCGGAGCCGCCGCCAGCACGCCATCGAGCGTGCGCTTCCAACTCACTGCGGTCTGCCCGGGAAGTCCGCACATAAGGTCGCACGACACGTCAAGCCCAGCGTTCTTGACCGTCGCGATGGCAGCGAGCGCCCGATCGGCATCGTGAATACGGCCGATGGCAGTAAGTTCGGTGTTATCGAGCGTTTGCACGCCCAGAGAGACGCGTGTGACACCAACCTTGACAAGTGCAGTGGCAAGCTCGGCGGTCAGCGACTCGGGATTGGCCTCGCAGGTAAACTCAACGGGGGCGCACCACGCACGAATACGCCGCGCCAGCTCCACCAGGCGCTCCCCCGCCAGCGACGGCGTACCGCCGCCAACATAGACGGTGCGGATCTGGTCGAGGGCCCCAGCCTTGCCAAAAGCATCGAGGCGCGCGAACAACTGCTCAAAATAGACATCGAGCGCAGCGCTCAGGTCGCACGGAGCAAAACTGCGCGAGTCAAAGTCGCAGTACCGGCACTTTTGGGCACAAAACGGCACGTGCACGTACAGCGCGGTAACGGCCACCCTTAAGCCTCCAGCGGATGAGGGGGCACCGATTCGCCGGCGGCAAGGGCAGCCTCGCAGGCCACCACATCGCGCTCGATCTCATCAACCAGAGCCATGAACTCCTCGTAAGTGGAACAGCGCACCACATGGGCACGCCAAGCGGCGGCATGGGGCATGCCTTTTAAGTACCAGCTTGCGTACGTACGGGCACGCGACATGAGCGGCAGGAGCTCATGCGTCAACGTTAGGTGCTCACGCAGGGCGTCTAAGCGCTCGACGGAGCTGCGCGCCGGCACCGGCGTGCCATCGAGCGCAAGGGCGCGAGCATCACCGAACACCCAGGGATTACCGTAGATGCCGCGCGCGATAAACACCGCGCTGGCACCAGAACTGCGCAGATGCTCCGCGGCATCCTCGGCGCAGAACACATCGCCCGAACCAATCACGGGAATCTCGACAGCATCTGCGACCTCATCGACGACAGACCAATCGGCCTGCCCCGTATAGAGCTGCGTGGCACAACGACCGTGCACGGCAACTGCGGAGGCGCCCGCCCCTTCGAGCATCTGGGCAAACGTTGCGGCATTACGGTCCTCGGCGTAAAAGCCCTTGCGGATCTTTACGGTCACGGGCACGTGAGCCGCGCCCACCGTGGCCTCAACGATCTTCTCGGCCAAATCGGGCGTGCGCATAAGGGCCGAGCCCTCGCCCTTGGTGACAACCTTGCGGGCAGGACAGGCCATGTTGATGTCGATGAGCGACAGGCGATCGCCAACGCGCTCCTCGACGGCGGCGACGGCGCTCGCAAACTGATCGGGCTTGGAGCCAAAGAGCTGCACGCAAATCTGCTGCTCCTCGTCGGCCGGTAGCACCAGGCGCCAGGTCTTGTTGCTGGCATAGGCAAGGCCCGCCACGCTCACCATCTCGCTGTAGGCAAGGTTGGCACCGCGGCGACGACACATGATGCGGTAGGCAGGGTCGGTCACGCCCGCCATGGGAGCCATAAGGAACGGCTGCTCGGCATAGGCGCCCAGCAGCCGCTTGCTGTATTCAGAAAGCGCCATAGACCTACTCGTCCACCTTGAGGATCGCCATAAAGGCTTCCTGCGGGACCTCGACCGAGCCGATGGCCTTCATGCGTTTCTTGCCCTCTTTCTGCTTCTCGAGCAGCTTACGCTTACGCGAAATATCGCCGCCGTAGCACTTAGCAAGCACGTCCTTGCGACGCGCCTTGACGGTGGAGCGGGCAATGATCTTGTTGCCGATAGCACCCTGGATGGGCACCTCGAACAGCTGACGCGGAATAATCTCCTTAAGTTTGTCGCACAGACCACGGGCCAGGCCATAGGCCTTGTCCTTATGGACGATAAACGACAGCGCATCCACCTCATCACCCGAAAGCAAGATATCGAGCTTCACAAGCTCGGAGGGACGGTACTCGTTGAACTCGTAGTCGAGCGAGGCATAGCCCTTGGTACGACTCTTGAGCTGGTCAAAGAAGTCCAAAATGAGCTCGGCGAGCGGCATGTCAAAGCGCATCTCGACCGACTTGCTCGTGAGATGGATCATGTCGGTCGTAACGCCGCGGTGCTCGATAGCGAGCTGCATGACGGCACCCGTATGCTCGGGCGGGCAGATAATCTTGGCCTTGAGGTAGGGCTCCTCGATGCACTCGATGCGCGTAGCCTCGGGCAGATCCTGCGGGCTGCGGACATCAATCATCTCGCCGTCAGTCTTGTAGACGTGATAGTCCACCGAGGGGCTCGTAGCAATGAGGTCAAGATTGAACTCACGCTCCAGGCGCTCCTTGACGACCTCCATATGCAGCAGGCCCAAGAAGCCCACGCGGAAACCAAAGCCGAGCGCCACCGAGGTCTCGGGCTCCCACACCAACGACGGGTCGTTGACGTGCAGCTTATCGAGCGCGTCACGCAGGTTCTCATAGTCCTTGTTATCGATCGGGAACAGGCCCGTATAAACCATGGGCTTGGCCTCGCGGTAGCCGGGAAGCGGCTCGGGGCAGGGATTCGACGCCCACGTGAGGGTATCGCCCACGCGAACGGCCTCGGGGTCCTTCAGGCCCGTGACCACGTATCCGACCTCGCCGACCGTGAGCGCGTCGACCGGGGTCTCGGCGGGACGCTTGACGCCCACGCCATCGACCAAAAAGTCGCCCTTTGCCTGCATCATGCGCAGGGTATCGCCCTTTTTGATGGAACCGTCAAAGACGCGGACCGTGGCGACGACGCCACGATACTCGTCGAAGTATGAATCCAGAATGAGTGCCTTGAGCGGCGCGTTCGCATCGCCCTTGGGCGGAGAGATCAAAAAGACAATGGACTCCAGCAGATCGTGGATGCCCTCGCCGGTCTTGCCCGAGACACACACGGCATCATCGGCAGGGATCGCCAGGTCATCCTCGATCTCGGTCTTAACCTCGTCGGGATGAGCCGAGGGCAGGTCGATCTTGTTGATGGCCGGCACAATGTCCAGATTGGCGTTCATGGCGAGCGTCGCGTTAGAGACGGTCTGCGCCTCAACGCCCTGCGTGGCGTCGACAACGAGCACCGCGCCCTCACAGGCTGCCAGCGAGCGCGAAACCTCATAGGTAAAGTCCACGTGGCCCGGCGTATCGATCAGATTGAACTGATACGTCTCGCCATCGTCGGCGTCATAGGACACGCGAACGGCATTGGACTTGATCGTGATGCCGCGCTCGCGCTCGATATCCATAGTGTCGAGCAGCTGCGACTCCATGTCGCGCTCATCGACGGTATGGGTGAGCTCGAGAATGCGGTCACTGATCGTGGACTTGCCATGGTCGATGTGCGCAACAATCGAGAAGTTGCGGATGTGGGAAATGTCAATTGAAGTATTCATGCGGACTATCTTACCCGAGCGGTACAAAAAATGGAGCCTGTTTCATAAAACAGGCTCCATTTATGCGCGTAATCTGTTTGGTGTGAAATTTACAACTTAGGCGTTGATGCTGTTCACGAGCTTGGCAAGACCGGACTTGCGGTTGGAAGCCTGGTTCTTGTGGATAACATGCTTGGCAGCAGCCATATCGAGACGCTTGGTGACGGTCTTGAGGGCAGCCTGGGCCTTCTCGGCGTCGCCCTCGGCGACGGCGGACTGGACGTGCTTGGTCAGCGTCTTGAGCTCGGACTTGACAGCCTTGTTACGCATGCGAGCTGCCTCATTGGTGCGGATACGCTTCTTCTGAGACTTGATGTTTGCCACTTCTGGAGTTCCTTTCGAGTTCCTTGCAAAAAATGTATGACACCTCTGAGACACGGTGAGGTCATGCAAGCGCCTACTATAGCACGCTCCCCCTCAAAGGGATAGAACGAATTTGTCAAATAGGCAGGTATCATCACGATTTTCTCAAGATGTTCGTAATCCAGAGCAAAAGCGCGGTCTGAGAATCGGCCGAACCCTTGAGCGCGAGCTCCACATCGACCGCCCCCTCGAGCGCTGCGACGAGCTCTGCCATCGAAAAGCGACGTGCCCAGGTCAGGTGATTCTTGACCTGCCAGGACTGGAGCTTGAGCGTTGCGGCCAGCTCACGACCCTGTCCGCGCGCATCGAGCGCTTTGGCAACGATAAGCTCGCGAATGCGGCCGCACAGCAATGTGTAAGTCCACACGTAGCTCTTGGCGGGAAGTAGATTGAAGAGCTCGAGCGAGCGGCGCATGTCACGGGCCGAGACCGCATTGAGAAAGTCCCAGGGTTGAACCTCGGCCGTACGTACAATCCAGCGCTCAACGTCGGCAAGCTCAATTTGCGGTGCCTCGACCATCTGGGCAAGCTTAGCCAAGTCGTTATCGAGCATGCGAGTGTTTTCACCCGAACGCGAGACAAGTTCCTCGGCGGCCGCCGTCGAGATCGACTTGCCGTGCTGCGTCGCCATCTGCTGCACGCGGCGCGGAAGCTCCCAACGCTTTGTGCCGGAGCAATCGATCACGGCCTTCTTGTCGATCTTGGCGATCGCCTTATACAGGCGCGTGTTCTTGGCAAGCGAGTCGGCGATGATAAGGCAAACCGTCGTGGGGCTGGGACTCGCCAGATAGTCGACAAGCGGCTCGGAGATCGCTTTGGCGAGTTTTGAGCAGCCGTCAAGGATTACCAGGCGAAACTCGCTGCCCATGGGAAAGGTGTTGAGCGATCCGATAATCGACTCGATATCGGGGTCTTTGGTCATATCGCGCTCGTCGAGGTTGAATTCGACCATGCCCGTCTTTTCCAGACGCGCCTTCATACGTGAGACAGCATGGTCGCGTTTGACTCCGTCGGTACCGACGATCAGATATGCCGGCAACAGACCGGTTTCGGACATCGCGCTCCCCTCCCGCAGACCTTCGTATTCGTTCCGTGCCATTCTAGCCCAGGGGCCCACCACACGCCAACGACGTCCTCACGGTCGCTGGCATCGCATCGCAAAGCCATTCGCAGTCGGCATGACGGTAATGTCGCCGTGTTCGATAGTGCACGCGAACACGCCGCCCGCATCCTTAACGGCATCGATGCAGGCATCGGACGGATGGCCGTATCGATTCCCCTCGCCCGCGCTCGCGAGGGAAAGCTCGGGCTTCAAGACGTCCAGCAACTCACCATCGACTGAAACCTTAGAGCCGTGATGCCCAAGTTTAAGGACATCGATATCCCCCACCTCCTGCACGAATTCCCGTTCTTGGTCGAGCTCGGCATCGCCGGTGAGGAGCATACGCAGGCCCTTGCCTTCCTGAACATAAGAGAGCAGCAGGACAAGCGAGTCATCATTTCCCTCGCCATCCACGGACTCGAATGGCCACATCACGCGGGCGCAAAATGAGCCAATTTCGACCGTATCCCCAAGGCGCACCTGCCGATACTCAACGCCAGGTCGGTTCAATACCTCGGCAGGAGCATCCTCCAGCGCATCCGCCGCCACGGCAATCGTTCCGACCGAAAACCGTCCGAGCACGGCAGGCAGACCACCCCAGTGGTCCTCATCCCAATGCGTCACAAAGACGGCATCGATATGGTGCACGTTATTGCGAACCAACGCCGCTACCACGCGCTCGTCGAGCCCGCAGTCGACGAGTGCTACCGCGCCGCCCTGGCGGATAAGAATCGCATCCGCCTGGCCCACATCGAGCACCGTCACCGAAGGCGGAGCGAATCGATCCCAGTAGACGTACGGAATCGCAGCCAAGAGCACCAGGCATGCAAGCCCCACCGCCATAGGACGTGCACGGGGACGCGGCCACCAGACCAGCAGAACCGCCAGCAAACACGGCACTAGGTAAATCCACACGCTATCGGGCGACACACTCACGGATGCACCCGGCACGGCGGCAAACAGCTGCTCGAAGAACAGCGCGCAGCGGGCGGCAATCATGGGCACAATGAGCGCCCAAGTCCGCAAAGGTGCCACGAGCGAAAAGGGAACCATCACGATCGACACAGCAAGCAGTACGCTCACCACCGGGCCGATGACCGCATTTGCCAGCGGAGCAATGAGCGAGAACGTACCGAAGGCAGGAATGGTAATGGGAAGTGTCGCCAGTTGCGAGCACAACGTGACGGAAAGCATGCCGGCAACGCCCGATGGCACACCCAGCTCACCCAAAGCGTAGGTCGCATAGGGGCAAAAGTACAGAATGGCTAAAACGCTGGTGCATGAAAGCTGAAAGCCCATCTCGAACAGCACCGTCGGCCGCAGTAGCACAAAGATGGACATGGTTACGAAGAGTGCCGATGCACCGTGCCGGCGACGCCCCGCGCCGTTTACGACAAGCGTCGCGAACACCATGCAGCACGCGCGCACGGCCGAGGGAGACGCGCCCGTAAAGGCAGCGTAGCCCACAAGCGTTACCGCCAATATCGCCCGCTGAAGACCACGTGAGCACCGAGTCTTTTGCAATACACCCTCGATTACAAACCCCACGATAGCCAAATGGCTGCCCGAGACGGCGATAAGATGCGCCGTTCCCGTTACCGAAAACCAGTCGCCCGCCGGCTGGGCGCGTAGCTCGGCCGAACGACCGCAGACGACACCGGCTATGAGCGCACGCGCCGGGTCGGTCGCAGGCGCGATGGACGCTAGCAGCCCATTTCGCAGCCGAGGCAGCGGCCCCGGAGAGCCCTCATCGACCGACACAACTCGAACGGCTTGAACCTTGCGCACCTCGCCTCGGAGCACGCGCGATCGTCCATATGGATCGTTCTCAAAACGTGAAACGCGACCGATAACACGCACGTGCGCCCCGACCTTGAGCTCGCGGTCAAACGATAGACGAACCGTTGCCAAGTTCTTACCGTCCGCGCGTGCCTCGCAGGTATAGGAATACACGTCGTCGTTTATGGATGGATCACCCTGCACGACAAACTCGAGGCTGCTTGCCGCTCGACCGTCGAGCGCCTTCGAGGCGCCTAGCGTGCCCACAGCCCACCACGCCGAGACGACCGCTCCCGCCACGAGACCGACGGACGCGGCATACAGCCACCGCTTCCAAGGGGCAAGCCGCGCACAAGATTGAGCCAGCACAACGAAGACCGCCGCCGCAACGGGAATGGCCCATAGCAGCTCGACCGCCGGCGCCTGCTCCCTCAGCAGCGCATCAGCGGCCACGTTGAGCACCGAGGCGCAGCTCATGCACATGCCGGCACACAGGGCCATCGTCCACGGCATCAGGGGCCGCGGAGGCATCACATGCTCGCGCTCGGTCGCACTCATACGCAGATGCAATCTTTGATTTTGGCAAGCTTCTTCTCGCCGATTCCCGATACACGCATCAGATCGTCAACCGAGGCAAAAGCACCGTTCTTTGTCCGCTCATCGATAATCGACTGTGCCATGGAGGGACCGATGCCCGAGAGCGTCTGCAGTTCTGCCGCGCTTGCCGTATTGATATTTACTAGGCCTGTTGCGCCACTCACGCCCGATGATGCGAAAGCCCCACCATCAACACCGGCTTCCGCAATGGACGTCTGCTGCTCCCCTACCGTTGGAACGTGAATCTTCTGTCCATCGACGACCTTAGATGCCCGATTGAGCCCCGTAACGTCTGCCTCAGGCGCCAGCCCGCCGGCGGCATCAATCGCCTGAGCCACCCGCGCGCCGTCTTTGAGCCTGTATACACCGGGCGACACAACAGCGCCATCAACATCGACATAGACTTCTGCCGCGGCAGACGCCTTAGACGAAGAGCCTTCGGATGTCTTTCCGCTCGAGGCATCGCCGGATCCCGGCTCCACCAACGAGTCTGAACCGTCAGTGCGCTCAAACGACACGCCGCCGGCACCGCCGCCAAGGTTCGCCATCGCCAAGCCGCTCGCCATCGCAATGACGACCAGTATCGCCACGACCACCGCCTTATGACCGAACAGCTTGTCCGCCAAGCGGTCCATCTTTTTGACCCGTTCGTGTTGTTCGCGCTGCGCCATAGCAAAACCTCCCAACACCATCGTGTCAGGAAAGGAACTCCGCAACAGCTACGCTCCAAAACCGGTTTTAGCGGTCAAACCAAAAACCGACCAAAACCTTGCACAAATCTGTCCATTTATTCAGGCACACGTCAGCAAATGAACACTTAGCCGCAAAATGCCCAGATAGCAAAAGACCGACGATGCAGGCGCATCGTCGGTCTATGCACAAATTTACTCGTGATCTTGGTAAATCTCACGCGGAGCAAGCTCCGAATGTTTGCGTTTTAAGGTCTTGGGGGCCTTATACGTGTTGCTCTCGAAGTCGATGTACTCGGTCTGCTTGAGCAGGCGCTCGATCATCTCCTCGTGATCGAACAACTCCCAGGCCTCATGCACGGCATCGAGTTTAGCGTGCGTCTCGGGACGGCGCGGCATAAATAGCGTGCAGCAGTCGGGAGCGGCCTCAGTCGAGATATCGAACGTACCGATCTCCTCGGCGCGCGCGATGATCTCCTGCTTGTCCGAACCGATGAGAGGGCGGAACACGGGGATCTTCACGGCCTCGTTGACGGCCATGATGTTCTCAAGCGTTTGGGAGGCAACCTGCCCAAGCGATTCGCCTGTAACGATGGCCTTGGCGCCCTCGATGTGTGCAATGCGCTCGGCAACCGAATACATAATGCGGCGATACATGATCACGCGCAGATTGCTGGGACAGGTGACCGAAATCTCACGCTGGCAGTCGCCAAACGGCACCACGTACAGGCGGCCGATCTGGACACCCGGCTCAAGCGCACGGATGATGTCCTGCACCAAATACTCGCTCGTATCGGGCGTCTGCGGACGACCAGAGAAATGTACCGGCACGCACACCGCGCCGCGACGCGCGAGCATCCAGGTCGCCACCGGAGAATCGATACCCGACGACAGCAGCGTCACGACCTTGCCGGCAGAACCCACCGGCAGACCGCCCACGCCGCGCTCGGAGCGCGCGTACACATAAACGCTACCCTGGACCACCAGTACGTGCACCATCGCATCGGGGTCGTGCATTTGAACCTTTTTATCGGGGAAGGCCTCACACAACACCTCGCCCACCTGACGATTGATATCAATCGAGGTGAGCTCATAGTCGGTATTGGAGCGCTTGGCGTGCACCTTAAACGAATCGAAGGAACCAAACTCGCGCAGCGCCTTCACGGCGGCGGCACAGTACTCCTGAGGGTCGCGATTGGTGTGATACGCCAAAGACACACGAGCAACACCGGGAACGGTGCGAATGACACGCGCCGCCTCGTCGGCCTGATGCTCGTTAAAGGTCACGAGGATATAACCGGAAATTCGAGACACGGCATTCACGGAAAAGGCGGCCAAGGCCGCCTTGATGTTATCCATGAGGATATGCTCAAAATGTGCGCGGTTCTTACCCTTCAGTCCAACCTCGTGATAGTGGACCAGGCAGACGCGAGCCGCCATTTAGGCTTCAGCAACCTTGTGGCCGAGCGCCTTCTCGTAACGGGCCTCATCGTAAGAGATGTCGCCGTCGACAATCTCGTCCATAGCCATCGAGATGGTGTCGGCACCGGAAAGCCCGATGGTGATGTCATCGACATCCTGGACGGCAAGCACGCGGTTGTGCTGGCCACGTAGCATGCTATTGATGTCGCAGGCGCGCTTGGAGGCAAGCGAAGCGAGCAGGAAGCGGTTGTGATCGGTCTTCTCTAGAAGATCGTCAATGCAAGGCTTTACAACGGACACGGACCTCAGATCCTTTCATGCATATCGAGAACGCGAACGAGCTCATCGGTCGCGCGGTCGAGATCGTCATTTACCACGACTTCGTCGTAGCGGTCGGCAAGGGCAAGCTCATCGGCGGCGTTTGCCATACGCAGCTCAATCGTCTCGGGCGTCTCGGTACCGCGACCGACTAGACGCTCGCGGAGCACCTCAAGCGAAGGTGGCTTGATAAAGATCAGCACGGCCTCGGGGAAACGCTCCTTGACCTGCAGGGCACCCTGGACATCGATCTCCAAAATCAGAGACGCGCCCGAGGCAAGCTTGGATGTAACCTCGCTCACCAACGTGCCGTAGCAGTTACCGTGGACCTCGGCCCACTCAACAAACTCACCGTTTGCCACGCGGCGGTCGAACTCCTCGCGCGTCAGAAAAAAGTAGTTGACGCCGTCGACCTCACCTTTGCGTGGTGCTCGCGTGGTAGCCGAAACCGTCAGGCCCAGGTTCGAGCGGCGCTCGCGCACACGAGTGACGAGCGTACCCTTGCCTGCGCCTGACGGTCCAGAAATCACAAAGAGCTTGGAATCCTGAGCGCTCACTTATTTGGTCAGCTGCTCGAGGAGCTGCTCGCGCTGACGGACGCCGAGGCCCTGGACGCGACGGGTAGAGGAGATACCGAGCTCCTCCATGATCTTGGCGGCCTTGGCCTTGCCATAACCAGGAAGAGACTCGATGAGGGTGGAAACCTTCATGCGGGAAGCGATGGGGTCATCGGAGTTGAGCACGGACTCGAGGGACTTCTCGCCCTTCTTGATCTGCTCGCGAAGCTCAGCGCGGGCGTGACGTGCGGCAGCAGCCTTCTCAAGAGCCTGCTTGCGCTGCTCATCGGTAAGCTGAGGGAGTGCCATTCGTACCTCCAAATAGTTGGGTTATATCTGATTCAATAATTGGCATTTTAGCACGTAGAACGTACAAAATGCCCAATCGCGGCTCCATAGGTTAGACGATACCCGCAAAAAGTGCAATATACTGCGCCCAAAGTTAAGCCCCTGACCTGCGATTCCACACAAAGGATGGGAAAGTTTACGCAGGCACAGGGGCTATTTTGTGCTAATGAAACCCAAAAGTGGTGACTTAGGGGAATCTTTTACGCGACGTTTTCGACCAGCTCAGCGACGATGGCGTCAAAGGCGGCAACCGGATCGTCGGCACCGGTGATGGGACGGCCCACCACAATGTGGCTTGCGCCACGCTCGATAGCCTGGGAAGGCGTCGCCACGCGGGACTGGTCACCAAGGGCGGCACCCACCGGACGCACACCCGGAGTCACGATCAGGGCATCAGGGCCCAGCAGCTCACGCATGTCGTGAGCCTCCATCGGCGAGCACACGATGCCATCGATGCCACTGTCCTGAGCGAGCTTTGCCAGGCGGGCGGCCTCCTCGGCCACGGGCGACTCGACGCCGATCTCGCTCAAGGCATCCTGATTCATGCTCGTGAGCACGGTGATGGCGACGAGCTTGGCGCGGTCCTCGCGCGCCTCCTCGGCACCCTCGCGGCAGGCAGCGAGCATGGCGCCCGAACCCAAACCGTGGACCGAAAGCAGGTCGGCACCGGCAAGCGAGGCCGAGCGGGCGGCGCCGCGAACCTGATGCGGAATATCATGGAACTTGAGGTCAAGGAAGACCTTAAAGCCCAGGTCCTTGAATGTCTTGACGATCTCGGGGCCCTCAGCGTAATAGAGCGTCATGCCAACCTTGAGCCAGGCGGCATGGCCCGAAAGCTCGTGGGCAAGCTCGAGCGCACGCTCACGGTCGCAGTCAAGAGCGACGATAACACGGTCGCGGGCATCGGTCTCTAGCATTCGAACGCACCTACCAGTTCGTTGATGTCCTTCACGCCCTGAGACTCGGCCCAGGCCTCGAGCTCATGCGCGATCTTGAGCGAAGCGCACGGATCGACGAAGTTGGCCATACCGACCGACACGCAGGTGGCGCCGGCCAGGATAAACTCAGCCGCATCCTCACCGGTCATGACACCGCCGACACCGTTGATGGGGATATCGACGGCCTGGGCAACCTCCCAGACCATGCGCACGGCAATGTGGTGGCACAGCGGGCCCGAAAGGCCGCCCTTGGGTTTAGCCACGCGGGACTTGCGGGTATGGACGTCGATGGCCATGCCCTGGATGGAGTTGATGACCGAAAGGCCGTCGGCGCCGGCAGCCTCGAGGGCCTTGGCGATCTCGGCGACGTTGACCGGTGCCATCTTTACGAACAGCGGTTTATCGGTCACCTTGCGGCAGGCAGCCATAACGGAAGAGGCGCCCTCGGGCGTGGAACCCATGGCGGCACCGCCGGCGGCGATATTGGGGCAGCTCACGTTGATCTCGTAGCCGGCAGCCCAGGGGCACAGCTCGACATACATCTCGAGTGCGCGGACAAACTCGTCAACGGAGTGGCCGGCAACCTGACAGATGACCTGGCAGCCGTCCTTGGACAGCTGTTCGAGCCACGGGCCAGACTCGCGGGCAAAGGCGGCCACGCCGGGGTTCTGAAGGCCCACGGAGTTGATCATACCGCCGGGGATCTCGGCCATGCGGGGCGCGGGGTTGCCGGGCCAGGGCTCGGCAGCGCAACCCTTGGTGGTGATGGCGCCCAGCTGGGAAACATCGAAGAAATTCTGGAACTGCCAACCGTAACCAAAGGTACCGGCTGCGGTGTTGATGGGGTTCTGCATCTTGACGCCGCCGAAATCGACGGCCATGTTCACGGTACCCACTAGAAGACCACCACCTTGGAAGCATCGAACACGGGGCCGCACATGCAAGCACCCTTCATACCGTCGACCGTCTCGACATTGCAGGTGTTGCAGGCGCCAAAGCCACAGCTCATCATGCGCTCAAGCGACACCTCGCAGTACGCACCGGCCTCGGCGGCAGCGGCGGCGACTTTCTTCATCATGACAGCGGGGCCACAGCTGGCCACATAGTCGTAGCCGCCCTCGCCGAGCAGCTCAGCTGCCGGGTCGGTGCAAAAACCGTGCGTGCCCAGCGTGCCATCATCGGTGCACACGTTAACTGTGGCGCCCAGCGCGCGGAACTCATCGACACCCACGGCCTTGGAAGCGGTGCCAAAGCCCAGGCACACGTCGAAGGCCACACCCTGCTCGGCAAGCTTGCCGGCAAGGCACAGCACGGGCGGAACACCGATGCCGCCCGCCACGAGCAGTGCCTTCCTAGTGCCCTCGGGAACAAGCCAGCCGCGGCCGCCAGGGCCCAACAGGTTGGACTTGGAGCCGGGGCACATCTGCGACAGACGACGGGTGTCGTCGCCCACGACGGCGTACCACAGCTCAACGGTACCGGCCTGGGCGTCGGCGCGGTAGTAGCTCAGGGGCACGCGAAGCAGCGAGGACGCATCACCGGGTACGGCGATGTTCACAAACTGACCGGGCTTGAGCGCACTTGCAAGCTTGGGGGCCGAGATGACGAGCGAGAAGACGCCGTCGGCAATCTCCCGGTTCGATACGACCTCGAAGTCGTGCATGCGTGCAGTGGAAGGTGTGGGCATAAACGCTCCAATCCCCCATGCGGTTGCATGGTCCAAACGAATAGAAAGCGCGGCACCGCAAGGGCGCCGCGCACAAAAGCGATAAGGCTATGCTAGCAGATGCAGCCGTCGGCAAGCGTCTGCTTACCGCCGACAAATACATCGGTGGCACGACCGGTGAGCGTGCGGCCGGCAAAACCGGAGTTCTCGGCGCGCGACTCGTAACCGTCCTCGCCGACCGTCCAGGTGGCGGACGCGTCGAACACGGTCAGGTCGGCAACGGATCCCGCCTTGACCTGAACCTGGTCGAGACCCAGGATCTCACGCGGTTTGATGGCCATGAGCTCGACCATGCGGCCCATGCTCATCTTGCCCGTGTTGACCAGCTCGGTGAGCACGAGCGACAGCGAGGTCTCGAGGCCGATCATGCCAAAGGGTGCGAGCTCGAACTCGCGGGCCTTCTCCCACGGGGTGTGCGGAGCGTGATCGGTAACGATCACGTCGACGGTACCGTCGATGACGCCCTGACGAATGGCTTCGGCGTCCTCGTCGGTGCGCAGCGGCGGATTGACCTTGAGCGAGGTGTTGTAGGTCTCGTCCAAGTCGTTCTCGGTCAGGAACATGTGGTGCGGGGTGGCCTCGCAGGTAACCTGAACGCCAGCGGCCTTACCGGCACGCACGATCTCCAGGCCATGGGCGGTGGAGATGTGCTGGATGTGCAGCTTGGCACCACTCAGCTTGGCGATCTCGATGTCGCGGGCGATCTGGAGCTCCTCGCCGGCAGCCGGCCAACCCTCGAGAGCCAGACGGGTCGAGACCTTGCCCTCGTTGATCTGGCCGTGGCCGACCAGGTCCTCGTCCTGGCAGTGGCTCATAAAGACCTTGCCGAACATCTTGCCGTAGTCCATGCAGCGACGGAGCATGCCCGCGCCCTGCACGCCGCGACCATCGTCGGTGAAGGCGACGGCGCCGTGGGCGACCATATCGCCCATCTCGGACATGGCCTCGCCCTTAAGACCGCGGGTCATGGCGCCCGACGGATAGACGCGGCAGTGACCGACCTCGGCAGCACGGGACTTGACGAACTCCACGACGGTGCCGTTATCGGTGACGGGATCGGTGTTGGGCATGGAGCAAACGCCGGTAAAGCCGCCCTTGGCAGCCGCGCGGGTACCGCTCTCGATGTCCTCTTTGACCTCGTAGCCGGGCTCGCGAAGGTGAACGTGCATATCCACCAGGCCGGGGACGAGGTACTTGCCGGAAAGGTCGCGGACCTCGGCTCCCTCGACGGCGAGATTCTCGCCGACCTCGGCGATCTTGTCGCCGTCAATCAGGACGTCAACGACACCGTCAAGCTCGACGGACGGGTCGACGACGTGGGCATTCTTAAGAAGCAAGGCCATTATCGGCACCTCCAAGCAGCAGATACAGGATAGCCATACGCACGCAGATACCGGCGTAGACCTGCTCCAGGATGACGGAGCGTTGCGGGTGGTCGGCCATATAGGAGTCGAACTCGACGCCGCGGTTGATGGGGCCCGGGTGGCAGATGATCGCGTCGGGCTTCATGAGCTTCTCGCGGTCCTTGGTCAGGCCGAAGAGCTTGTGGTACTCGCGAATCGTGGGGAACGGGGCACCCTCGAGGCGCTCCTGCTGCACGCGCAGCATGTAGACGACGTCCAGCTCGGGCAGGACGGAATCGAGGTCGCTCGTCACGTGGTCGCAGCCCAGGACCTCGGGCGCCGGCGGCAGCAGCGTGCCGGGGGCGACGGCGTAGGTCTCGCAGCCCATAATCTTAAGGGCGGGAATCAGCGAGCCGCAGACACGGGAGTGTGAGATATCGCCGACGACGGCGACCTTCAGACCGTGGAAGTCACCCTTGTGCTCCCAGATGGTATACAGGTCGAGAAGGGCCTGCGTGGGGTGGTTGTGCTTGCCGTCACCGGCGCAGATGACGCTCGCGGGCGAGTTCTGCGTGACGATGTAAGGAGCACCGGCGTGCTTATCGCGCACGACGATGCAGTCGATCTTGTAGGCGTTGAGGGTCTCGACGGTGTCGACGAGGCTCTCGCCCTTGACCGTGGAGGTCGAGGAGCCGCCAAAGTTGAGGCTGTCGGCCGAAAGACGCTTCTCGGCGAGCTCGAAGGAGCTGCGGGTGCGCGTCGAGGGCTCGTTGAACATGTTGACGATGGTCTTGCCCTTGAGCGTGGGGACCTTCTTGATGGCACGCTCGTTGACCTCGGAGAACGCCTTGGCGGTCTCGAGGATGAGCTTGATGTCCTCTTCGGAGTACTCGGTAATGTCGATCAGGTGCTTATGGTTGAACGCCACGGTACTACTCACCTCCCAGCGGCGCGGAGCCCACGTGGGAACCCGGCGCGACGTCGTTAATCTCGACAGCGGTGTGGCCGTCGACTTCCTTCATATATAGGTGCACGTTCTCCTCATGCGACGAGGGAACGTTCTTGCCGACAAAGTCCGGCGAGATGGGGAGCTCGCGGTGGCCGCGGTCAACGAGGACTGCCAGCTCAATGCGGCTCGGACGGCCCAGGTCCATGACGGCGTCTAGAGCGGCGCGGATGGTACGACCCGTGTACAGGATGTCGTCCACCAAAACGACGCGTTTGCCATCGACGCTGAAGGGAATGTTGGTGGCGTGGATCGCGGGAGCGAAATTGGTAGCGTAGTCATCGCGGTAGAAGCTGATGTCGAGGCTGCCGAGCGGAACGTCGACGCCCTCGATCTCCTTGATCTCCTCGGCGAGCTTCTTTGCCAGAAGGTCGCCGCGCGTGACGATGCCGACCAGAGCGAGGTCTTCACAGCCCTCGTTGCGCTCGAGAATCTCGTGCGCGATGCGGGTCATCGCTCGATTGACGGCGGTCTCGTCCATGATGACCGCCTTGGGGGAAGTCGTGCCCATCGATCTCCTTCCTCACATGTCTTGACTGCTGACACAGTCAAAAAAATAGATGCCCGACCGCTTAAAGCGGACCAGACACCCACAGGAAAGGCTGCTCGCATGGCAGCTATGTAATTCCATGTGGGTATCTCGTACCCCTTTAATGGTCAAGGGATAGTGTAGCCAACCTCGAGCTTAATTGCGAGCATAAATACAGAGCAATCCGTAAACGGAGCCCAATGCTCCATAAACCTATATATATTTGTGGGACGAGCTTGAAAACGCACGCACGAGCTGGCATAATCCCCTCTGCTGCACGCAAATCGGATCTACGTCCAGGGCCGTGGCGTGAGCACTATCGCCAAAAGAGGAATATCTCTGTGTAGATTACGCACAGGGAGCTGCTTCTGTGCTATAGTTCAGGCTTGTTTGTTAACGCGACATGTTCGTTTGTCGCCCAAGGAGGGTCAGTTATGTCCAAAGTTTGCGAAGTTTGCGGTAAGCACCCCGTTGCCGGTCGCTCCATCAGCCACTCTCACCGCGTCACCAACCGTAAGTTCCGCCCCAACATCCAGCGCGTCTACGTCGTCGTCGATGGTCACCGTCGCAAGATGAACGTCTGCTCCACCTGCCTCAAGTCCGGCAAGGTTGCGCGCTCCTAAATAAGGTCTTACCAACAAGTACCTCGGACTCTCCGGGTCAAAGACCTCGCGTTCACATAGAACTTACCAAAGGCGCCCCCCTACGGAGGGCGTCTTTTTGCACTCTTTGGCACTCATTGGGGACAGGCTTACATGAGTGCTTTCACGCATTGGGGACAGACATGACGTACACATGCGGCGCCATGATCAGGTCCTGCCCAGCCTCACGCAGCCTCCCTCCAGCCCACAGTGGCCTTGGTCACGCTTGTAGCGCCAATGCCGGTGATACGGGCAATTTGCTTGACCGTGAGATGTGCCCGCCTGAGCCTCAGCAGATAGGCATCGCGATCGGGGCGTGGCAGGGCCTTGAGCAGCGCAGGATCTATGCTCGGAAGGACTTCGCGCGCAACGGAAAGAGCATCCTCATCGAGGATCCGTCGGCGTGGAAGAATCTCAACTGACCAGATCCGCCCGGCAACTTCCTTAAGATGCTCACAATAGTGACGAGACCCCCGACAATATCGAGCATAGGGGCCGCATCGCAGATGTCAAAGGGATCGTAGCCCAGCTGGTATGCCCTAAAGCTTGACCAGCGGTATGCTTCGAGAGAGTCGATCGCACCTTTCACAGGATTGAGATGGATATAATCGAGTAGCTGCACCGCCTGTGTGTCCGACTCAACCGCAACACGCGAATAGCGATTGTCAAACAGATGGCCCGTTCTTCCCGTTTTCCCATTGAAATACTTAGCATACGCCGTCAGTGCGCACTGCATTGCCTTTGAAAGGTTGTCATATGGGTCATCAACCATCAAATGGAAGTGGTTGTCCATAAGGCACCAAGCCAACACTGCCACTTTATGGCGTGCAAACCTGTCCGAGATGTCCGATAAGAAACGATATCGGTCAGAGTCATCTTCAAAAATAATCTGTTTGGAGTTGCCACGGTCAAAGACGTGGTAATAGCCGGTGAGCGAAACGGCGCGGGCACATCGGGGCATAATCTCTCCTTTCAAAACTGAACAGGCAACACCTAAAAGGAGAGAAGGAACGCGAAATGCTGAGCCTGTGATCTATTTATATCCAATGAGCGGCAAAAACAGGCCCAGAACGGCAAAATGGCAAATCAATGTCTGTCCCAAATGAGTGAAAGCACTCATGTAAGTCTGTCCCCAATGAGCGGGGCGATGCGCAGGGCAGATAGATTTAGTTGAAACGGTTCATTTGATTGAAGCGTTTTAGTTTGTCTTTTACGGGAATCTGCCCGTTCACCGAATTATTTCTTGCTATCATGCATCTTGTAGGGTAAATCTCCGATCGCAAGGAGACACAAATGGTGAAAAAGTCACCGGAAAACACTACTCCCGCCATCGTGGACAACGTGGAGGCGCTTGAGGCCAAACTCAAATCTATGCGTGAGGCCCAGGCTAAATTCGCTGAGTACACTCAGGAGCAGGTAGACAAGATCTTCTACGAGGCTGCTATGGCCGCCAACAAGGCTCGTATCCCGTTGGCCAAGCTCGCCATCGAGGAGACCGGCCGTGGCGTTCTCGAGGACAAGGTCATCAAGAACCACTACGCCGCTGAGTACATCTACAACGCTTACAAGAACACCAAGACCTGCGGTGTCATCGAGCGCGACAACGCTTACGGCATCACCAAGGTCGCCGAGCCGATCGGTATCGTTGGCGCTGTCATCCCGACCACCAACCCGACCTCCACGGCCATCTTCAAGACGCTCATCTGCCTGAAGACCCGTAACGCCATCATCATCTCCCCGCACCCGGCAGCCGCCAAGTGCACCATCGCCGCCGCCAAGCTCGTTCTCGACGCAGCTGTCAAGGCCGGTGCTCCTGAGGGCATCATCGGCTGGGTCGACAAGCCGTCCATCGAGCTGACCAACATGGTCATGCGCGACGTCGACATCATTCTCGCAACCGGTGGCCCGGGCATGGTCAAGGCTGCTTACTCCTCCGGTAAGCCCGCACTCGGCGTCGGCGCCGGCAACACCCCGGTCATCATCGACGATACCGCGGACATCAAGCTCGCCGTCAACTCCATCATCCACTCCAAGACGTTCGACAACGGCATGATCTGCGCTTCCGAGCAGTCCGTCACCGTCCTCGACTCCATCTACAAGGATGTCAAGGCTGAGTTCCAGCGTCGCGGCTGCTACTTCGTCAAGCAGGGTGCCGAGATGGAGGCCCTGCGTGCCGCCA
>OLVT01001203.1_pt1 | contig 23345 bp, 18 predicted proteins | sample 1673241 | NCBI WGS metagenome assembly OLVT01 (sample SAMEA3178936, study PRJEB25190) | human gut metagenome | biome: human gut; feature: human-associated habitat; material: faeces | place: Austria | collected 2013 | reverse complement strand
TTAAATCCGCGTTTACACAAGTGTTTAATACATCCACTTCATTTCGGCCTAATACTGCGTCCTGCCTTTCGCCCTGGAACCATTCCATCAAGTTTTCTTTGTCTGTGGAGTATTTGATAAAGCCCAGCACATCTCCCAGAGATGTATGGAATTTCCCCAAATCTGTCCTGGAAAGCTCGGCCGGAGAAATCAGATGAATCTGGTAATCCGGCAGCAGGGAACGGATGGCAGTATCCTCCGTTGCCATCATTTCCCGCAGACTTCGGGGACCATCCCACTCCTGTGGTGAGAAGAAAACCACCAGGGTGATGACGGGCAGAAGCTTATCTTCCTTGTAGAAGCCGGAAAGAAACTCTCCCCGGCTGCGCCCCTTATAGTCCTTTTTCTCCCGATGGATTCTGGCTGTCTCATCCACCTGCCGTGCGTATTGGAGCGCATCATAGAGCAGGTTCCTCACCGGAGCCGCATAGTGAACCTCATCCTGGCTTTCGATGCCAAGGAGCAGGTAGGCAGCCCTCTGGTCCTCCATGGCCGACAAGGCCTTAAATAAATCCCGGTATCTCTGTACAGGCTCACCTCTTTGATCCGCGCCATAGGGCACGGAAAGCTCTGCCGGGTCCAGCTCCCTCAGCTGCTCCGGGTTGATTACCTGTCTTCCTTCATACAGGTAAAAGTTAAAAATGTCCGCAAATACGCTGCTTTGCCGCAGGTATTTTTTCGTGACTGTGTCCACTTTTCCCACTACTTCTCTTCCTCCTTCATTTTACTAAAAACGACAGTTTCTGTAAAGGGTGTTCTGGCCGCCGAAACGCAGCTTAGGATACCTGGAGAACCAGGCAGTTTTGAACTTTTAAGCAGACCGAACGCTGCTGATGAGGTTATTGTATCAGATTGGGATGGGGGGATGCAAGGATTATTTTCCGGGAAGGCGTATTTTCAGGAAAGGGCGTCAGGGCATAATAATCCGCCCGCAAAGCAAGCGCCCAAAAGATGGGCGCTTAGCGTTCGCGACAAAGATAGTTAATCCAACTTCCAGATATCCCGGTTATACTCCTCTATGGTGCGGTCAGAGGAGAAGAAGCCGGCCTGGCTGATGTTGACGAGCATTTTCTGAGCCCAGGCGGTACGGTTCTCGTAATCCAGGAAGGCCTGCTCTCTGGCCTTTAAGTAAGACTGGAAATCCGGGAAGGTCATAAACCAGTCCTTGTTCAGCAGCTCTCCGGAAAGGCGCTCCAGATTTTCGCGGCAGCCTGCGGCCATCATCTGGGGACCGGTGAGAAAGTCCACCGCCTGGCGGATCACAGGATCATTCTCATAGTACTCTTTGGAGCGGTAGCTGCCCTGACGGTAGCGCTCGATCACCGTCTGGCTGGAGTCGCCGAAGATGTAGATATTGGAATCTCCTACCAGATGATGAATCTCCACATTCGCCCCATCCTCGGTGCCAAGAGTGACGGCGCCGTTCAGCATGAACTTCATATTTCCTGTGCCGCTGGCTTCCTTGGAGGCCAGGGAAATCTGCTCGGACAGGTCGCAGGCGGGAATCAGCTTCTCAGCCAAAGTGACGTTGTAGTTGGGGACCATCACCACATTCAGCCATGGACGGACCCTGGGGTCCTCCTGAATAATCTGCTGCAGGCAGAGAATGGCATGAATAATATCTTTGGCAATGGTATAGGCTGGAGCCGCCTTTGCACCGAAAATGGCGGTAATGGGGGTAGTGGGAAGTTTCCCTTCCCGAATCTCCAGATATTTGTGAATCAAATACAGAAGATTCATCTGCTGCCGTTTATACTCGTGGAGCCGCTTTACCTGGATATCAAAGATGGAATCCGGGTTTACCGTAAGGTGACAGTTTTCTTGCAGGTACTGTGCCAGCTGCCTTTTTTTCAGGTCCTTGATGGCCAGAAGCCGGGAAAGGGTTTTGGCGTTTTTGAGAAATTCCGGCCGGTCTAGCTTCTGCAGATGGCTGGCGTCCTTTTTCCATTCCTCCCCGATGAGAGAGGAGATAAAATCCGACAGCTCCGGGTTGCTGTAAAGGAGCCAGCGGCGGAAGGTGATGCCGTTGGTCTTGTTGTTGAACTTCTCCGGATACAGCTGATAAAAATTGTGGAGGGTGTCGTTTTTCAGAATCTCCGTGTGGAGAGCGGCCACTCCGTTGACGGAAAAGCCGTAGTGGATATCCATGTGGGCCATGTGGACCCGGTCCTCCCGGTCGATGAGATAGACGGAGGGGTCGTCGAATTTCCGGCGCACCTTATCGTCCAGAATCTCCATAATGGGAATCAGCTGGGGCACCGCTTCTTTGAAAAAGTCCATGGGCCAGGTTTCCAGGGCTTCCGCCAGGATGGTGTGGTTGGTATAGGCGCAGATGCTGCTGACCACCTGGATGGCCTCATCCATCTCAAAGTCGTGTTCTGCGGTGAGCAGGCGAATCAGCTCCGGGATAATCATGGATGGATGGGTGTCGTTAATCTGAATGACCGCGTATTCCGCCAGGTCGTGAAGGCTGCTTCCCCGGGACACAGCCTCGTCCAGAATCAGACGGGCGGCATTGGCGCACATGAAATACTGCTGATAAATCCGCAGGATACGTCCGGCCCGGTCACTGTCATCCGGATAGAGGAACAGGGTCAGGTTTTCCCGAATGTCGGTCTTGTCGAAGGAGATTCCCTCCTTGACCAGGTCTTCCTGAATGGTCTCCACATCAAAAAGGTGGAGGGTGTTGGTGCGGCTGTGGTAGCCCGTCACCTGCACATCGTACATTCGTGAGGTGAGGGTAAAGCCCCGGTATGGAATCTGGTAGGTCACATCGGTCTTTTTCAGCCAGGATGGGGTTTCAATCCAGGGGTCCGGCTCTTCCTGCTGCAGGTTATGGACGAATTTCTGTCTGAAGAGGCCAAAATGGTAGTTCAAGCCTACGCCGTCTCCGTTTAGGCCCAGAGTAGCGATGGAGTCTAAAAAGCAGGCAGCCAAACGTCCAAGTCCGCCGTTTCCAAGGGAAGGCTCTGCCTCCAGCTCCTCCAGGGCACTGAGAGACTTGCCGCTGCGTTCCAGAATCTCCTGAATATCAGAATAAATTCCAAGATTAATCAGGTTGTTGGATAAAAGTTTTCCCATGAGAAATTCTGCGGAAATGTAGTAAAGCTTCTTTTTACCTTTCTTTTCCTGTTTTTCGCCGGCCAAGGACTGGGTGAGAGCCAGAAGGGCCTGATATATTTCCTGGTCAGTGCAGGCCTCCGGATTTTTGGGACAGAGGGAGGAAAGTTTCAGTTCCAGCTGTTTCTGATTCATATTAGCACATTCCTTTCATTTTACCTTTCCTAAACATAGCAGTCATTCAGACGGTGGCAAAAGTTCGGCCATAAACACGTTTGACATCTGGCCTTAGCACATCTGCCTGTTATCTGAACTGCTATTTAGTATATACGATTTGAAAGATAAAAACTTGCATAAAGAAATGGGAATATAGTACAATACAATCAAAATTATGTAGAAGCGTCTAAAGAAAAGGTGGAGAAAAATGAGAATACCGGAGTATGAGTCCGTCAGAGGCTTTCATGAGATCAAGGAGCACGGAGAGAGGGAATTCCCTTTTAATATTTATCCCTGCTGCATCCCTCAGGATTTCCCGCAGGTGCGGGTTCACTGGCACCAGGAAATGGAGATAATCGCGGTGAAGAAAGGGGAGCTTCTGGTAACGGTGGACAAGGAGACCAGCCGAATCCGCCAGGGAGAGGCTGCGGTGGTCTTTCCGGGACAGCTTCACGGGATTTTCCAGTCCGGAAATGAGCGGGCGGAGTACGAAAATATCATTTTCCGTCTGGAACTGCTCATGGGGCGGGGGGAGGATTTGTGCGGCATCCGCTTCCTCCTTCCCATGGAACGGGACAGGGGACACGGGGCGGTTCACATGCGGAAGGGAGTTCAGGGCTATGAAGATTTTATGGAAGGGGTCAGGTTGCTGGATGAGCTTTGTCTTGGCAAACGGTATGGCTATGAGCTGGGAGTGAAGGGAGCTCTGTTTTACATGATGTCCGCTCTTCTGGAAACCTGGAAGCCAGGGGAGCGGAAAGGAGGACGGGATACCAGGGAGCGGATGAGGGGGCTGCTGGATTTTATTGAGGAGCACTACGGGGAAAAGATTACGGTACAGGAGGCGGCGGAACGCTGCTATTACAGCCGGTCTCATTTTATGAAGTATTTCCGCCAGTACATGGGCGTTTCCTTTGTGGAGTATCTCAACAGCTACCGGCTTTTCCAGGCGGCGGGACTCCTTAGGACCACGGACCAGCCGGTGACGAGAATCGCACAGAGCTGCGGCTTTGACAATTTGTCCTATTTTAACCGGCTGTTCCGCAGGATGTACCAGATGACGCCGGTCCAGTACCGAACGAAGGGGGAAGATGGATGAAGGAATTTCACTATAAGTACAAGAAGAGCAGCACCCATGTAGAGCTGGAGCAGTATGTCTACCGGCTGGGAACCTATCACTACAACTGGCACCGGGATTTGGAGCTGTTTCTGCTGCTGACGGGGAAGGCGGAGGTCTGTTCCGGCGGCGTCAGCCGGATTTTCGAGGCAGGGGATATGATTCTGATTAACGCCAATGAGGGACACACCACCATGGCTCCGGGAGGGGACACCATCGCCATGGTGATTCATCTGGATCCGGTGTCGCTGAAGGAGTATTACAGCAATGTGGAATATCTGTCCTTTCATCTGTGCTCAAAGGACAGGCCGGAACAGAGGGAGAGCTTTGACAAAATCCGCCGGGATATGGCCCGGATGATGCTGTCTTTCGGCCAGGGGACGCCGGAGAAAAAACTGCTGTATCAGCGCTCCTTCTACGATTTGCTTTATACCATTGTATCGGAGTTCCCACCGGAGAAGATTCGCTCCGCCGCCTTTAAGGCCAATCTGAAAAATATGGATTCCATTCAGGGAATGGTCAAGTACATCAACCGGAATTATCATAAGAAAATATCCCTGGACAGCCTGGCAAAGGAAAGCGGGTACAATCCCAGCTACGTGTCCCAGCTGTTTAAAACCTGCGTGGGCATCAATTTCTACGATTATCTGACCAGAATCCGTCTGAGGGAGGCCACCCTGGCCTTAAGCCAGTCCGATGAAAAGATTCTGGATATTGCCCTGGCCCACGGGTTTGCCGATTTGAAGGCCTTTAACACCAGCTTTAAGGAGACCTTCCAAAAGTCCCCCACCGAGTACCGGAAGAGGCTGAATCTGGAAAACCGGGGCAACGACCCGCTTTTTAAGAAGAAGTTTCTGGAAGAGGGGGACCCTCTGGTGACCGGGATTCTGGAGGAGTACGCCGCGCTGGGGCCCGGGCGGGGAGAGGAAAAATCCCCCGGCCAGAGTCCAAAGCGGCAGGAGGACCACGGGGAGAAAGAGAGTGAATGTCCGAAAGATACCGCAAATCCGCCCTGGGAACGGCTGGAACGGATTGCCGCGGAGCTTTTGGACACCGCCGCGGGCTTGAAAATGGGAGAAGAAAAAAACAGGGAAAAATTGGGAATCTAAAAAATTCCCCAGGGGTAATTTTTTAGGTGGAAAATTAGAAGGGAAACGCCGGATTGTACGGGAAAAAGTACAAAAAATGAGAAAAAGTAACGGAAACAGGTTCTTTTGGAACATGCATTTTTCGATAAGATGAAAAGGGAAGGCCGGTCAAAATGCAGGGCTCTGTCCAGTGGACAGGGCCTTAAATTTATGGAGAAAGGGATAGTGAGAAATTGGCTAAATATGATAATATTTGGCTATAACGAAGGCAGGAAGTCAACAAATGGACGAAGGACTTCCGCCGGGAAACTATTTACACTATAAAAAATGTATAGGGGGTAAGAAAAAATGTTAACGGTACTGGCTCTGGCAATGATTATTCTCTTCATTGTCCTGCTGTCCATGAAAAAGCTTTCGGTATTCACTTCCCTGACCCTGGTTCCCTTTGTATTCGGAATCATCGCGGTTCTGGTGACCGACCACAGCATCATGGATATGTTTACCTGGATTCAGGAGGGCGTATTCTTCTCGGTGGACCCGGAGACGGCCAAGGCTTCCTGGGGCGTCATCTCCCCGGCCATGACCATCCTGTTCTCCATTCTCTACTTTGACATCATGCTGGGGGTTGGACTTTTTGACCCGGTGGCGGAGTTCTTCATCAAGAAGGCCAAGGGAGACCCCTTGAAGGTCATCCTCTCCACCGTTATGGTTGCCAGCGTGGTTGCCTTCAACGGCGATACCACCACAACCATCATCATCTGCATTTCCGCATTTATCAACCTGTACCGGCAGATGAACCTGAAGCTCAGCTATCTGGCTATCGTGATTGTGGCTCCCATTGGAATCTGGAACATGCTTCCCTGGGGCGGCCCCACCATCGCTTCCGCCACGGCTCAGGGCATTGAGGTTAATGAACTGTTCGCGGCCCTGCTGCCCGGCCTGCTGGCAGCTCAGGTAGTGGTCATTCTCCTGGCGGCCCGCCTGGGATTTAAGGAAAGAAAGCGCCTGGGCTACACCACCGCACAGGGAAAAGGCGTTTCCCAGGAGAACATAGAGGAGATGTTAAAGGCCATCCGGGAGAAGGACCCGGAACTGAAACGCCCCAAGCTGTTCCTCTTTAACCTGGCACTGACACTGGCTGCACTGGTACTGCTGATTCAGGGTGAGATTCACGGCTCCATTATCTTCATGATGGGTTCCGCCATTGCCCTGGTTGTAAACTACAGGAGCGTGGAACTCTGTTCCGACCGGCTGGAGGATTTGGCTCCCGATGTGCTGCCCACCGCAGTGATTACCATGGGCGCAGGCGTGTTCTCCGGAGTCCTGTCCGGAAGCGGCATGGCAACTGCCCTGGCAAACAGCATTGCGGACCTGATTCCCACTTCACTCAGTACCCACATGGCGCCCTTCTACGCGGTAATCGCGGCTCCGGCTATCTGCTTTTTGCCGCAGGATGCATTCTACTTCGGAATCGCTTCCGTGATCAAAGATGTAATGGGGCAGTTTGGAATCACCCCTCTTCAGGCGGCGGTTGCCTCCATGGTCGGCCAGTCCTTCCGTGTAACAGTTCAGGACGGCTCATCTTCTTGTCCGGCCCTGGCTGGGCAAGAAGATGAGCCGTCCTGAACCGTTACAATTTAACTAAAAGGAGGCTATCAAATGAGCAAGAAAGAACAAGTGGAGCAGATGACCAGATATATGGCCAATTTTGTGTCCTATGTCGGAAAGAAGCTCCCGGACGATGTGGAGAAGAAGCTTGGCGAGCTGGCCGAGCAGGAGGGCAGCCCGCTGTCCAAGGTAATCTACAGCACCATGAAGAGAAACCAGAATCTGGCAATGGAGCTGAACCGTCCCTGCTGCCAGGATACGGGTGTCCTGCAGTTCTGGGTAAAATGCGGAACCGGATTCCCGCTGATTGGCGAGCTGGAGGCCCTCTTAAAAGAGGCGGTGGTCATTGCCACCAAGGAAGCTCCCCTGCGTCACAACAGCGTGGAAACCTTTGACGAGTACAATACCGGAAAGAACGTAGGAAAGGGAACCCCCACCGTATTCTGGGATATCGTTCCCGACAGCGACAAATGTGAAATCCTCCCCTTTTAGTAGGCGTCGGCGTGGCTACCTCCGTTGAGACCGCGGCCCTCCTGTCCAAGAAGGCCCTGATGCGTCCCCTTGGAAGCCACAATGAAAATGAGCGGGCCGCCTCCATGGAGAAGCTTCTGGAGGACGGAATCAACCAGATTGGCCTTGGACCCCAGGGCATGGGCGGAAAATACTCCGTAATGGGCGTACATATTGAGAATACCGCCAGACATCCCTCCACCATCGGCGTGGCTGTGAACGTAGGCTGCTGGTCCCACCGCAGAGGACATATCATTTTCGATCAGGATTTGAACTATACAATTACAACACATTCGGGGGTGGCGTTATAATGTTAGAGATTAAAGATGGAAAGAAGATTCTGACAACGCCGGTCAGCGCAGAGGATTTGGCGGATATCCATATCGGGGATATCGTGTATCTGAACGGAAGCATGACAACCTGCCGTGACGTAGCCCACAGACGTCTGGTGGAGGAGCACCGGGATTTGCCCGTGGACGTAAGAGATGCGGCGATTTTCCACGCAGGCCCCATCATCCGTCCTCTGGGAGACGACAAGTATGAGATGGTGTCCGTAGGCCCCACCACCTCTATGAGAATGGAGAAGTTTGAAAAAGAGTTTGTGGAGCTGACAGGAGTGAAGGTCATCATCGGAAAGGGCGGCATGGGCCCCAACACCGAGTACGCCTGCAAGAACTACAAGGCAATCCACTGCGTATTCCCCGCCGGCAACGCCGTTGTGGCCGCCACGGAGGTGGAGGAGATTGTGGACGCCCAGTGGAAGGACCTTGGAATGCCGGAGACCCTGTGGCACTGCCGGGTAAAGGAGTTCGGCCCCCTGATTGTCTCCATCGACACCGAGGGACGCAACCTCTTTGAGGAGAACAAGGTCATCTTCAACGAGAGAAAAGAGAAGGTTTACGAGGAAATCTGCAAACACGTGAAATTTATCAAGTAATCGAGATTGTCATAGAGTGAGAAGGGCCGCCGCGCCGTTGGGAAACCTGGCGCGGCGGTCCTTTACGCAAAAGTACTTTGTCAGGGGGTGATGGGGCCTGAGACGGAAAGGCCAAACAACCGAAAAATATAAAGCCAAACAACCGAAAAACAAATTGCCAAAATGCCGAAAAACAGGTATGCTATTAGTTGATATGGTAAAAATATAAGTATACCAGCCAGAGAGGTATAAGTGGAAATGAGAAAATACAAAAAAAGAATTGCGGACGAAATATTACGAAAACGTCTCCTGGGAAAAGGAGCGGTTTTGATTGAAGGTCCAAAATGGTGCGGGAAGACCACAACGGCAGAGCAGATTGCCGGCAGTATTCTCTATATGGCTGACCCGGAAAAAGAAAAACAAAACCTGACAATGGCAGAGATTAACCCGGGGAGGCTTTTGAAAGGAAAAACTCCGCGCCTGATTGATGAATGGCAAATCGCACCGAAATTATGGGACGCGGTCAGATTTGAGGTGGACCATCGTGACGAATTGGGACAGTTTATTCTGACAGGCTCTGCCGCCCCTGTTTCTTATGAACATATTCATCACACCGGAACAGGGCGCTTTTCCTGGATATTGATGCGGCCGATGAGTTTGTACGAATCCTTGGATTCAACCGGCGAGGTTAGTCTCAAAGAACTCTTTGAGATGCCGGAACAGATTGATGGAGAAAATCATCTTGATTTAAACCGCTTGGCGTTCTTAGTATGCCGCGGTGGTTGGCCTAGAGCAACGGAGCTTGAGGGGGAAATCGCGCTTGAGCAGGCGTTTGACTATTACGATGCCGTAGTAAAATCCGATATTTCCCGTGCGGACGGCACCACGAGAAATCCGGAACGAGTAAAGTGTCTGATGCGTTCTTATGCCAGAAATCAGGGCTCTCAGGCAACCAATGCACTGCTTAAGGCGGACATGATAGCAAATGATACGGAATTTCTTGATACGGATACGGTATATTCCTATATAAACGCTTTGCAGAAGATATTTGTAATTGAGGAAATGGAGGCGTGGAATCCCAATCTTCGTTCTAAAACAGCGATCCGGACTTCAAATACCCGGTATTTCGTTGACCCATCTATTGCAGCAGCAGCTTTGGGATTGGGGCCACAGGATTTGATTGCGGATTTAAATACCTTTGGATTGCTTTTTGAGGCGATGTGCATCAGGGATTTAAGGGTATTTGCGGATGCGCTGAATGGTAAAGTGTATCATTTCCGGGATAAAACGGATTTGGAATGCGATGCGGTGGTTCATTTGAGAAATGGTTCTTATGGCTTGATTGAAGTGAAACTCGGGGGAGATAAATTGATTGAGGAAGGTGCTGAGAATCTTAAGAAACTGAAAAATAAGATTGATACAACAAAGATGAAGGCCCCCTCTTTTTTGATGGTTCTGATTGGAGCAGGTGATTATGCATACAGGAGACAGGACGGAATCTATGTGGTTCCAATTGGCTGTCTCAAGGATTAATTAAACTGCCGCAAAGACAGCAACCTATGATAAAATAAACGTAACAGTCCAGGATGGTGGATTCTGAACAGTTACGAATTTACAAGCAAAGGAGCAAGAAAAATGTACACATGTGCCAACTGCAGCGTGCTGGCCTGCGCCAGCGAAGACCGCACTAAGATGCCGGCCAACTGTCCCATGAGAAATCAGGAGGTCCTGGTAGAGATTTTAAAGGCCTATCAGGAGCCGGAGAACCATGAATTCTATGTAAAATGTTCCGCCCTGGAGGCAGAAGGCTACTGCCAGTGGCCACGCTTAAAGGAGACGGTGGAGCTGTGCAGGCGGATGGGCTACCATAAAATCGGCCTGGCCTTCTGCAAGGGACTGCGCAAGGAAGCTCGGGTGGTGGCGGACCTTTTGAGGAGCAGAGGCTTCGAGGTGGTTTCCGTCATTTGCAAGACCGGCGGATTTCCCAAGGAGGCGGCGGGAATCCCAAAGGAGAACAAAATCCATCCCGACCAGTTTGAGCCGATGTGCAACCCCATCGCCCAGGCCAGACTGCTGAACGCCCAGAAAACGGAGTTTAACATTGCCTTGGGACTGTGCGTGGGACACGATTCCCTGTTCTATAAATACTCGGACGCCCTTGTAACCACCCTGGTGGCCAAGGACCGGGTGCTGGCCCACAACCCCTGCGGAGCCATTTACTGTGCGGAGGGGTATTTTAAGGAGCGGATTTAAAAGGCAGATATACAATGCGGATACCAAAAAGGGCAACGTGATAAATATTCTCAGGCCGGAGGAATTGACAGGAGGTTCCTCCGGCGTTATGATGTAACAGTGATATATAACAGTGTTATGAACCATAAGAAAAAGACGATGAAGCAACAAACCATGAAGCAGCAGGAAGAAACCACCCTGGAGAGAATCCGTCGGGCGGCCATGAAGGAATTTCAGGAGAAGGATTTTCTGTCCGCTTCCCTGCGCAGAATCGTGAAGGCGGCGGGAGTGACCACCGGGGCGTTTTACGGGTATTTTGACAGCAAGGAGGCCCTTTTTGAATCCCTGGCGGGAGCGGCCTACGATTATCTGATGAGCTGTTTTACGGCCGCTCAGGAGGAGTTTGCCGCCCTGCCGGCCGCACAGCAGCCTCAGGAGCTGGGAAGCGTTTCCGGGGCCTGTATGGAGGAGATGCTGCGGTATTCCTATGAGCACCTGGAGGAAGTGAAGCTGATTCTCTGCCATTCGGAAGGAACCCGTTTTTCCAGGATGATTGACGAGATGGTGGAGATTGAGAGACAGGGTACGGATAAGTATCTGGAGGTATTAAAAAAGCTGGGACGGCCTGCGCCGCCCATTGATGAGCACTTGGAGCATATGCTGATTACGGGAATGTTTCATACCTTTTTCGAGATGATGATTCACGAGATGCCTTATGAGAACGCGAAGCATTATCTGAGAGAGATGAGGGAGTTCTATACAGCGGGCTGGATGAAAATAATGGGGCAGCAGCAATAAATCTGCCGCCCTGTTTATTTATCATATGGTTAGTTGCAACTAATCAAAAAAATAAGGAGGCTTCTATGAAAAAACAGTCGAATCTTTCCAGGCTAATGGGATATGCCGGGGGACACCGGATTCTGACCGGTCTGTCCTGGGTATTGTCTGTGGTGAGCGCTTGGCTGGCGCTGGTACCCTTCTGGTACATCTGGCGGATGCTGCGGGATATCCTGGAGGTTGATCCGGATTTTTCCGAAGCGTCCCATGTGACGTCCTACGGTTGGCGGGCCGTAGGCTTCGGCGTCCTGTCGGTGGCGGTGTACATCGGTGCGCTGATGTGTTCCCATCTTTCCGCTTTCCGAATCGCTTCCAACATCCGCAAGGAGCTGCTGCGCCACATCGCGGACCTGCCCCTGGGGGTGATGGCCGGGTACGGCAGCGGAAAACTGAGAAGGATTGTGAACACCACCAGCTCAGCGGCGGAAACCTATCTGGCCCACCGCCTTCCGGACAAGGCGGGAGCCATCGCCACCCCCGTTGGCCTGCTGGTCCTTCTGATGGTGTTCGACTGGCGGCTGGGACTTCTCAGCCTGATTCCCGTTGGCCTGGGGTTCCTGATTATGATGAAGATGACGGGGCCGGAGATGGAGCGGAAGATGAACGAGTATCAGAACGCTTTAGCGGATATGTCCAACGAGGCGGTGGAGTACGTCAGGGGCGTTCCGGTGGTAAAAACCTTCGGCCAGACGGTATTTTCCTTTAAACGGTTCAAGGCTTCCATCGACCACTATGAAAAATGGGTGATTGCCTACACCAAAGCCCTGCGGCTGCCGATGATGTTCTATACCACGGCAATCAACGGGGTGTTTGCCTTCCTGATTGCGGGAGGAATTGTACTGACGGGAAATAGGGTGGAGCGGGAGGTCCTGCTGAATCTGATTTTCTACATTATTATTACCCCGGTCATCGGAACAACCCTCACCAAAATCATGTTTATGAGCGAGGATTCCATGATTGTAGAGGACGCCCTGGGAAGGATTGACGGGCTGCTGGGTGAGAAGCCCCTTCCGGAATCAAGGTCCTGCCGGGAGCCGGAAAATGAGTCGGTAAGGCTGGAGCATGTGACTTACAGCTATGACGGCAGGAAAAATGCCCTGGAGGATGTGTCCCTTTTCATTCCTGCGGGACAGAGGGCGGCCTTTGTGGGGCCGTCGGGAGGTGGAAAAACCACACTGGCCAGTCTCACGGCCCGTTTCTTTGACCCTCAGAAGGGGAAGGTGGAAATCGGCGGCGTGGATTTGCGGGATATTTCCAAGAAACGCCTGATGGAACAGATTTCCTTCGTGTTCCAGAACAGCCGCCTGTTTAAAGCCTCGATTTTGGAAAATGTGCGCATGGCCAAGCCTAAGGCATCCAGGGAGGAGGTACTGTCCGCCCTGAAGGCGGCCCAGTGCATGGACATGATTGAGAAGCTGCCCCGGGGCATCGACACCGTGGTGGGAGAGCGGGGCGTGTACCTGTCCGGAGGGGAACAGCAGAGAATCGCCATTGCCCGGGCAATTTTGAAAAACGCGCCCATCCTGATTTTAGACGAGGCTACAGCCTTCGCGGACCCGGACAATGAGGTGCGCATCCAGCAGGCATTGTCCTCCCTGTCAAAGGGAAAGACGGTGATTATGATTGCTCACCGCCTGTCCTCCATCGTGGATGCGGACTGCATCTATGTGATGAAAGAAGGTAAAATTGCCGAGAAGGGCACATACGGGCAGCTGATGGAGAAAAAGGGAATCTTTGCCGCCATGTGGAACAGCTATACCAGGGCGGCTGACTGGAAAATCGCAAAGGAGGCGAGGGTATGATTGAGAAACTGCAGAGACGTTTTGCCCTGTCCCGCCAGGGGGCGGTGGATTTGATGAAGGGCTGCTTAGCCTGCGCGGCACAGAATCTGGCGTTCATGTTTCCCGTAGGGCTTTTGTACCGGTTTGTGCTGGATTTGATGGACGGGGGAATCGGGGAAAATGGGGCGCTCCGCTATATCCTTGGCTGTGCCGCCTGCCTGGTGGTGATTTTCCTGGTGACGGGCCTTCAGTACAACGCCACCTACCTGGCCACCTATGTGGAGAGCGGGGTGCGCCGCATCTCCCTGGCGGAAAAGCTGCGGCTGATTCCCCTGTCCTTTTTCGGGAAGAAGGACCTGGCGGACTTGACTAACTCCATTATGGGGGACTGCGCCACCCTGGAGACGGCATTTTCCCACTATGTGCCGGAGCTGGCGGGGGCCATGATTTCCACAACCTTTGTAGGCATTTGCCTGCTGGCGATGAACCTGCCTATGGGACTTGCGGCGGTGTGGGTTCTGCCGGTGGCCTTTGCCGTCACCCTGCTGTCCGCCCGAATCCAGGAGTATTTTAACCGGAAGTCGGTGGAGGCCAATGTGGCCCTTGAAACAGGGGTCCAGGAGTGCATCGAAAATCTCCAGGATTTGAAGGCCAACAACGGGGAAAAGGAGTATCTGGCCGGGCTGGATGAGAAAATCGACTATGCGGAGAAGCGTCATATTGTGACGGAGCTGGGGACCGCTCTCTTTGTGGTTTCCTCCACCTTAATCCTGAAATTCGGCATCGCCACCGTAGCCCTGACGGGCTCCGTCCTGCTGATTCAGGGAAAAATCCGGATTCCGCTGTTCTTCCTCTATCTGCTGGCGGCCTCCAGGCTGTATACGCCCTTGGAGGGGGCCCTGCAGAATCTGGCGGCGGTGATTTCCACCAGGACCAATATCAACCGGATGAATGAGATTCTGGACTGCCCGGTCCAGACCGGGGAGGAGAAGCTGACCAACAGGGGATATGATATCGTGTTCGACCATGTGGGATTTTCCTACAACAGCGGGGAGCAGGTCTTAAAGGATGTGTCCTTTACCGCAAAGCAGGGCCAGGTTACCGCCCTGGTGGGGCCTTCGGGAGGGGGAAAGACCACCGTGTCCCGGCTGGCGGCCAGGTTCTGGGACGTGGACCGGGGAAAAATTACGGTAGGGGGTATGGATATCAGGGGAGTGGACCCGGAGACCCTCCTTTCCCTGTACTCCATCGTGTTCCAGGATGTGACGCTGTTTAACAACACCATTATGGAAAATATCCGGATTGGTCGAAAGGACGCCACGGACCAGGAGGTGCTGGAGGCCGCCAGGCTGGCGGGCTGCCAGGAGTTTGCCTTAAAGCTCCCGGACGGATTCCAGACCATGATTGGGGAAAACGGCTGCCAGCTGTCAGGAGGAGAGCGGCAGAGGGTTTCCATTGCCAGGGCCTTCCTGAAAAACGCGCCCATCATTCTGCTGGACGAGGCCACCGCATCCCTGGATGTGGAGAATGAGACCCTCATTCAGGAGGCCCTATCCAGGCTAATCCAGGATAAAACCGTCCTGGTCATCGCCCACCGGATGCGCACCGTAAGCGGAGCCGACAAGGTGGTGGTGCTGGCGGATGGAAGGGCGGCGGAAGAGGGAACGCCACAGGAGCTGATGGAGAGAGGAACCATTTATCCCCATATGGTGAAGCTGCAGGATTTGAGCGGGAAGTGGGGGATTTGATTTTAAGGAGCCCGAAAGGGCTCCGTTTTTGTACAAAATTCTGACCTTCTCTTTACCCTGTTCTTACAGTCCTTTACCTTCTTCTTACATAACTTTCCATTTCAGGGAAAAGTAGCACTTCCAGTGTGGAAATGAGCAAAAAAGCTGCTGTTTTTTGATGCTATATTGGATTTAGTCAAAGCGCGCAGAGAAAATTTTTGAAATAAAGCGAGGGAGATGAAAGAATGGGGACAATTCAGTTAAGAAATGTGAAAAAGCAGTTTGAAAAGGATGTCGTCATTGAAAATCTGAACTTGGAGATTAAAGATGGCTCCTTTACGGTGCTGGTAGGGCCGTCCGGCTGCGGAAAATCCACCACCCTCCGGATGATTACCGGACTGGACGACCCGACGGACGGGGAAATCTACATTGACGGACAGAAGGTAAACGACGTGACGCCGGGCAAGCGGGATATTGCCATGGTATTTCAGAACTACGCCCTGTATCCCACCATGACGGTGCGCCAGAATATTTCTTTTGGGCTGGAAAATAAGAAGGTTCCGAAGGAGGAGCGTGACCGGAGGGTGAAGGAAATCTGCGAAATTGTAGGGCTGACCGAGTATCTGGACCGCAAGCCTTCCAAGCTTTCCGGCGGTCAGAGACAGAGAGTGGCCCTGGCCCGGGCCATGGTAAAGCAGCCCAAGGTATTCCTGATGGATGAGCCCCTGTCAAATCTGGACGCCAAGCTGAGAGCCCAGATGAGAGTGGAGTTAATTGAGCTTCACAAGAGGCTGGGGACCACCTTTGTGTATGTAACCCATGACCAGACCGAAGCCATGTCCATGGCGGACACCATTGTGCTGATGAAGGACGGTTACATTGTCCAGCAGAGTTCACCCAGAGAGCTGTACAACAATCCCAACTGCGTGTACGCGGCCCAGTTTATCGGAACGCCTCAGATGAACGTGCTGAGAAATGTTCTGTCCGATGGCAGGATGCTGGGATTCAGGCCGGAGCGGGTACTTTTTGAAGAACCCCAGGTTCCCCACATTACCATTCAGGTGAAGGTGGCTACTAAGGAAATGCTGGGTTCCGAGATTATCTACTCCTTAAGCAGCCGGTACGGTACTCTGATGGCCAAGAGTGAGTACGAGATTGACAGCGGAACAGAGACGAAAATCTATGTGCCCTTTACCTCTATGTATCTGTTTGATCAGAACGAAAAGCGCGTTGAACTGGATGTGGGGGAGCAGGAATTGATTAAGCGCACATTTGAGAAATAGGGGGTGCAACGGTGAAGAAAGAGAGAAGTGCAAGCGAAAAGAGGGACAGGCTTCTGGGCGTGGCCACAGCTGCGCCGGCGGCAATTCTGCTGTTTATATTTACGGTTTACCCGGTAATTTATCTGATTTACCGGTCCCTGTATTCCGGAAGCCTTATTTCCCTGGAGAAGGAATTTGTAGGACTGGAAAACTATGAAGAGATTGTATTTGACGAAACCTTCCACAAGGTACTGATGAATACCATCATCTATACGGTGCTGTTTGTGGGCCTGACCATGGTGCTGGCAATCATCATCGCGGTGTGGCTCAACGGCTCCAGGCAGAAAAAGCTCAACAACATGGTGGAGGCCTGTATCTTTACGCCCCATGTAATCTCCATGGTATCGGTATCCATCGTATTTTTGTGGCTGATGGAGCCGGACACCGGATTCTTCAACATGGTCCTGACGGCTTTGGGATTGGATAAATTTCCCTTCCTGTCCAGCCCGTCAACGGCAATGTTCTCTCTGGTGCTGGTGATGGTGTGGAAGAGCGTAGGCTACTATGTGCTGTTGGTGATGGCTGCTTTAAAAACCGTCCCTAAGGATATCTATGAGGCTGCGGAGCTGGACAATACCCCGAAAATCCGCACTTTTTTCAAGATTACCCTGCCGATGATTTCACCAACCATCCTGTTTACCTGCGTGGTGGCTTCTATTGCCTCCTTCCGTATCTTTGACGCGGTAAACGTTATGACCCAGGGCGGTCCGGTAGACTCCACCAACACGCTGGTGTATTATATCTATGCATACGCCTTCCGCTACGGCAATCCGGGCGTGGCCTGCGCGGCCGGCGTGGTTCTCCTGGTGCTGGTGTGCGTCATGACTTATGTGCAGTTCGGCGTCAGCAGAAACAAAGTACATTATCAATAAGGGGGGCGGAAATATGCAGACATATGACAGAGATATTGTGTTTAATAAAATAATGCGGGTGCTGAACGCCCTGTTAAAGGCCATTGTGATTGTAATTTTCATTTTCCCCTTTTACTGGATGGTCAGCACGTCCTTAAAGGACCTGACGGAAGCCCTGCAGTTCCCGCCGACGCTGATTCCTAAAAAAATTCAATGGGAAAACTTCACCCATGTGTTTGAGGTGGTTCCCATTGCAAGGTACTTTACCAATTCCGTAATCGTCAGCCTGACGGTGCTGGTGCTGCAGTATCTGGTTATCGTACCGGCGGCTTACAGCCTTTCCCGCCACGAGTACCGCGGAAAAAAGCTCTTTTTCGGTCTGGTGCTTTTAGGACAGATGATTCCTCAGCAGATTACGTTCCTGCCGGTGTACTTCATGTTCAGCCGGGTAAAGCTTTTGGGAACGCTGCTTCCCCTGATTCTGCCCTTTATCTCCAATCCCTTCGGAATCTTCATGCTGCGCCAGTATTTCATGCAGATTCCCCAGGAGGTAATCGAGGCGGCCAGGCTGGATGATGCCAGCAATATGAAGATTATGTTCAAGGTTATGATGCCCATGGCAAAGCCGGCCCTGGTGACCATCGGCCTGCTGTCATTCATTTCCACCTGGAACAACTACTTCTGGCCCTTAATCATGACGTCCAGCGAGACGCTGCGTACCTTGCCAGTAGGAGTGGCGGCCCTGAAATCCTCAGAGACGCTGCAGATGTGGAACATTATCATGGCGGGAAATGTAGTGCTGGTACTGCCGATTCTGATTGTCTATATAATCGCGAGTAAGAAAATCCGGAATTCCTTTACCTATTCCGGGATTAAATAACGGATAACCGTTAGATAAAAATGAATGGAGGAAAAAATAATGAAAAAAAGAAACCTGCTCCTCGGGCTGACCGCAGCCATGTCACTGGCAATGCTGACCGGATGTTCTTCCGGCTCACAGGAGAGCGGAGAGTCTGCCGCTGAAAATGCCGATGGAAAGATTGAGATTGAGTTCTGGCACTGCATGGGCGCTTCCAACGGAGAGCTGATTCAGGAACTGACCGACGCATTCAACGCTTCTCAGGATAAGATTGTAGTAAAGGCCGTTCATCAGGGTTCCTATACAGAGGCCAGCACCAAGATGCAGGCGGCCCTGTCCGCCCAGGAGGCGCCGGTGGTTGCTCAGATGGAAATCGGAAGCCTTGGCGTATTCGCTGATTCCGGTCAGCTGGTAGACTTGCAGAAATATGTAGATGCGGAGGACTTTGACCTGGACGATTTTATGCCCGGCCTGCTGGATGCATCCTACTATGACGGGAAATTAATCGCCCTGCCCCATTCCAGAAGCCTTCCGGTACTTTACTACAATAAAGACCTCTTCGCCCAGGCCGGCATTGAGAACCCCCCGGAGACATGGGATGAGTTAAAGGAGACGGCCGCTGCCCTGACCGCTGACGGCGTATACGGTTATTCCTGCCCTCTGGACCAGTGGTATTACACCGCTCTGGTGATGAATGCAGGCGGAACGATTTACAACGAAGACGAGACAACCATCGGATTCAATGACGGTTCCGGCGTGGAGGCCCTGAATCTGTGGAAGGATATGATTGCCGCAGGAACCATGAACGTGCCCTCCGGCCAGGATTACAACTCTTCCGAGGCCTGCAGAAACAACTTTGCCGCAGGAACCGCAGCGATGATTATGCAGAGCAGCGCCCAGCTAAAGGGCCTGGAGCAGACATGTGACTTTGAGGTAGGCGTCGGCGCGATTCCCATGCTGACTGACAGGGCTTATCCCGCAGGCGGTTCCAATCTGATGATGTTCGGCGGCCACAGCGAGGAAGAAGAAGCAGCAGGCTGGGAGTTCATCAAGTTCATGACCAGCACCGAGAACGCCATCACATGGGCGAACGGCACAGGATATCTGCCGGTAAGACAGAGCTGCACCGAGCAGGATACCTACAAGCAGATGGTGGAGGAAGACCCCAACCTGCAGATTATTACTGATAACGTGCAGTACTGTGCGGAGGCTACCTTCATTCCCGAGTATGCGGAGACGAAAGATATCATCGCCAATGAGATTCAGAAGTGCATCCTGGAAGACGGATATTCACCGGAGGAGGCTGTCCAGAGCATGGCAGACCGGGTAGCGGAGCTGTTCCAGTAAGAGATTTTAACAGAGAAAGAAGAGGGGGGGCTGCGATGAGCGGCCCCCTGGTTAGTTGGGAGGTTCATTTGAAGATTGCCCGGAATTTTTCCGGAATTCCGCAGGCGTACAGCCCTCATATTCCAGAAAGAGCTTGGTAAAATGGCTTTGGCTGTAGTAGCCGCAGGCTTCGGTAATCTCCTTTACCGACTGCCTGGTGGACAGCAGAAGCTCCTTGGCGTGGTTTAAACGCAGTTGGGTCAGGTACTTGCTGTAGGAGAGGCCAAGCTCCTGCTTTAAAAGGTTGCTGATGTAGTTGGCGGAAAAGCCGAACTGCTCCGCCAGGCCGCCGATAGACAGGTTTTCGCAGTAGTGGTCCTGGATGTACTGGATAATAGCCTGAACCGGCTTTCCTCCCTCTGAGGCGTGGACCATGGCGCGGGCGTAGTCCTGGAGCACGTATTTTAGCTGGCCGGACTCCAAACAGGGAGGAAGGGCAAGGCCGGTGGTCCGGGAGAAGAAACGGTGGATTTCCCGGTGATATTTGTCCAGCTCCCGGTTCTGTTCCAGGAATCGGCAGATGTCTTCGCTGCAGTTGATAAATTCGCTGTAGCGTTTCCCAAAGCAGGCGGTCTGCCATCGGACGCAGAGGGAGCAGAATTCCAGCAGCTGGGATTCGCAGGAGAGCAGAGGCTTCAGGTAGTAGAAACGCTCGCTTCCGTTGATAACCCGCAGGCAGGAATAATGGAGAAGCTTCCGCAGGTCCCCCTCCGCTTCGCTGCTTTTGCAGGTGATGGAGGAGGCGAAAAAGGTGATGCCGTCGGAGTAGCTTTTACCTGCCAGCTCTTTGGACATGCGGTGCAGCAGCCCGGAGTCCTCGCTGAAGCAGAGCAGAAGAATCTGGTTTCCGCTGAAAGAAGAGACAAAGGAATCCTCATAGGGCCGCAGCCGTTCCGGAAGAGACTGGGGCGGGAGGGCGTTGCTGTCGATGGTAATTAGAAGGAGAAAGCGGTAATAGCCCTCGTATTTTCCCAGGGAACCACTTCGATGGTTAATGGTGTTTTCCAGCCAGTTGCGGAAAACAGTCTTTTTCTCCCGCAGGGTGGAAAACTCCAGGGCCCGGGCTGCCTGGATGGTTTCCCAGATGGTCCTCTGGTCTAAGGGCTTCATCAGATAGTCCTCCACCTTCAGCTTCACTGCCTGCTTGGCGTATTCAAACTCATTGAACCCGGTCATAATGTAGTAGCGGGTGGAGGGGGAAATTTCCTTGGCCCGGCGGATGGCTTCCAGACCGCTTATGCCCGGCATCTTAATGTCCACATAGGCCAGCTGGAACCGGTATATCTTTAAAATATCCAGCATCTGCTGACCAGTGTAGGCGTGGTGGACCTGGCAGTCCTCAGCGGAAGCCAGAATCAGTTTTTCGATGGACAGATGAATCAAAGGCTCATCGTCAACTACCAGTATGTTCATGATAATCCCCCTTGTACGGAACCGGGAATGATAATGGCCTGGATGGTCAGGCCGCCCGCCCGGTAAATATAAAACTTCACCTCTTTGTTCCAAAGCTGGATGCGGTTTTCCACATTTTTAAGGCCGATGGAGGTGGAGGAAAACAGCTGATCCGGTTCAAATCCCACTCCGCTGTCCTCAATTATAATATAAAGGTTTTCGCCATGTTTTTCCACTGAAATTTCCAGAGTACAGGGCGTCTCGCTGGGTTCGATGCCGTGGATGATGGCGTTTTCTGCCAGGGGCTGAAGAAGCAGCTTCGGTATGATAAGGGGACGGAGGGCGTTATCACAGGAAATTCGGTACTGAATCCGATCCCCGAAGCGAAGGTGGAAGAGGGCGCAGTAGCTGTCCAGAAAATCCAGCTCTTTTCCCAATGTGGTCTCCTGCTCCTTGCTCAGCACATAGCGCAGGATATTGGCGAACCGGTAAAAACAGTCGTTTAGCAGCTCTGTCTCCCCAATCTGGTTGAGGGTGATGAAGCTGTAGATGGTGTTGATGATAAAATGAGGCCGGATTTGGGACTGCAGTGCCTGGAACTGCAGGTTTTTCTGAGCAATCAGCAGTTCATATTCATTGTGGATTTTCTCCTGGAGCTTTTGGGCCATGTGGTTGACGGAGGTGCCAATCTCCTGAAATTCGCTGATGGGAAGGGGCTGGCAGCGGGCATCCAAATTTCCCTGCTCCATAGTTTTTAAGACAGACCGGATGTGGTGGACGGGATTTTGAATCCAGCGGTCATTGCCCTTAAAGAGCAGGTAGGCGATGCAGGCGGCGGCCAGAAATCCCGCCGCGCAGATTAAGGCAAAGGCGGCAATCTGACGCATGATATAGGAGGCGGACAGCAGCACATGGACATTTAAGGGAAAGTCGTCCAGGGGTTGGGAACTGTGGAGCCAGAGACGATTGCTGTAGTGGAAGGAATCTTTATCCAAGTGGTTTAAAAAGCCGGAATCCACCTCAGCACTGGAATAAATCAATTCCCCGTTGTCATTGGTCAAAAGGACGATGCCAGGCGTGCTGGCATCCAGTTGAGAAAACAGCGAATCCAGAAAGGAGGTGTTTAAATTGACCATAATGACATTTTCCTGATCCGGGTCGTGGAGATTTTTTAACTGGCGGGAGATAAAAAAGCTGTCGGCTCTTTGCCTGCCGCCGCTTTCCTTCGGGTCCTGATAAGATGATTCATAGGGAGTTACGGCGATTTTGCCCTTTTTTTGGAGAGCGGACAGATACCAGTTCCGGCTTTCCAGAGCCTGGTTGGTGGGAAGATACCGGTAGTAGTTGTCAGAGTTAAAATAGAGGACCTCTCCTTCGGAAATAAACAACAAATCTCCAAAATCATCCCTGGAGTAGGCGGTTAAGGATAAAGTATCCCCGATTTCCAGGCTGAGACGGCTTCTGTCCGCAATAGATAAGGCAGCCAAATCCGTCTCCGTCTGGAGATAAGGAGTGTAATAAAGTCCTTTCATGGTATCATCAATGTCATCAATATAGTTTGCCAGATAGGCGCTGATGAGTCGGGTGTTGTTCTGGGCCTGGGCTTTTAATCCCTGGTACTGGTAGCCGCTGAACAGATAAAAAGCGCCGATCGCAACCAGTGTTAAGGGGAGGATGAAACTCTTGATAAAGGCCAGGAGCAGCTTGCGGGATAGTGACGGAAGCTTCTGGGATGCCATGGAAAATCACTCCTTGTTTTGGGATGGTGCGGGCCTGTTTGCCCGCAGCTCTCTCTATGATCGTCTATTATACCAGCAGGGCAGGGCGGGAGGAAGAGCTTTGCGGAAAATAGCACGGAAATGATAGAAAACAGCAAAAAAATGAACGGCTTTTTCATGATATACCTGTGGTAAAGGTTAGGAGGTGCAGGTATGGTGGATTTGCTGCTTGGGCTGGGGGAGATGAGTGAGGAATCTTTTATGGGCTCTGTGCTGATTCGTCTGGTCTGCGCCGCAGTCTGCGGTGGCATTATTGGGTTTGAGAGAGGGCTTAAAGGGCGGCCCGCCGGATTGAAGACATTTTCCCTGGTCTGTATCGGGGCGACCATGGTGATGGTGACCAATGAGTATATCATCGAGTATGTATCCGGCGGGAGCGGCGATCCGGCCAGATTGGCGGCCCAGGTTATCAGCGGCATCGGATTTTTGGGTGCGGGCACTATTATGGTAACGGGAGCCAACCAGGTGAAGGGCCTGACTACCGCGGCGGCTCTTTGGGTGACGGCGGCCATCGGAATTACCATTGGCTCCGGCTTTTATTTTGGAGCAATGGCCGGAACGGCGGTGGTCTGCGGTTTTTCCGGCCTTTACGCCCTGGTGGACCGGGTAATCAATGGAATCTCCCG
>OLVT01001202.1_pt1 | contig 23359 bp, 19 predicted proteins | sample 1673241 | NCBI WGS metagenome assembly OLVT01 (sample SAMEA3178936, study PRJEB25190) | human gut metagenome | biome: human gut; feature: human-associated habitat; material: faeces | place: Austria | collected 2013 | reverse complement strand
GTAATTTGCCGCCTTTAATTTCAAAATATTTATGAATAATATAAAGCGCGTTCAATTGCTGGCGTTTATATTCATGCAGACGCTTGATTTGAATACAGAAGACAGATTCTGGATCAAGATCAATATTTTGTGTAGATTTAAGCATCTGTGCCAGTTGCTTCTTTTTTAACTGTTTAATGGCGGCCAGCTCATCAAGGCATTGTTTATTATCCTTGAATGCCAGCAATTGTTCCAGCTTAGCGGCATCTTTCTTATAATCACTGCCAATCCATTGATTCAGCCATTGATCCAATTCAGGGTTGCAGGCATAAAGCCAGCGTCTGAAGGTAATACCGTTCGTCTTGTTATTGAACTTCTCAGGATAAATCTGATAGAAAGGCTTTAATTCAGTGTTCTTTAAGATTTCCGTATGAATGGCTGCTACCCCGTTGACTGAATATCCATAATGAATATCAATATGCGCCATATGCACACGGTCATCCTTATCTATAATAGCAACGCGCTCGTCGCTGTAGTCCTTTCTCACACGGGCATCCAGCTCACGGATCACAGGCATAAGATGAGGAACCACCTTTTCAAGATATGCAACCGGCCATTTTTCCAGAGCCTCTGCAAGAATGGTATGGTTGGTATAAGCGCAGGTCTTTCTCACAACGTCAACAGCTGTATCCATGTTGAAGCCTTTTTCCATAAGAAGACGGATCAGCTCCGGAATCACCATGGTGGGGTGAGTATCGTTGATCTGGATTGCTACGTGGTCGTAGAGTCTGTAGAGATCGTAACCGTTGTCCTCTGCTTCTTTCAGGATCAGCTGCGCGGCATTGCTGACCATAAAATACTGCTGGTAAATACGCAGAAGCTGGCCTGCCTCATCACTGTCATCCGGATAAAGGAACAGGGTCAGGTTCTTTTTGATATCGTTTTTGTCAAAGCTGATACCGTCGCCGATGATACTTTCATCCACAGTGTCTGTGTCAAAAAGATGCAGGCGGTTGCAGTTGTTTTTATATCCCGGAATTTCAATGTCATACATGACAGAGGTCAGGGTAAAATCCTTAAAAGGAACCTGGAAAGTTGTTTCTGTTCTTGTAAGCCAGGAATCCTCTGTAATCCATGGATTCTTTTCTTCCTTCTGCTTATGGTCCACAAAAGTCTGACGAAACAGACCGTCATGATAATTTAATCCCACACCGTCTCCGTTCAATCCCAGAGTTGCTATAGAATCCAGGAAACACGCTGCCAGACGTCCAAGGCCGCCGTTTCCAAGAGAAGGCTCCTGTTCAATCTCTTCAATATCCGTAAGGTGATGACCGTTCTTTTCCAGAACCTCTCTTGTCTCTTCAAACATACCAAGATTGATCAGATTGTTGGAAAGAAGCTTTCCAATAAGGAATTCTGCTGAAATATAATACAGCTTTTTCTTTCCTTCATTCCGCTTCATATGTTTCATTTTATCTTTTGTGATCAGAAGAAGCGCTGTATAAATCTCCTGACTGGAGGCTTCCCTGATGGTTTTGTGATATCTTTCCTGTAATACCTGCTCTAATAATTTCTCCATAACTGTCTCCTCTTTTCTATTCATTCTATGTTCAGAGTTTTTCCAGTGCTTCATATACTCTCAGGATCTCTCCCACGCTCCATGCCTGGGCAAAGCATCCCTTTGACCTTGTAGGATTTTCACCGTCATAGATTTCCGGAAGCTGTCCGATACAGCCCTCTCTCATGGCTGCTTCCATAACCTCAAGCTGCTCTCTCACGATTTTTTTTGCTTCCGGGCTGTACTGATTCACCTTCAGATATGCAAGATAATAAGCTCCCAGAGGGAACGTCCATACCGTTCCCTGATGATAAGCCATATCCCTGTCTTCCATTTTCCCCTGATAAAGTCCATGAACTTCCTGATCTTCCTGTTCCAGGGTACGAATTCCATATGGGGTGTAAAGCTTTTCAAAAACAGTTTCCACTACCTGCTGTTCTTTTTCCGGGTCCAGCATGGTAAAGGTCAGGGATACTGCCCAGATCTGATTGCACCGTATCTGAGCATCTGCCTTTGTTCCGGAAACAAGATCTTTTAAACATTTTTTGTCATCCATCCAGAACTTATCCACAAAAGAAGCTTTTACTTTCTCTTTTAGCTGTGTATAAACTGCCTTTTTATCTGCTGTCTCTGCAAGCTCATCCATAATACACAACGCGTTATACCAGTAAGCATTGATTTCCACAGGCTTGCCGTGACGGGGCGTGGGAAGAATATCTCCTACCCGCACGTCCATCCAGGTTACCTGCCACAGCCCTTCCCCTGACTGGATCAGACCATCCTCATCCATATGGATTCCATAGTCGGTTCCCTCCCGGTAAGCCTTTATGATCCGCTCCATCACCGGATACATTTCCTGCACAAAAGCTCTGTCCCCGGCAGCCTGATAATAAAGATACACACAGTTGATAAACAAAAGCGCCGCATCCACCGTATTATAAAGGGGGTCGTTTCCGCCCTCCGGAAAAAGATTCGGCATCAGTCCGCCTCGTTCATTGACCGCAAAGGTTCTGAGAATCTCCTTTGCCGTTTCATACTGGCCGGTGGAAATACATATCCCCGGAAGGGCGATCATGGTATCTCTTCCCCAGTCCTCAAAAAACGGATATCCAGCAAGAATGGTTCTTCCGTTGGTAGATTCCCTTCTGGAAACAAACTGGCTGGCGCTTTTTACCAGCTCCTTTGCCATTTCCTTATGAAGTCCCGCTTTTGCTTCCAGAGCTTTGCGGTAAGTCTGCATTTCCAGAATGATAACGTCTGCATCCTGATCTGCATTTTCCATGGAGTATACAAGCTTCAGGATTTTTTCCTCTCCCGGCTGAACGCTTTCTGTGATTATGTGTCCGGACTTTGCAAGACCTGTCTCTCTACGTCCGTCGCAGGCGTCATAGCTGTAAAAATATGTTTCCTGTCTTTCTTCTATATTATCCAGTGTTCCGTTTGTCTGGAAATAGAGAGTCATTCCATTGGAAATCACTGCATTTTTCGTATACTGAAACTTTTGCTCTGGTTCCGGCTCACTGCCCTTTGCAGTAAACTGATAAAAAGGTACAATCTTCAGTTCAGCAGGTTTTCTGCTGCGGTTTCTGATGCTGTAGCGTACTGCCACTGTATTTTCTCCCTGCTTCATGGCAATCTCCTTGCGGATCTCCACTCCCTGAACAAGAAATCTCCATATGGGCATATCGTCAAATACAAAAGATGAAAAATAAGGACAGCCCTCCTCCTTATATCCGTCTGCAAACTCCTGGGAAGAAAGAACAATTTCCTCTTCACCCAGACACAGACTTTCCTTCAGACGATGTACCATATTGTATCTGTGATTGGGTGCCTGTACACAGGCCATCAGAAGAGCATGATCGTTTCTTGCCACAGAGCCTGTCATGGTCATGGAAGAAAATCCACCCAAGCCATTGGTAAGAAGATAACAGTTTTCCTGTCCTCTTTCCAGATTTTTCAACTCCTGTTTTCCGTAAATCCACTTCATATCCTTACCTCTGTCCCAGGATCAGCGCGCTTACCGGCGCAGCCTCTGCCTTTTGTGTATTTTTTGGTTCCTTCCAGAGAAAACTGTTTTCTCCATTCAGAAGAATTTCCCAGTTTCCTTCCGGAAGCTCTCTTGTTACTGTTTTTTCTGTTCTGTTATAAATGATCAGAAGCTTTTTCCAGGGGCATGTATTTGCTTCATCCCGGTTATCCACCAGAAATCCAACTGCACCGTCTTCTTTCCACTGCCCGGAAATCCTTTTCCACGCCTCCTCTGATTTGTCACAGAGGCCGGGGAGCTGTTTCCGAAGAGCGATCAGTCCCTGATAGTACTGTCTTAACTCCTGATATTCATAAGCCCGTTCCCAGTCCAGCCGGTTCAGCGCTATGGAAGCATTGTAGGTATTCTCATATCCGTCCTTTGTTCTGGCAAATTCCTCGCCGGAAAGGAAAAAAAGATTTCCCTGACAGGTCATATAAATTGCTGCTGCCAGCCGGTTCACTTTCTCCCTCTGTTTTTCATCGGAAATGGTTTTTTCAAGCTTATCCCAAAGCGTCCAGTTGTCGTGGGCGGACACATAGGTAATGATCTGGCTTGGAGCCTTTACACTGTCATTTCCACACCAGGCAGTTACACTGTCCAGGATTTTATCCTCCATGCTCTCTGCCCCGTTGACAAAGCCCGGTGTTTCCGCCTCAAACACATGCCCCTTAATGGCGTCTCTTGTATCATCGCAGAACATACCTACATTTTTGTCAAGAAGCTGTATATTACTTTTCAGAGCCGGAGCTGCGCCGTCCTCCATGGCTGTCACATCAGCCGCCCATGGTTCGCCGTAGATCAGGATTTCTCCCTCTCCGTAAACAGTATCGAGTTCTCTTCGGATGCGGTTCATAAGCTCCACGTCAAGAAGTCCCATAAGGTCGAAACGGAATCCGTCAATATGATATTCCCTTACCCAGTAAATCACCGAATCCAGAATATATCTGGCACACATAGGACGCTCGCTTGCCACATCGTTTCCACAGGCAGAGCCATTGGAAATCTCTCCGTTTTTGTCTGTGCGGAAATAATACCAGGGCACTGTACGATTCAGGTTATTATCCAGTGAATACATATGATTGTAAACCACATCCATAATCACACGAAAACCATTTCTGTGAAGGGCCTGGATCATTTCCTTAAATTCCCGGATACGCACTTCCCCGTGCTCCGGGTCTGTGGAATAGGACCCCTCCGGCACATTGTAATTCACCGGATCATAGCCCCAGTTAAAATCTGTTTCACTTTTTTCATCTACCGAGCCGTAATCATATGCAGGCATGATCTGCACATGGGTAACCCCAAGCTCTTTCAGATAATCAAGTCCGGTAGGATGCACACCGTTTCCGTGAAGTGTGGTATGCTCTTCGGTAAAGGCTCTGTATTTTCCACGGTTTTCCTTTTTAAATCCACCGGAAGCTTCCCAGGAAAATTCTTTCACATGAAGCTCATAGATCACATTTTCCGGAGATGTCTCTGGTCTCTTATCCTTATCCCAGTCTGCAGGATCTGTTTCTTTGAGATCACATACCATACTTCGGATCCCGTTTACTCCGCAGGCCCTTGCATAAGGATCCCCTGTAACTGTTTTTTCTCCGTCAAATGTGAGTTCATAATCATAGTATACTCCGTGGAGATTTTCCTCTGTACGGTAAGCCCAGACTCCCTTTTCCGCCTTTTTCATAGAAACGACCTGATGACAGGAAGCTTTTTCCCCGTCTTTATAAAAACGAAGCTTCACGTCCTCCGCCAGAGGGCTCCACAGAAGGAAGGAGGTCCCTTCCTCTGTGCAGACAGCCCCCAGGTCACTGCCCTCATACAAATATTTTTTCTGAAATTCTGAAGAATGATATAGTCTCTTTAATTCCTGTCTCGTCCTCATAATTCTCCTCTTTCATTAACCCTTAACTGCGCCGGATACTCCATCTACATAATATTTCTGCATACACAGGAAAAGAATCGCAATCGGTATGGAAATCAGAACAGCCCCTGCCGCAAAGCTTGTATACCAGCTGTCAATATATTCTTTTTCCAGCATTTTCCACAATCCAATGGCAATGGTGTACTGGTCAGAGTTTGCCCGGCAGATTACCTTTGCAAAAATAAAATCCAGCCACGGTGCCATAAACGCCGTAAGTACTGTATAAACAATGATCGGCTTACTTAACGGCAAAGTTACTTTTGTAAATACCTGCCATTTGGTACAGCCGTCCAGAATAGCAGCCTCATCCACTGCATAGGGAATGGTATCAAAAAATCCCTTGGCAATCTGGAAGCCCAGTCCTGCGCCGCCTGAATAACAGAGGATCAACGCTACCCTGATAAGATTTCCTTCTGTCAGTCCTGCTGCCTTGAGAATAAAATACACCGCAACCATAGACATGAATCCCGGGAAAAGTCCCAGTATCATCGCCATATTCATATATGGCTTACGAAGCTTAAACTTCAGTCTTGACAGGCAGTAGGAAACTGCCAGTGTATAAAAGGTTGCGATCAGGCAGGAAAAAATCGCAATGATCAGAGTATTCATGAACATCCTAGGGAAGTTCAGAATCGATGTATCGGTAAACAGTTTAATATAGTTATCCAGTGTATAAGACCGGGGCAGAAACGTAGAAACATAAGAGCCCTTTTCTGCACGGAAGCTTGTGAGTACAACCCAGATAATAGGGAATACCCAGATAAAGGCCAGAATTGCCAGACTTACATGTACAATGGTATTGTTTACAAAACGCTTTGTTTTTGCTGACTTGTATTTTGCTGCTGCCATCTTTAAATTCCTCCTTCTTTATAGGACTTGCTGTTGCGGTAAGTAAGAAGCGCTCCCACCGCCAGAATAATAAAGGTCAGAATTCCGATCACTGCTCCGATATTATAGTACTGTTTATCAATGGTAAGCTTATAGAGCCAGGTAACAAGCAGGTCTGTTTTTCCGGCTGTGGACGCCAGATCCGTAACCGGATCTCCTCCAGAAAGAAGATAAATAATATTAAAATTATTTACGTTTCCGGTAAAGGTCACGATCAGATACGGAGTTGTCACATACAGCATATAAGGCAGGGTGATCTTGAAAAATCTCTGAACAGCATTGGCTCCGTCCACCTTTGCCGCTTCATAAAGTTCCTCCGGAATATTCTGAAGAACACCGGTAAGCTGAAGCAGTGTATAAGGAACACCAACCCAGATATTGATCACAATAACCGTCACCCTTGCCCAGGTAGGATCTGTAAAAAACGGAAGGCTTGCATCTGCTCCGATCCATCCCAGGTTTCTGAGAAGAACGTTAACCGCACCGTTTGGCTGAAGCATGGTACGCATGATCAGAAGAGATACGAACATCGGCACCGCGCAGGAAAGCACAAAGCAAAATCTCCAGAATCCCTTAGCTTTTGTATCCTTACGATTGATCACCATAGCAAGGATCATACCGAAGATATAGTTACTGAATGTAGCAAAGAATGCCCAGATCAGCGTCCATCCAAGCACAGACCAGAAGGTGCTTCCCAAAATACTGTTGGAGTCAAACAGAGCCCTGAAGTTTTCCAGCCCAACCCAGTCAAACAGCATCAGATGATTTCCGATCTTACTGTAGTTGGTAAACGCCATGCAGATCATAAAGATCAGAGGCAGAATTGTAAAAATACAAATAGCTGCCACAGGCGGAGTCATCAGAAGTCTGTGAAGATTCTCATGAAGCAGAGATTTCAGATCTTCTGCAAAAGTATTCACATGAAGTCCGTTTTTATCCAGACATTCTGCCTTGTAAGCGCTTTTAAGCGTTCCTCTCCAAACCCAGATCATAAGCAGTGTCAGAAGGATCGTTGCCACTCCATAGAGCAGGATCAGTACCGACTGATCGCCCTGTGTATACACATAAACCTGATTTGTCTCATCCCAGACTTCCTTCTGCGGAACGCTGCCCAGAGAGCCCAACATACTCAAAAAGCCAATGCCGTTCACCAGCATAAATACCAGGTATGCAGCTTCCACTGCCAGATATAAAAGACCTTTGATCTTCTGTTTGTGGACAAAGTTAGTTTCCGAATCCCATCAGTACCATGGAAAGTTTTGTCTCAATCCCGCCTTTTTTTATGGCGTTCATGCAGGTATATGGTGTAGAAAACCCGTCTTCCTTTTTCATTAATTTCAACATTTTCCTATCCCCTTCTCTTAAATGCCGTCACTGTTCATTGCCTCGTTCATACCCTCAGTCTGAGCTGCAGAATTATCATGGGTGACGCTTCCGTTTCGGATTCCTTTTCCCATGTTCTCAACAGGAACCCAGCAGTTGTTCATCTTAGCCACAAACGGCTGAAGAATAGAGGTACTGTTAAAGGTATCGTTCTGTGCAGATACCAGAGGGTCGTTGGCGATGGCTTCTTCTGCCAGAAGCTCTGTATTACATGGAATTACATTTCTCAGTTCATAGTGTGATCTCTGAGCATCTGCAGAGCCCAGATAAACAGCAAGCTCTACTGCCGCTACCATGTTTTTGCTGTAGGGATTCACTCCAATCGCCTTAGATCCAGCATAAGCTGTCATCTGTTTTTCCTGACCATTCAGAGTATAAGTCGGAAGAGCCGCAGCTCCCATGTTGTCGCCAAGGGCTTCTTTTACCGCATTGGCATCCCAGGAACCGGAAAAGATTGCGTTAATGCTTCCGTCGCGAAGTCCTGCAAGGCCGGAACCGTCTGCATCAATCTCAAAATTCGGATTTGCAGCCAGATCGATCAGATAATCGGTTACCTCTGCTGCTTTTTCTCCGCTAAAATCCACTCCCTTGGATTCATCTGTTCCATCTCCAAAAAGGGTACAGCCATTTCCAATATAGAAGGAAGGAAGATACCAGGAATTGGTAAACGGAAGAGACACCGTTCCCTTCTCAAGCATGGTATCCAGGTTTTTAATATCCTCCTCAGAAAAAACACTCTTATCATAGTACATGAACCAGGTATTTGTGGTAAACGGAACGCCGTAAAGATCTCCATCCTTTACCAGAGATTCCAGAACCTCCGGAGAATTGGTTGTTTCGATTTCTTCTCTGTACCTTCCGCCAAATTTCGTCAGTGCATTGGCATCTGTCATAATTGTCAGTGTATCGTTGGCATACATAAATACATCTGCGCTTGCCTCCGGATCCTGTGCCACCTGATTTGCCGCTGTTGCCTCGTCAGCAATTCCATACACAAACGTAATGTCCCATTCCGGATGAAGCTCTGCAAAGTCCTCACAGCTGTTCTGGAGCCACTGGCCACTGTCTTTGGACTGATCCTCAGAAGAAGACCATACCATCAGACGGACCTTTTCCTTTGCTCCGGTCTTTTCTCCCGAAGCTCCGCCACAGCCTGTAAGAGCAGCTGCAGCAAGAACTCCGGCTATCAGAAACGCTGTTCTTCTCTTTCCCATTTTTCTTTTCTCCTTGTGTTTCGTTACGTTTCGTTACTTGTAATATACAACACCCCGAAAAAAACGTCAATATATCAGATGCTTTTCTCTGTTTTTCACATTTTTATATTGTTATTTTTGTGCATTTTTTATAATTTCTCTGTTCACTGATATACTTTTCGAAACAAGTAAGATCAAAAGAATTGCATTTTTCCTCATGTTTCGATATAATTAAAGTCAAAGAATCCAGACATTTGAACTGTTTTTAAGTACAATCTGCAGTTTCCGAATAAACAGGCAGGATTAAAAAACTGTTTATACAGTCAATATTCTGCTTTTATATCTCTGTCTTTTCGGATTTACACGGCTGCTCTTTTATCTCAGATATGTCTGGCAAAAGGAAGGTACACATATGGCAACAATACAGGATATCGCTGACAGACTTGGCGTTTCCAAGGGAACTGTGTCCAAAGCAATCAACAATGCTCCCGATATAAGCGAAACTTTACGAAAAACAGTGCTTGATACTGCAGTAGAAATGGGATATACCAGACTGCGGCGGCAAAAAAATGATGCAAAACGTTTCTGCATCCTGATCGAAAATATGGAATATGAAGAACCTCATCAGTTCGGATATGATTTTGTGATCGGCTTCCGGCAGATGGCAGAACCTGCAGGATATGTAGCAAATGTGGTTCCTGTAACAGCAAAACTTCAGAAAAAAACTCCCTATGATGTTTTTATGCTCCAGAATGATTATGCTGGCGCCTTTGTCCTGGGTTTTTCTCTGAACGATCCCTGGATGGAGGATTTTAAAACAAGCCACACCCCTACTGTTCTTTATGATAACTATATTCCCGCCAATCCGTATATTGCCTCTATCGGAATTGACAATAATGAAGGAATGGCTCTTGCTGTATCTCATCTAAAAAAGCTCGGCCACCGGAAGATCGGATATTTAAGCAGCGCACTTGGTGCTTATATTATGCAGGTGCGCCACAAGGCGTTTTTCCATGCGCTGAAACAGAACGGGCTGAAGGCTGATCCCGATTATGCTGGCGCTTCTTACTATGTAACCCAGTGTATTGAAAAGCATCTGCCCCGACTTCTGAATATGGGAATGACTGCCATTATCTGCAGCCACGACCAGATTGCCAACGCTGCTATGGTTCAGTGTCAGCAGCTGGGCTACAGGGTCCCGGGAGATATCAGTATTATCGGTTTTGACGATCTGCCTCTGTGTGCCTATACTTCTCCGCCTCTGACTACCATCCGCCAGGACCGGATCGAGCTTGGCAAATGTGGTTTTTATGCCATAGACAGTATTATGAACAAAGTTTCTATCGGAACCATTTATCTTCACGCTCAGCTGATTGAACGAAATTCCACCGGACCAGCGCCTCATAGCCCGGCAGAGGATGAATCTTCCGGATTTTTAAAATAATCCGCAGCTTTGGTTACTGTTCACTCTGTTTACAGCAACCTGCTTTGTCACTGAATCCTGCGGAAAACATTTTATATTGCAGGAAATTTCAGCTATGATCCAGGCTGCAACATTCTTTACCAGAAAGTCCGGTACAGAATTTACTACTTTCCCGGCAGATAAAATGCAGGAGCCGGCTTTGTTTCATTTATAACTACAGTAGAAAGAGGGATGATCTCATGTCAATACAGCGAACCTTACAGAAATATATGGATGACTGGAAAACCATCAGCAGTCTTGATTTTTGTCTTATCACTGATGAAAACGAAGTTTTTGTAACTACCTGCTCCCGTTCACTTCCTTCAGAAAAAAAGCTCAGTGAATTCAGGGAAAGCAACGCTCTTATCATGGCAAACACCAGTTGCTGTCTTTATAAAGTCCTGTATAAAGAAGAGCTGGCCTATATCCTTATTGTGTGGGGAAGCGGAGACAGTGTTCCCACCATTGGAGAACTGGCTGTCTGCCAGGTACAGAGTCTTCTGGAAGCCTATGCAGAAAAAAATGACAAAAACACTTTTATGCAAAAACTTCTTCTGGGAAATTATCAGGACGTAGAAGCCTTTAACCGCGCCAAAAAGCTCCATATCTCTTCCACTGCCAGACGGGCAGTTTTTCTGGTGGAAACCCGCCAGGCCAGAGACGAACACGCTCTTGCCACTATCCGGAATATCTTTTCCGCCCGTACAAAAGATTTTATTACCTCTGTAGACGATTCCGGAATCATTGTAATCCGGGAGCTTTCCTCTACAGAATCAGACGAGGATATGGAAGATATTGCTTTTATGCTGGTAGACATGCTTGGAACTGAAGCCATGACCCAGGCCTGGGTTTCCTACAGCAACACAGCCGATGATCTCCTCCAGCTTTCCAATGCCTACAAAGAAGCAAAAACAGCTATGGAGATTGGAAAGATCTTTTACTCAGAAAAAAACGTTTTCAGCTATCGCAAGCTTGGAATTGGCAGGCTGATCTATCAGCTCCCGGTTTCTGTGTGCGAAATGTTTATCCAGGAGGTATTTGGCAGTGAATCTCTGGATTCCCTGGACAGTGAAACCCTTGCCATTATCCGTACCTTCTTTGAGAACAACCTGAATCTTTCTGAAACCTCCAGACAGCTTTATGTCCACCGAAACACTCTTGTGTACCGCTTTGAGAAAATCCAGAAAAAGTTCGGGCTGGATCTCCGTACCTTTGAGGATGCCCTGACCTTTAAGCTGGCCATGCTGGTAAGCGGGTATGTAACTTATCATAAAAACGGCCGGAGCTGATGCTCCGGCCTGGATTCTTTGTTGTGCTTCTCACAGTCACTATTTATTATTTTGTTCTTCCAAAAGCTTCTTCAAACGTTGAATCTCCTCCTCTGCCTTGCGACGTACAAGCTCTGTATTTTTTCGTTCCATGGCAATGCCCTGCTGGATTCCTTTTTTCAGACCCTGTTCAATTCCCCTCTGGATCAGCTTATCTGATTCCAGTTCCAATACCTTTCCGCCCATTACATCACCAAATCCTTTCTTTACTTTTTCTTTGTCTCTGAACACATAATCTGCAATCCGGATGATCAGCTCAACCATATCCCGGTATATTTTTTCATTTCCTTTCTCAAGAAAATTTTTCTCCAGATACTTCTCGATTTTTGCATACTCATCTAAAAGTTCCTTCCATTTCTCGCTGTCCGTGTCCAGTCCTTTTTCCTGTTCGTATTTTATTACATGGTACGGCAGTAAAAACAGCAGATGTTTCTGCAGTATATCATCACAGGTAAGCTTCTGCACCTGTACAACAGGAACCGTGTATTCTACTGTATTGCCATCTGGCATCACAATCTCCACAGATATCGTATTCCTCTTTTTTGTGCCACGCAAATACAGTACGCACGACTGTGGAAAATACATCCGATATCTGCCATTTTCCTTCTGTACATGTTCCAGGCTGATTGCAAAATCGTATTCAATCATTCGGATCACCATAGTAGAATCGTCTGTACTCTGACATTCTATATGGTAAATCCGATTTGCAATCAGCAAATGGGAATCTGTGATTATCCTGCCTTTTTTTGTCTGATGTTCATTTCTCTTTTGTATGATTTTAACATCCTCCGGATAGGAAGTGCCAAAAACTTCATTGATCAGCGGCACTGCCAGCTGCGGCATCTTTTCCAACATAGTCCGGAACACATCATCAAAAATAGTACTGCTTTCCATAAGACATTCCTTTCTTTATGTAACTTACATTATTGGCTTTCAGGTTTTGTCTTATGTATTTCAGGAAATGTTATCAGCTTGTATCTTTTATTCCGGAAAACTTCCGGAATCCTTATCTTTTGTGGAAATGGTGTTGATAACCGGCCTCCCTCCTTTATTATGTTAAACGATTGATAATTACACTTTTATTATAAATCAAGTATCTCAAATTATAAAGAAAAACATACTGTCATGTATATACCAAAACACCTGGCAGGATAGTGCCGTATGAACAATAACTTTAAACTTACCGTGCTGATAGACAATCATCTTAAACTGTCACTTTTTATCCTGCCATCTTCAATACAGACAAGTCTTTTACATGATTCTGCCACTTTTGCGTCATGGGTTACAACAATCACTGTCTTGCCACTCCTGTTTAATTCTTTGAAAATCCCCATAATCTCTGAGGACGTAAATGAATCCAGAGCTCCGGTCGGTTCATCACAAAGAAGCACCTTTGCATCATTAACAAGAGCGCGGGCAATGGCCACTCTCTGTTTCTGGCCTCCGGAGAGCTGCGATGGATAAGCTTTTTTCTTATCTCCAATATGAAGTTCCCTCAGTATTTTTTCCACTCTGCTTTTCTTTTCCTTTCCAGACATATGCGTATAATCCAGAGGAAGCCTAACATTTCTTTCCACAGTATAATGAGGAATCAATGCAAAATCCTGCGTTACAAATCCAAAAAATTTATTTCTGAGAACAGCTTTTTCCCTGCTTCCAAAACTGGAGATTTCTTTCCCCTGAATCATGTATTCTCCCGTTGTCGGACTGTCAATAGTCCCAAGAATACCGAGAAGTGTGCTTTTACCAGATCCGGAAGCTCCCATCACAGCGATACTCTCTCCTTCCTGAACAGTCAGCGTCACTTTATCAATGCCAATCACAAAATTTTCCTGCGTCCCATATATTCTGCTTATTTCCTTTAACATAAGTAAACTCATTCCATACTCCTCAAACTTATGATAACAGTTTCCCTATTTAGTTTTTTCCAACTATAAAAATACAACATCAGCAGGCATACAACAGCCATAAGAAATACGCTCCAAAATGCCGGACGGTTTCCTGCCATAAAAAATGCCATACAAACACCAGTCACTATGAGCAGACTCACCTGAAATACAAGCCGGATAAAAATATCTTTTATTTCTGCTCCGCAAAGAAGATTCACCCCATACTCATATTGATAATCATGAATCAGTTGAATAATCATTCCAGAAATTCCCAACATAGAAAAAATAAAAAGAATGCTGCCAAAACCTCCAAATAATATAATTGATTCCAGAATATCATTCTGTACGATCTGAAGCTGAGAGCTGTAGCTGACAAAATATGAATCCATCAAATGGAGTTCCCTGTTCATATCTTCAATCCCCAAAAGTTCACTTCTGTCTTTTACAGTAAACTGACTGTATCTCAGATACTCCATTATACTTACATTATCCGACAGATCCACTGTAACCGGCACGAGAAGTGTATGATCCATATTTTCCAGATTTCTTGACTGAGTTGGAACTGCATAGTAAGATCCTTTTTTTAAAAATCCCACAATCCTGTACTGTTCTCCACTGTCTTCCTGAATTATATCTCCTTTTTTATACTCATGCTGAAAATCAGCGCCTGCTATTGCCGGAAGAAGTTTTTCAGTTTCTATGTTCTCCACAAACCGCGTGCAAAACAATTCATGAATTTCTCTGTCAGAAAAATCCCCGGTAATCCCATATCGGTCAAAAAAATCCGGTGTAACATACAGCAGGTTTGTACTCTTTTCTTTTATAGAGGTTTCATATTCATTATTTAAAACAAGTATATCCGCATTTGCAGTTCTGGCCTTATTTATTAATTCGCGGAATTTCCTGTTATATTTATCTTTTTCCAACTCCTGCTCCCATTCCGGTTCATTATTGTTCCACAGTACATAAATATCCCCTGTTCCCATATACTTTTGCATCTGAGACATTAACTGGCGATTTGAAAAAAACTGCTGAAATATAAAACACACCAGTAAAAAGGAAAATATGATTTGTACTGCCAGAAATATAAACTGTAATTTTCGAAATTTCCACTGTTCAAAACTTAACTTAATATTTGTCCTGAAATTCATATTTTACCTCTCCGCAAACCAAGCATAGTCTCTCTTCTTTTTTCTCCCAGTCTGCATATTTCCGTTACTGCAAACCCTATTAAAAAAACTGCAGTTCCCGCCAGAATAACTGCACGCACATCCAGTGAGATTCCCAAAAGCCGTCTTGTCGCCTGTAACTTTTCTGTTTTACTCAGAATATACAAAAGAATACCGGAAAATATAATCCCTAATATATATGCCCCTGCCCATATCCCGACAAATCTTTTCAATAAAAGAATATGATTCTGACTTTCTGAAGCTCCTACCAGTCTGCGCACAGCAAATTCTTTTTTCTGCGCATGGATCCATGCCCCAGAATAGCCTGCACAGTTCAAACAAAGAATACATCCACAGACTGCTATAACCAACGCCACTGCCGGTCTTGCATCAAGACTCCCTGACAGTCCGCCTCTCCATGGATATACGGCAGAAAACGAAAAACTTTTTCGAAAACTTTTAAGCAGCTTCTCTGTATCAACATCTTTTTTCATGTCCAGAAAAACATAAGTATAATAATTGCTTTTTTTCACAGCTTCCGCATTTTGATTCAGAATATAATCTGTTCGATTTTCCGGATCCGCTTTATCCTCACTAAAAAATCCTATCACGCGATAATCCGTCCCTCTGAACGGAAGAAATGTCTGTCCCTCTCTGGCATAACATAGCCTCTGTGCATCTGTATTTACAATTGCCACATTCTCCTCCTGCATGGTTTCTTCCCATGCCGAAGGATTCATTCCCAGAAACTGCATCAGCTTTTTATCAAAAGCTGCGGTCTTTCCGTTTGAAAACGCATACCCTGTCATCAACTTACATTGGTTCTTCTCTGCCCAGAGATTTAAGTCCTCAACTGCAGGACACTCCTGCTGAAACTCAACCGTCAGATACGAATCGGACAACAGGGCAAAGTCTTTTACCGGATCCGGAAACATTGCATTACATGCCAGCGTCAGAATCATTGTGCTCATGAAACAGATGAGAAAAAACATACGGGATTTTATGATGAATTGTTTCATAGAATAACTTCCTCATTATATGAGAAGGGCGGATTTATCTCCGCCCTTCAAACGCTTATTTATAAGTCCATCTCCAGGAGCCATAAGATTTTTGTAATGGATTGTTTCTCTTAGAAAGCCTGATCAAATTTCCTGTAGTTGTAGATTTTGATTTATTATATGAAGTTCCTTCTTTCAAATTAATCGTGACTTTCCTGACATATTTTCCTTTTACCAGACCATACTTAGTAGTATTTGTCTTCACTCCAGGAGTAAAACCAGCCTCTACAAAAACATTCAAACCATCCCGGCCCTTATTGGCATAAAAATTTGACATACCATTTACACCATAAGTTGCTCCTAAAAGCATTGTTGCTGACAATACACCTATAATACTTTTTGTTATTTTTTTGTTCATTTTTCTTTCCTTTCTGATTGTTTTTCCTGATTGGATATAATCTGCTCACCCATAGAACATCCTAAATTTTTATTATCAACCCCTCCTTTTTGTACTACCATTATGTAGTTTTATAGTACTACTAAAAAGTAGTATTGTCAAGTAAAAAAATAGGCGTCACTCTCAATGACCACCTATTTTCCACTAAACATTATCCTTTATGTATACATTTTGCATATGTAATAGAATTACTTTTTACCCTGTCTTTTATCGCTCCGCATTTGGTGCATCTCTTAACAGAATATATATCTACCCGGCATCCGCCTGCCTGAAATTTCGTATGAATCTTTTGTGTTGCGGCCTCATACTTATGACGGCATGCTCTCCTTTGTATACTGTCACCGGAAACCTCAGGTATTATCTTATTGCCTTCTGTGATAAAATAAGCATCCATACTTTGAAACATTTTCTCATCTTCCAAAGAATCTGTATCAATTTCTCCGATTTCTATATACTCAACCTTTTGCTTCTCATAAATATCTGCCTCGATAGCTTCCGGCATTACATATCCCAGCACCGGCACTGTCCCTGACAGAAAAATAATCACTGCCAAACTTGCAGCCATATACCATTTCCTTACTGGTTTTGTTTTAATCATAGAAACACGCTCCTTTATCTCTTTATTTTGTTTCTTTGAAAATCCCATTATAAAATGATTATTTGACCGCCTGCATGCCTGTTCTATCAGCATATGTCCATATCTTGCCCTTTCTTCCCTGTCCGCATTTTTTAAAGTCAGCTCATCACAACTCAGTTCAGCTGTTTTCATAATCTCTTTATAAAAAAGATAGATAAATGGATTATAAAAATGAATAGCTACTGCTAAATATGCAAAAAAATTAATCCAGATGTCTCTTCTTCTAATGTGCGTCAATTCATGCTTCAAAACATATGATATCGCTTCACTGTCTAAATCCGCAGGAATAACAATTACAGAAGAAAAAAATCCATATGTAAACGCTTCTGTGTACATTGGCATAAACACAATCCTAACCCTGCGTTTATGCATAATCATCTCATACTCTTTGTTCAGATAAGGAACAACCGTACCACATTCCCCTACTGCATACTGTCTTATTTTTTTTAATTTTATTTTGTGATAAACAAAATTCCCGAGATAAAGCGCACACATACCTCCCCATACAATGACACATATCCAAAATATGCCCCTGTAATCAGGTAGCATTGTTTGCTTATCTATTATATAAAAAAACTTGCCTCTGCTTAAATGGCGATATTTTTTCCCAAAAGCATAGCCATTTATCAAAGCTTCATTGCCATACAGCCTTCCCATCGCCTTTCTGATATTACTGCTTAAAAGAGGAACTGGAAGCAGATAAAACAACATAACCAATTTTAAAAGTATATATCTGTAACCAGGCGCCAGCTTTTCCTTAAGAAAATTCCTGCACAGAAAATACATTCCAAACGCAGCAGTTCCACTTACAGACATAAATAATAATAAATTATTCACCGATATCTTCCTTTTTTATTCGTCTAAAAATTCATGCAATTCTCTGGCCTCTTCTTCTGTCAGAGAATTTCCACCTGTAAATGCAAGCATAAAGTTTTTCAATGATCCTCCAAAGTCTGCTTTCAAAAATTCATGCGTCCACTTACAAATATGCTCTGTTTCTGTAGTTGACGGTGAATAGTATCGTTTGTTTCCCACTTTTTCAGCTTTTAATACGCCCTTATCGATCAATCGCGTCAAAAATGTCTGCACAGTCTGTTTTTTCCATGTATGTCCTTTTTTCTGAGTATATTCCATAATATCATTAAAACCGATATTATCCCCCTGTTCCCATATAAACTTCATTATCTCATATTCCGCTTCTGATAAATTATATTTCATTTTCTTCTTTCCTCACTACATTATATACTACATTATCATAGTACAATAAAAAAACAAAACTTGTCAATATGTATTAAACTATAATCTTAATTATTTCAGTGGTATCAGAAGCTCCGATCCAGATAATAATACTCCGGCTACTGCCGCCTTTCTGTCATCCGGAACGGAATACAATTTTCTTCCTCTGTATCTATTCCCGGAACCCAATATCCTGATTAATGCGCTTTCTGTATCAAATTTCACCTTCGTTTTTCTGAGCTATAAAACTCATCTCTATATCTTTTTAATCAAAAATTTATTGTGAAATATTAAAAACATTACTAAAAGCTCCCGGATACAAGATTTATATCTCACATCCAGGAGCTTACTTTTATATGAGTATTGCACAATACACTTAATATTTCTTACTTGACATTAAGTATATACCCGTCCATTTTTCTTCTCACAGTCACTGTTTATTATTTCGTTCTTCCAAAAGCTTCCTTAAACGTTGAATCTCCGCTTCTGCCTCCTCCGCTTTACGACGCACAAGTTCCGTGTTTTTTCGTTCCATGGCAATGCCCTGTTCAATTCCCCGCTGAATCAGTTTATCTGATTCCAGTTCCAATACTTTTCCGCCCATTACATCACCAAATCCTTTCCTTACTTTTTCATTGTCTCTGAACACATGATCTGCGATGCGGATGATCAGTTCAATCATATCCCTATATGATTTTTCGTTTCCTTTCTCAAGAAAGTTCTCCTCCAGATAGCTTTCGATTTTCTTACACTCATCCAGAAATTCCTTCCATTTCTCGCTGTCTGTATCCAGATTTTTTTCCTGTTCGTATTTTATTACATGATACGGCAGTAAAAACAGCAAACGCTTCCGAAGCATATCATCACAGGTAAACTCCTGTACCTGTACAACAGGGACTGTGTATTCCACTGTATCACCATTTGGCATCACAAGCTCCACAGATATCGTATCCCTCTTTTTTATGCCCCGCAAATACAGTACGCAGGACTGCGGAAAATACATCCGATATCTGCCATTTTCCTTCTGTACCTGTTCCAGACTGATTGCAAAATCATATTCAATCATTCGGATCACCATAGTAGAATCGTCTGTACTCTGACATTCTATATGGTAAATCCGATTTGCAATCAGCAAATGGGAATCTGTGATTATCCTGCCTTTTTTTGTCTGATGTTCATTTCTCTTTTGTATGATTTTAACATCCTCCGGATAGGAAGTGCCAAAAACTTCATTGATCAGCGGCACTGCCAGCTGCGGCATCTTTTCCAACATAGTCCGGAACACATCATCAAAAATAGTACTGCTTTCCATAAGACATTCCTTTCTTTATGTAACTTACATTATTGGCTTTCAGGTTTTGTCTTATGTATTTCAGGAAATGTTATCAGCTTGTATCTTTTATTCCGGAAAACTTCCGGAATCCTTATCTTTTGTGGAAATGGTGTTGATAACCGGCCTCCCTCCTTTATTATGTTAAACGATTGATAATTACACTTTTATTATAAATCAAGTATCTTCACTTATAAAGAAAAACATCACAAAAACAGCTTTCTATTTCAGCAGCATCAGATGCTCTGGCGGAAGATACAGATACCTGGGCAGATTTTTTTCTGCCGGCTCGTCAAAACTGCCCTTGGCACGCATCCACCAGAGAACCGCATCCTCCTCCATCTCAGGACTTTTTACCAGATACTGATGCTCAAAAGTAGTTTCCACATAGTCTGCCGCCTGAAACAAAATGCAATTTTCTGTTTTATAGTCTGTTCCCTGAATCCAGTGCCCTCGGATCGCCACATAAGAAATATCCGGTTCTATTTTTTTCTCTGTACGAAGAGCAACGCCCCAGTCCAGGGCAAATAGCTCATGATCTCCCAGCCGTTCAATCCTGGAATGGTTTTTGCACCCTGTAAGTATTGCCGCTTCCAAAAGCTCCGGCTGCTCAAAAAGCTTCCGGGTATCTCCAAATATCAGAGTTTTTCCCTCTTTCAAAAGCATCAGATTCCTGCAGAATCGAAAAGCTTCGTCCCTGCTGTGTGTAACCATGATCATATCTCCCGTGTATTCCCTCAGAAAATCCTGCATGTCTTTTTGAAGAATGTCCTTTAAAAATCCATCCAGAGCAGAAAAAGGTTCATCCAGAAGAATGACCTCAGGCTCCCCTATCATCATTCTGGCCAGGGCAACTCTCTGCTGCTGTCCTCCGGATAATTGTGAAGGATATCTGTTTTCCAGTCCCTCCAAATGATAACGGCAAATAAAATCCTGCACCTTTTCATCACAAAGTCTTTTTTCACCACGAAATCCACATCGAATGTTATCACGAACTGTCATAGTTGGAAAAAGCGCATAATTCTGAAAAAGGTATCCCACCTGTCGTTCCTGTGGTTTCAGATTGACTTTTTTTTCTGAATCAAAAACCACTTTTCCATTAATGACAATCTTTCCCTTATCCGGCTGTTCGATTCCTGCAATGCAGCGCAAAGTCATACTTTTGCCGCTTCCGGAAGCGCCCAGAATTCCTGTGGACAGCTCTCCTGTCTCAAATTGTACTTTCAGAGTAAATCCTCTGAAGCTTTTTTCTATATTTACACTTATGGACATATTTTCCTTCCGTCTCACTTTCCCCTGACAGATGTTTTATAAGCCTTGAATATGTTTGTTTTTCTTTTGTATGCAGATATCGATTCTGTAAATAAGCAAATTTGAAAAAGTACACAAAATCCTCGTTGTTTTATCATACACATATAACAGACCCGGCATTTCTTTTATGTCCGCACATTTCTGCTTCTATTGTGCATCACTCAGCATTTCCCCATTTGCATCTTTGTATTTACATACGCTCCATGTATTCCTATATCCACCGTCTGCTTTTCATTCCTCTTCCTGACACAATATTGATCAATGACACAATAAAAAAAGAAATAAGCACAATAATCACAACCCAGAATCCTGCTACATCATAATTTCCCGCCGCAGTCTCCGCCGCAATTGCAACAGAAACGGTTCTTGTTTTTCCCAGAATATTTCCTGCAAGCATGGAAGTTGCGCCGTATTCCCCGATTGCTCTGGCAAACGCAAGAACTGTACCGGATACAATGCCCGGAGCAGCTGCCGGAATAATAACTTTCCAGAATATTTTCCGATCGCTCATTCCAAAGGTCTGTCCTGCATAGATCAGGTTTACGTCTACCTGCTCAAAAGCTGCTCGGGCATTACGGTACATCAGAGGAAACGCTATTACAGCAGCCGCTACAATGCACCCTTTCCATGTCTGCACGATCTTAAAATCAAAATTCTCCAGGAGAAACTTTCCAAAAGGTCTCCGCAGGCTGAAAATAATCAGCAGAAAAAAACCTGCAACTGTAGGAGGCAGCACAAGAGGCATTGTCAGAATACCATCAAATACTGCTCTGGTCACAGGCTTCATTTTCATTATTTTTCTGGCGCACCAGATTCCCAGAAAGAACGCGATGGTAGTAGCCACCGCGCCTGTTTTCAAGGAAATCCATAAAGGAGACCAGTTAATCTCCTGTATAAACTCACTCATCATTCATTCTCCAATGTACAGAGCTTTGGCAAATTCTTATTTCTATGTCACTCTGCTGTTTTCTCCTGCTCAGTGGAAGCTTCCCCGGTTTCTTCTGCTTCTGAGTCAGTTTTCTGATCTGCCTGTGTATCTTCCGCTTCCTCTGTGTCGTTCTCTTCCACTTCAGCAGTATAAGGACTGAATCCATGCTCTTCAAAAACTTTCAGTGCGTTTTCTGTCTGAAGATACTCAAAAAATGTCTCTGCTGCCACTTTTTCCTCTGGTAAAGCCTCTTCATCCTCTATCATGCCTACCGGGTAAAGAACCGGTGTTTCAAGCATGTCTGATGAAGCCTCTGCAATGATTTCTACCTGATCTGCCACGGAAGCTGCATCTGTTGCATATACAACCCCTACCTCGTTGCTTCCCTGGGTCACTGCTGCCAGAACCTCTGTTACATTTTTTCCCTCGTTGATTTCCATTGCCTCTACCTGATCCATAATATCAAGGTTGGTAAAAATCTCTCTGGCATACTGCCCTACAGGAACATCCTCCCCTGCCAGGGCAAGATTCTCAGCCTCTGTGATATTCTCAAATCCTGTAACCCTGGTTTCTGTATCTTTTGTCTTAATCAGAACAACCTTATTTTCCAGAAGATTCACTACAGACTCTTCCTTTGCCAGTTTCTCCTCTACAAGGGCATCCATCTGCTTGGTTGCTGCTGAAAAAAAGATATCGCATCTGGATCCTTCCTCGATCTGGGTCTGAAGCTTTCCTGAACTGTCGTAGGTTCCCTCCACGGTTACACCCGGATACTGCTCTTCAAACATCGGAATCAGTTCATCCTCATATGCATTCTTTAAGCTTGCTGCTGCCGCAACCAGAATGCCCTGCTCGCCAAGATTCGCCTTTGCCTCACCCTCTGTTTCGGTTTCGGTTTCTGCCTCAGTCTCTGCTCCGGTGGTCTCCTCTGCAGCAGTCTCTGCTTCGGTTGCTGCTGCGGTAGTCTCCTGCGGTTTGGAGGAGCATTCTGCCATCATTCCTGCTGCCATCATAGCTGCCATTACAACTGCGAACTGTTTCTTCATTGTCTGCTTCTCCCTTGTTTTTGCAATAATTTATGCGAATTCTTATGAATCACCAGATTTGTAACTTGTTCCCGGTATCTATTTCCGCGCACACTCTGACGCAGTCCCACGCAGAATCTTTAACCCATGATCCAGTGCGCCCAGGATAAAGCCCAGACTCTCTTTCACGGCTTTCGGACTTCCCGGCAGATTGACGATCAGCGTCTTTTTCCGGATGACCGATACGCCGCGGCTTAACATGGCGCGGTCTGTGATCTGCATGGATTTCATACGAATATACTCTGCAATACCCGGCGCATTCCGGTCAGCCACCGCCAGAGTTGCCTCCGGTGTCTGGTCCCGCATGGAAAATCCGGTTCCGCCGCTGGTCACCACCAGGTCCACCTGTCGGCTGTCTGCCAGACGCACGAGGTGATGTTTTAGCACCTCCGGCTCATCCGGGATCACAAAGCGCTCCACGACATCATAACCAGCTTCCTTTAACATGTCCCCGGCTGCCGGACCACTTAAGTCCTCCCGCTCGCCTTTGGAGCCTTTATCACTCAGCACGATCACCGCCGCCGTAAACGGACGGTTCTCATCCGGTGCTTCGACTCTCATCACATCGCCCGGACGGA
>OLVT01001196.1_pt1 | contig 23435 bp, 22 predicted proteins | sample 1673241 | NCBI WGS metagenome assembly OLVT01 (sample SAMEA3178936, study PRJEB25190) | human gut metagenome | biome: human gut; feature: human-associated habitat; material: faeces | place: Austria | collected 2013 | reverse complement strand
GCTTCGCGGTTGCAGAAAAGAAAGCGACTGCGGGGCTGCTTTTTCTTTCCTGGCGGAACTGTCAGGTAAAATTTTACAAATCTCTTGAATTCTCTTTACGCAGGTTTTAATATGATGGAAGAGTAATCTTTTGTACGAGGGGGAGAACGATGAAAGCGAAACCTGCAGATGAAACTTATCTGTTTTCTAACCAGGATCTGAAGCGGCTGATCCTGCCGCTGTTGGTCGAACAGCTGCTTGCCATTACGGTTGGAATGGCGGATTCTATCATGGTATCCAGCGTGGGAGAGGCGGCAGTGTCCGGCGTGTCCCTGGTGGACACGATCTTTGTCCTGCTGATCAATATTTTTACCGCGCTTGCCACTGGAGGCGCTGTGGTGTGCGGACAGTATCTGGGCAAGAAACGCCCGGAACAGGCATGTCAGGCGGCGGATCAGCTGGTGCTTGCGACCGGCATCCTGTCCATTCTGGTTATGGGACTGATGTATGTGCTGCGCACATTTATTCTGAATGTGGTCTTTGGCCATATCGAACCGGATGTATGGAACAACTGCAACATCTATTTTCTGATCGTATCCGCATCCATTCCTTTTATTTCCATTTATAATGCCGGAGCGGCCATTTTCCGCGCACAGGGTGACTCAAAGACACCGATGAAAATATCCCTGCTTATGAATGTGATCAACATTATCGGAAATGGAATTCTGCTGTACGGTTTTCATTTCGGTGTGGAGGGGGCGGCGATCCCTACCCTGGTCTCCCGTATGTTTGCGGCGGTAGTCATTCTTGCCAGAGCTTATAAAACAGACCATGTTCTGCATCTGACCCGACCGGTGGTATGGAAGCTTCACTGGCCGACGCTGAAGAAAATCCTGCGGATCGGTGTGCCAAATGGATTGGAAAACAGTATGTTCCAGCTTGGAAAAATCCTGGTGCTGAGTCTTGTCACTCAGTTCGGCACGGCAGCGATCGCGGCCAATGCCGTATCCAATACCATTGCTGTTTTCCAGACACTGCCAGGAATGGCAATGGGAAATGCAATCCTGACGGTCTGTGCCCAGTGTGTGGGAGCCAATCAGTACGGTCAGGTGCGGTATTATACGAAAAAACTGATCAAGTTGATTTACACAGGACTGGTATTCTCCTGCATCGCAGTGATCCTGGTTCTTCCTCTGATCCTGAATGTGTACAGCCTGTCACCGGAAGCAACCGAGACGGCGGAAAAGATTCTGGTCTATCACGGAATCTGCACCATGCTGATCTGGCCGCTGTCCTTCTCCCTGCCCAATACCCTTCGGGCGTCCAACGACGTAACGTTCTGCATGGTGCTGTCCATTTTCTCCATGTGGATCTTCCGTATCGGCCTCAGCTACGTGCTGGGACAGGTTTTAGGTCTTGGAGTTTTCGGCGTGTGGGTGGCGATGACCATCGACTGGGCAGTGCGCGCGGTGTGCTTCCTGGTAAGGTATCTGCGCGGAAACTGGCAGAGGAAGACGGCAGCGGAACTGTAAGGCACAGCAAACCTTTGGGAAGATGGGAAAATTTTCACAAGAGTTTTACGAAAAAAGAGGGAAGGCAAGGGAATACGGCGAATTTTGCGGCAGAGACTTGTCAAGCCCCCGTAAATCTTTTATAATCGGTATTATAGTTAGGAACTGCCGCTTTTTTCATCGGGCGGCGTGTCAAAATAGAGATCATAGGAGGAACAAACGTGGAGCGAGAGATGATTATCGTTCTGGATTTCGGTGGTCAGTACAATCAATTGATTGCCCGCCGTGTCCGCGAGTGTAACGTGTATGCGGAAGTTCATCCTTATACCCTGTCTCTGGACAAGATCCGTGAGATGAATCCGAAAGGAATCATTTTCACCGGCGGACCGAACAGCGTATACGGAGAGGACTCCCCAAGATGCAGCGCTGAGATTTTTGAACTTGGCATCCCGATCATGGGAATCTGCTACGGTTCTCAGCTGATGGCATATCTGCTTGGGGGAAAGGTGGAGACCGCACCGGTCAGCGAATATGGAAAAACAGAGGTGGATACGGAGGCTTCTTCCGTACTTTTCCAGAATGTGGAGAGAAAGACCATCTGCTGGATGAGCCACACCGACTATATTTCCAAAGCGCCGGAAGGATTCCAGATCACGGCTTCCACCCCGGTATGTCCGGTAGCGGCGATGGAATGCCCGGAAAGAAAACTGTATGCGACACAGTTCCATCCGGAAGTTATGCATACCCAGGAAGGAAAGAAAATGCTTTCCAACTTTGTATATGAGGTATGCGGCTGCACAGGAACCTGGCGCATGGATTCCTTTGTAGAGACAACGATTGCCCAGCTGCGTGAGAAGATCGGCAGCGGAAAAGTGCTGTGCGCACTCTCCGGCGGAGTGGATTCCTCTGTGGCAGCAGTTCTTCTGGCAAAAGCAATCGGCAAGCAGCTGACCTGTGTATTTGTAGACCATGGTCTGCTGAGAAAAAATGAAGGCGATGAGGTAGAATCCGTATTCGGTCCGGAAGGCCCGTACGATCTGAACTTTATCCGTGTCAACGCACAGCAGAGATTTTATGAGAAGCTGAAAGGCGTGACAGAGCCGGAGGCAAAGAGAAAGATCATCGGCGAAGAATTTATCCGTGTCTTCGAGGAAGAGGCGAAAAAGATCGGAGCTGTGGATTTCCTGGTACAGGGAACCATCTATCCGGACGTGATCGAATCCGGACTTGGAAAATCCGCGACCATCAAATCTCACCACAACGTGGGAGGTCTGCCGGATTATGTAGATTTCAAGGAAATCGTGGAGCCGCTGAGACTGCTGTTCAAGGATGAAGTTCGTGCGGCAGGACGTGAGCTCGGCATTCCGGAGTATCTGGTAAGCCGTCAGCCGTTCCCCGGCCCGGGTCTTGGTATCCGGATCATCGGAGAAGTGACGGAAGAGAAAGTAAAGATCGTTCAGGATGCGGACGCAATTTACCGCGAGGAGATCGCAAAAGTCGGCTGCGACAAAGGGCTGGGACAGTATTTTGCGGCTCTGACCAATATGCGGTCGGTTGGAGTTATGGGCGATGAGAGAACCTATGACTATGCCGTAGCCCTCAGAGCGGTTACGACCAGTGACTTTATGACGGCGGAGGCTGCGGAGATTCCGTGGGAGGTGCTGCATAAGGTGACCAATCGGATCGTCAATGAGGTGAAGGGCGTGAATCGCGTAGTGTATGATTGCACGAGTAAGCCGCCGGGGACGATTGAGTTTGAATAGGATTTTACAAAAATAGACCCAGTATTTATGCGGGTTCCAAGCAAATTCCGTTATTTTTTGGCAACGGATTGGCAACACTTTTTGCAATATTCCTTGAATAAAATTATATTTCTATAACATAAAAACCTTACTGATGAACTGTTTCCAAAATTGGAAAGAGCAGTCAGTAAGGTTTTTCTTTTTGCATATCTTTCTTACTTCTCTTTTTTCAATGCCTTGATGATTCCGTCAGAGAGTTCCTGAGACGGAACCTTTGCCCGAATCTTAGAGGTGTCCAGTTCCGGATAGTTATATCGCCAGTTATCGTATTTTTCCTGGCTAATCTCTCCGGATTCCAGTTTTGCAGCCATTTGCTGCCATGCATGAAAAGGTTCAAACAGATGCTGATATTCTTTGTGTTCCCGGTCAAGCCGAAGACAGAGTTCTCCGTCAATCTCTCCGATCCTGATGCCATACATATCTTCCAGTGCAAAGAGGGTATGCATGAGACCAAGATAGGAGTCAATGTTCGGGACATTGATGGCTCTGGTGCTTACACCGAAGATCTGTGCCATTTCTTTGACCAGATCAGCTTTAGGGGTTCTTGCTTCTGTCTCGTACTGTGCCACACGTACATCTGAAGTTTTTCCAAGGAATCCAAGAAGTTCGCCAAGCTCCTTCTGCTTCATACCTTTTCTGTTTCTGAAAAATTTAATACGTTTTCCAAATGCCATAGGGATCTCTCCTTTTCCTGAAATCTTTTATTCAATTTTGAATATAAGTTCCTACCGTTTTGCAATGAATAGGAACTGGTGGTTAACGATATTTGTTTAAATCAGTATAGCATATGGAAAAATAGGACGCAAGAAAAACTTAAACAAAAAAATTTAATTGCCGACGTTTGAACCACTTGACTTAACGGAAGATAGTTAATATAATACAACCAAAACTTAACTGAATAACGTTAAGTTAAAGAAAATTTGAAAATGAGGTTGTATAAGGTGCCTTGAAAGTTTGGATAAGTAGAGGGGTTTTTCCTCGAAGATGATGCGGAAGGAGGTGAATGGAATGTCTGAATTAAAGAATGGATTTCTGACTGCGGAAGAGGTAATGGATATTTTACAGGTCAAGCAGTCAAAGGCATACCAGATTATCCGCCAGCTGAATAAAGAACTCAGCGGAATGGGACTGATCACAGTGCCGGGGCGTGTGGATGCCAATTATTTCAAGAAAAAATTATTTTATGAAGAAAAATAGGAGGTACTTAAGATGGCTGTATATCAGGAAAAAGACAAAGGTACATGGAGAGTGGTGTTCCGGTACACCGATTTTACCGGGGAAAGAAAGCAGACGCAGAAACGTGGATTCAAGACCAAACGGGAAGCGACAGCATGGGAACATGAGATGATGCTCCGAAAAGGAAATAAGCTGGATATGACGTTTGAGAGCTTTTATGAGATTTATTCCGAGTATAAACGCCAGAGGGTAAAGGAAAGTACATTTGAGACGAAAAGTCACATTGTGCGGACAAAAATCCTTCCTTACTTTGGAAAACGGAAGATCAACGAGATTACCGTGGCGGATGTGATTGCCTGGCAGAATGAGATGATGGCATACCGGGATGAAAAGGGTAAGCCCTATTCCGTGGATTATCTGAAAACGATTCAGGCACAGCTTACAGCAATTTTTAATCATGCGGTGAATTATTATAATCTGCCCTGCAATCCGGCAAGACAGGCAGGAAGTATGGGAAAAGAGGTTCCAAAGGAAATGAAATTCTGGACAAAGGAACAGTATCTGAAATTTGCTGAGGCAATGATGGACAAGCACAGGTCCTATTATGCCTTTGAGATGTTGTATTGGACCGGAATCCGGGAAGGGGAGCTGCTTGCCCTCACACCGTCAGATTTTGATTTTGAAAAGCAGACGGTGCGAATCAATAAAACGTATCACCGGATGAAAAAGCAGGACATTATTACTTCGCCCAAGACAGCGAAAAGCAACCGGATCGTTGTGATTCCGGAGTTCCTGTGTGAAGAAATGCAGGACTATTTTCAGATGTATTATTCACTGGCACCGGATCAGCGGATTTTCCCGTTTTCCAAATCCTATCTGAAACATGAAATGGAACGGGGATGCAAAGAAACGGGAGTTCCGGTTATTCGGATTCACGATCTTCGCCACAGCCATGTTTCCCTGCTGATTCACATGGGCTTTACAGCTCTTGCCATTGGAAACAGAGTGGGACATGAAGCAGAAAAAATCACGTACCGGTATGCACATTTATTTCCAACGGTACAGACAGAGATGGCAAATAAGCTGGATGTGGAACGGATGGAGAAGGAGGATGAAATCTGATGGAGAGAACGTTGGATGCAAAAGGAAGATGGAGAAACCGGACGGTGGGATTCCGGGTATCCGAGGAAGAAGCACAAATGATTGACCGCATGGTGGCGTTATCCGGGCTTACCAAACAGGAGTACATCCTGAGAAAATTGATGGACTGGGAAGTGACAGTGCAGGGAAATCCAAGAGTTTATAAAGCTCTGAAAAATCAGATGCAGCAGATCTACGGAGAACTGAAACGGTTGGAAATGTGCAGTGAAGAAAATGAAGAACTGCTTCAGACCATCCAGATGGTTGCTGTGACTCTGAATGGGATGAAGGAGGAACCGCAGCATGTGGAATTCCCGGAACATCCCTAAAAAAGAAAATGCCCCTGCTGGTAACAAGGACATTTCTAACGGTAACAAAAACTTATGCAGGCTCTGGTAAAGCCTCATAGACAAAACTCAATCCTTACGGGAGAAGTCTGCCTATACGCATACAGCTTTATCTGTAGTATAGCAAAGTTCTCCTGTAACGGAAAGAGGGAAAATTACGGAATTTGATTACAAAGGATACAGGAGGACAGAACGTGAACATTTTTCAGGAAGTGAAAGAACGTGTCACCGCAAGGCAGGTGGCAGAAAGATATGGGTTAAAAGTCAGCCGGAACGGGATGGCGTGCTGTCCATTTCATAATGACAAACATCCCAGTATGAAGATTGACCGGAATTATTACTGCTTTGCCTGTGGGGCAAAAGGTGATGCAGTTAATTATGTGGCAGCGCTGTTTGGATTATCCCAGTTTGAAGCAGCGAAGAAGATCAATGAAGATTTTTCGCTGAGAATTTCAATCGAGAAAACAGAGACAAGAAGAAAACAAAATTTAGGTGCTAGGGAAAAAGAGAAGGTTCCAACAAAAGAGGAACGGATTCAATTTGTCCAAAAGAAAATTGATCAATGGGCAAAGGATGCCTCGAATGTATTGCTGCGGTATCTGCGATGGATGGAATTCTGGAAGGGATTTTACAAACCGAAATCAATGGAAGAGGAATGGCATCCGCTATTTGCCGAAGCCTTACAGAATGAAAGCAAGATCAGTTATCTGGTGGACATGCTGATGTTTGGAACGGATGAAGAGATTCTGGATTTTTCCAGAACGGAAGGGAGGAGGTGAAGCGGTATGAACAGAGAATTGCAGAATATGAGCGAGGAGTCCTTACAGAACTTAGAGGAGATTGTGGAAGTGGAGCTTCTGACAGTGGAGGATATCAGAAATCGTCTGGATGTCACAGAAAAGGGGAAAATCCGGCAGTCCATTCAGAACTGCAAATATGCGTTGGAGCATGATCCGTGTCTGAAAGGAGCCATCTGCAGAAATGAAATGACGTGTCAGAGTGACATCATGAAGAAAATGCCCTGGAAAAGGCGAGGGGTCCATATGACCGATACCGATATGAACAATCTGGCGTTATATCTGGAAAAGAATTATGGATTGACCAGTGACCGGGTGATTGCAAAGGCGATAGATATCGTGGCGAATGAAAACAGTTTTCACCCGATTCTTGAATATCTGGAAAGTCTGAAATGGGATGGGATTCCGAGAATACAGCATATGCTGACACATTTCTTTGGAGCAGAAGATATTGCATATACCGGAGAAGTGATGAAGATGCATATGATGGGAGCGATCCGCAGGCTGTATGAGCCGGGAGCCAAATATGATATCATGCTCTGCCTTGTCGGAGGGCAGGGAACCGGAAAATCCACGTTCTTTCGTTATCTGGCAATCAAAGATGAATGGTTTACGGACGATATGAAGAGGATTGATGACAAGAAAGTTTATGAATACCTACAGGGACACTGGATCGTGGAAATGTCAGAAATGAACGCAGTGGCAAATGCCAAGAGCATTGAAGAGACGAAATCGTTCCTGAGCCGGCAGAAGGATATTTATCGTATCCCTTATGAAAGGCGGGCAGAGGACAGATATCGACAATGTGTATTTTGCGGTACTTCCAACGACCTGAATTTCCTTCCGTTTGACCGTACCGGAAACCGGAGATTTGCCCCAGTCAGAGTATTTCCGGAAAAAGCGGAAACCACCATTTATGAAAATGAAGAAGAATCCAGAGCATACATTATCCAGGCATGGGCAGAGGCAATGGAGATATACCAAAGCGGAGACTATCCGATGACCTTTTCGCCGGAGATGGAAGATCACGTCAAACTTCTGCAAAGGGAATTCATGCCGGAAGATACCCAGACAGGTATGATCCAGGCATTCCTTGATGTATACGAAGAAGATTATGTATGTTCGACCATTATCTATCAGCAGGTATTCCATCAGGAAGGAATCGTGCCAAAATGGCAGTCAAAAGAAATCGGTGATCTGATGGACAATGAGATCATCGGCTGGACGAAACATGGCAATCACAGATTTGGTGGGGCAATCGGAACGCAGAGGTCGTGGAAACGGATTCAGCCGAAAAAAGATGAGGAGGGATTCCTGAAGGTGGATGAAAACATGGAAATCCCATTTGATTAAGTATTACTTTTAAAATGTTTTGAGCCCTGTTCACAGGTTTCTGTTCACAAATATCCGGACGAAATGTGAACAAGAAGATGTGAACAGGAGCGAAAAAACTTTGAAAACAAAGCAGAAACGAGAAACAGCCCGGAAACGGGCATCAATAAAAATGGCGGATACGCCAGTCAGAAAAAATTAATCATCAGTACATATAGAATTATCCGGGTATGACAAAAAGAGCCCTCGGCGATTGAGAGCGAAATACACCCATCGCACAAGCTGAAGCTTATACTCTGTGTCTCTCGTCCTCCCGGAGGGCCTCGCAGGGGCGGGAGTTGCCTGCCAAAGTATTCTGCAGAAACGAATAATAGTGGTGATTTCTGATGGCAGCGTATCCGGCGGAAAGGAGGTACTGTGAACAAACGAAATCATAGTTTTGTGATGGAAAGCAAGCTGCATGACGTAAAAGGCAGAGTGGATTATATCAGCAGCCCCAAGCGGCAGGAAAATCTGTATGCTGTCTTTTCCAATGTGGAAGACAGCTACTGGGATCTGCTTGCCGAACAGAATCAGAGGGATTTTGCGAAAAGCGGAACGGAAGGGAACTGTATTGAAGCCAGAGAGTTGATTATTATGTTACCGCCGAGTCTAATCGATTATAACCATGAGATTCTGCTGAAATATATAACATCGAAATTTCTGGAAAAGTATGATGTGGGCTGCTGTGCTGCTTTGCATCATAATAAGAGTAAAACGAATCTACATATCCATCTGATTTTCTCTGAACGGGAAATTCGACAGGAAGTGGAGCGGAAAACTGCAAGCAGAAATATGTTTTATAATGAATCCGGAAAGCATGTGAGGACGAAAAAGGAGATTTTGGATAAGGACGGAAATCTCCGATCTGGATGTAAGATTATCAAAAAAGGGGAAGTGTATGAGACGAATTTCTTTCAACCAAAGAAAGAGAAATTTAAGTCCCATGCATTTCTTGAAAATATAAAGCAGGTCATGACGGATGCCATCAATGAGATTGTGAAAGATGAAAATGAGAAGCTGCAGGTATTTCAGAAAGGCGGTCCTTATCTTGCTACCAAGAAGATTGGAAAGAATAATCCGAAAGCGGATGAGATTAAAGTTGATAATTATCTCCGGCAGGAGTGGAATCGGAATGTAGATCGGGCATTACTGACAGGAGCATCAGAAGCAGAAGTAATGACAGCAAAGCAATCACAGATTGATGAACCGGTGGTGGAGTCACTCCGAGAACATGGGCAGAATCCGAAATTATTTGCCGGGATTCTACAGAAAGCAGTCGGATACCTGAGGGGATTTGTAGAATTTCTGCGGGAGATGAAATACTGCGATAGAGATCCAGAAGGAAATCCTCTGATTGATCATGATATGAGGATTGATATTACGCCAGAACCACTGCCAGCAAAAGCAAAAGGGAAAAGACCTTCTTCCGAAAAGCAGGAAGCAGAGGTTATGAGATTACAGCAAATCCTGAATAAGATGAAAAAGCAGGAACAGAAGATTTATGCCATTGAGAAAGCAATCGTGAAACTGGAAAAAGATCTGAAGGAAGTGAAAAAGAAATGGTTCCACCGAAAAGAGCAGAAAGAGCTGGAAGGAAAGATTGAGACTAAGAAAGTACAGCTGGAAAAGGCGAAGGCTACACTGGATTTGATTCCGGCTCAACATGGATATCAGAATGCTCTGGAAGTTACAAAGGCAATGAAGCTTGCGAAAGCGGAGTTAAAGAAAGTTCAGCTAGCTCAAAAAGCATGGGATGCACCGGAACCAGAATCGGAGAAAATGTATCTGAGGATTCCGGCGAATGTGCAGAGTGCGGAGGAACGGGAAACACAGAAAAGTACTGGGCAGAAAAGGAGTATTCATGAACGGTTGGAGGAGAAGAAGCAGATCGTGGAACAACAAACAAAGAAGAAGCAGAGAAGTGGAATGGAACTATAACTCGTATAGATTTGGAGAATAAGACTGATAAGTAAAACCCTGGATGGCAGAATGAAAACTGTTGATCCAGGGTTATTTGTTGTAGGATAATCCATTAAATATTGTATTGAAATCGGTATGAAATATTTCAGTCAAGGCAATGAGTTCACTAATCTTAATGTTGTAGGTACCCGCTTCTATCTGAGAGTAAATGCTACGGGTGGTTGGAAGATTCCGAAGCTGTAATTGAGCAACAACCTGTTCTTGTGTGAGATTAGCTGCAGTTCTTAAATTTCGTAAATTATTTCCAATGGAAACATCATTGATTTGTCGTAACTTTTGCTCCATAAATAATCCATACCTTTCATTTGCATCACTGTGCTTGTATTGATTTTACTTGAAAAATTTCATATAATTGCAATGTATAGATTGCAAGCAAGAAGGATTAGAAGTATGAATAAGAAACGTATATGTATAGTGTGTGTAATAATGGTATTTAGTATCATGATGGGATATCTTTTTGAGAAGAAATCAGAGGTAGAAATATCAATGGAGCCGGATGTGGTGAGCAGTATCAGTATGAATCGGGATCAGTATCTTACAGTAGTTGCAAATCGGGATAGGATCGAAGATAAAGAAGAATTCGCAAAATTATTGGTGAAGATGTGTACGGAAAATTCATTTCATACAATTAAGTTTTCTACAGATAGAGGATATGCCACCGGAATTCATATGCAAGTGTATTTATGTGAAGAAAATATCGAAGATGCAAATATAGTGATGGAAATTGATTATGTCCAGAGGGAGTATAATGAGAATTATGATATATGTGATAACCCAGAAAAATTTGAATTGCATGTGGACGGAGAAGTGATTAATTAGACAAGGAAAGAGAACAGTATTGATTGATATTGTTAAAGGGATGGATTAAAATAATATCAACCGGAAAAATGTTGATTTTTTTATATTGAGGTATTACGTTCCGTAAAAATTAACGTAATAATAGCGAACAAAAAGATTTGTGACCGACAAGTAATGGTTTGAATATACGAAATAAAAGAGATGGAGAAAATAAGCATGAGGTATACGAAAGTGAAAAGTTTAAAATCAAGAAGACCAAATGAAAAAGCATCAGAAATGAAAGGTAGAATTGCTAGAGGATTATTATCGGTAGCATTGGTAGGAGTATTAACAACTATAATGCCTTTTAACGCAAATGCTAATAGTTCGAATGTATATTATCTTGGAGAGGCGGTTAATGCGGGAAAAGATACTGGATTTTCTGAAAATAATGAGATTACAAAGAAAGATCCGCATTATAATTGGACGCTTGGAAGCTTTTCTGTTAATGGCTATACTCGTGTAATTACAGATGACGGAAATCCGATTTTTTTGAAAACAGTGGGCGATGAGGTTGTTCTTGATTTTCAATTGGAACAGGATATTGATGCTTTGAATAATGATAAATCGCTCATGATTGCAAATGATAAAAAGGCATATGATAATTTGCTGTATAAAGATGAGACTGCATTTGGAAGAGGAGCCTTGATTATAAGAAAAACAGATGCGTATCAAAATAAAAAAGGTACTTCTCAATTGTATACGGATTATTTGTCCGGAGTTAAAGTAGGAGCAAATACTCAGGTAGAAATTTGTGAAGAGGGCGATTATGAAGTCGCATTAGACTACAGTATTAGAGATAAAAAAATCACTGTGCCCTTTATAGATAAGACAATAAGAAGTACTTACAATGATTATAAAATTTATTTTACTTTTTCAGTAAGAAATGGAAACTGCATGGTTTTTCCGTTTGATGTAGCTACCGGTGAAGAACTGACAAATAAAGCAATTACTGAAAATGGATTTTATTTAGATTTGGCAAAATCCAGATATTTAGAAATCAATGTAAAAAAAGAAGTTCTTCATGAGGGTGCAACGGGTCTTACGGAGGATGTTAGATTCAATAAGCCTGCTAGTGATGGGGAAAAATATACAGATGAAGGGATTTACACTATTACAGTATCAAATCCATACACAGAAGAAGAGACTGTTAAGAAAATCTATGTTGGGACAAATAGCGTTCTTAAAGCATATATGACAACAGGATATGCAATTAGTGATATACAGTCATTGCTTAAAGATGGAGCAACCATTGATGATGACGGGAATATTACTATCCCGGAGAAAGTAGAAAAACCTAAAGTTGTGGAGAAGGTGTCTGAATCAGCAATAGTCTTGAATGAGGCGAATGATGACGCAGAAGAAGAGGAGAGTGTTTCGGTAGAAAAGGGCAATAAGGACGATGAAGCTCAATTTGCAACGAGCAGCATGGTTGGTGGAAGTATTTGTATTGTTCTGGCTTTATTTATTGTTTATTTGTTTATTAAAAAGAAGAAAAAAGATAAAAAGGTTAATATGACAGTGCCAATAGATCCTGAGGAATCAGTAACAGAAAAATCGCCAGAGGAGGATGAGGAGTAATGAAAAGATTAATTGCTCTATTGATGGCATCAACTTTATTTCTTACAGCTTGTAATTCTGGAATAAAAAACGAGGAAAGTAATGCGAATGACTCTAAAACTGTGGAAGATGCAACTTCTATAGATGATATAGATTTAGACATAAATCCGGAAACTTTTTCTGATTTAAGTGATGAAAATTTGCTTCAGTATGTTGAAGATGAGGTTTATGCAGGAATAACTGAACAGTTAGCCAGTGAAGATTATATTGTTGAGAGTATTGATGCGATATACATTTCTAAGGAGTATTTAGAAGAAGTTGAATACAATTCTCAAGAAAATATATATTTTGGTTATACGTTGTCGGAGTTGGATGCTCAATATGATGGGACGAGATATGTATTCACTCTTGGGGATGATGGGCAGACAACGACAAAAACTTTTGAAAAATATGATAATACATATGAACAGGTAATCAAGAATGTTGCAATAGGTACGGGAGTAATTTTGGTTTGTGCTACGGTCTCGGTTGCTTCAGGGGGTGTTGGAGCTCCCGCTGCGGTAAGTATGGTTTTTGCAACATCTGCAAAAACTGGCGCAACGTTCGCATTATCATCAGGAGTAATTAGTACTGTTGGGGCAGCAATTGTAACTGGCATAGAAACTAAAAATGTTGAGGAGACCCTTAAGGCAGCTGCACTTGCCGGTAGTGAAAGCTTTAAATGGGGAGCCATTGTAGGTGTTGTTACTGGAGGAGTATCCGAAACCGTTTCTTTGGCTAAATCTGCAAGAAGTAATCCAACACCAAGAGAATCAGAATTAAAAGTTCTTGAACGAACCAAAGGGGCAGAAGAACAGATTTCCTATTTGGATGGTGTTGAAGTATCATCTGCGACAAAAGGAGCAACACGCCCGGATGTTGTTGTAAAAAATGCAGATGGATCTATTAAAGCGATTGAAGTGAAAAATTATAATCTTGCATCTTCAAATAGTAGAAGCGTATTATATAAAGAAACAGTAAGAGAAGTAACTGATCGAGTTAATAATTTGCCGCCTGGTTCAACGCAAGAAATTATTTTGGATGTCAGGGGGAGAGGTTTTTCTAAAGACGTGGTTGATAATGTGGTGGCAAACATACAATCACGTTGTGCTCCTGTGTATAAAGACATTCCGGTAACAGTCATGAGTTATTAGAGATATGAGGAAGTTGTATGAACAGTAAAGAAAAGAAGCCAGTAATGACAGAAGAAGATATTATGAATCTTTTGGATTCTTGTTATGAAAAATGCTTAAATGGTATACCGAAAGTGAGTCCAAGCGTTGAGGAACTGGCTAATGATTATTTGAAAAAACATAGAACAACAGAAGAAGCATGCAGAGCAATGTTAAAAAATCAAATTGCAAAATGCACAACTTCAGGAGTAGTAACTGGATTTGGAGGTTTTATTACAATGCCAGTCGCTATTCCGGCTAACGTTGGTAGTGTGATATATGTACAAATGAGGATGATTGCCTGTGTTGCATATATGGCAGATTATGAATTGGATAGTGACCAGACACAAACCTTCATATATGCTTGTTTGGCTGGCGTTGCAGTTAATGGCTTATTAAAGCAAGCCGGTATAAAATTCGGAGTAAAATTTACCAATGGACTTATTAAGAAAATTCCGGGTAAAGTTTTAACGAAAATAAATCAAAAAGTAGGATTTAGATTTATTACAAAATTTGGAACGAAGGGAATTGTCAATTTAGGTAAGCTTCTTCCAGGAGTAGGTGCTATCGTTGGCGGTGGATTAGATTTAGTGGAAACTAAAATCATTGCAGAACGTGCATATAAGTGGTTTTTTGAAGGAGATTTCTCCGTAAAGGATGGGAACGAGGAGGATGTAATTGAAATGGATGATATAGAAGATTGAAGACTATTCGTAGGTGAAAGTATATGAAGAATAAGTTGAAAAAAATTTATTAAATCTGTGGACTATAACAATTCTGCAGTAGTTTGTCAATTGGTTTTGACATATTGAGGATTTAATGATAATATAATCATAGAAAAGGTGCTACCGATAGACGGTTAGCCCACATAATGATTAGTTAAGAAAATAACCGTTCAGTTTGCGAGGCTGGGGCGGTTATTTTTTTGCGTGATTGCTTCCTATTGCGTAACCAAGTCCAAAAGCTGTTAAGCATAAGCTGATAACAGCAATCAGACCTTCAAGAGTCAACATTAGCATCCACTCCTTTAGCAAGATTTCCGCAGATAGTCTGGGGATTTCTATATGGGTCCTTTGGGACATAGTAATTATTTTTAATCAAAAATCAATATAACGATTGAAAAGAACACGAAAAAGATGATATAGAATCAAAAGTATTGACTTTTGATTCTATAAATGCTATCATCCAATACATGGAATAAGAAAAGGATGATTTTGAGATGAAACAAAAAGTTCAAGCCTTCCACCCTTCGCAGTTGCCGATTGATTCTAGCCTTATAAAAACAGAAATATTTTTAGATGAATTAATCGATGCTTCGACAAAACTGGAAGTTTACAAGGAAAAAATTAAAGATAGTAAACTGGACAGAGCCTGGTTTTTACCGACCTTACAGCAAAAAGAAGCATTAGCTTCTTCTATGATTGAGGGGACACAAGCCACATTAGATGGTGTTCTGGTAAATAGGGTAGTACCAGATAAGAAGGATGTAAATATCCAAGAAGTTCTTAATTACGATTCTGCCACAGAATATGGTTATCGTTATTTAAAAAAGGGAGACTTCGATAAAGAATTTATCTTAGATTTACATAAAATACTTTTAGATGGTAAAGTCAGAAAACAGACAGATCAAGTGGGAGTATTTAGAACCCATCAAAACTATATTGGCACTATGGGAGGAAAGAGAGAGATTACATATACACCTCCAGAACCAGAGCTGGTTGAATCGCTGATAGACAATTTAATTGATTATATAAAAAATCCGCAAGACAAATATCGCTCCTTAGTGAGAATTGCTATTATTCATGCGCAGTTTGAAACAATTCATCCGTTCATGGATGGTAATGGTCGTGTGGGAAGAATTTTGATCCCATTGTATTTATACTATGTTGATCAAATTGATATGCCGTGTTTTTTTGTCAGTGAAGCACTTGAAAGAGACAAGTTGAAATATTATACTTTGCTGAACAATATCAGAAGCAAGAATGAATGGTCGGAATGGATAAAGTTCTTTTTAATTACTGTAAAAAATCAGTGTGATAAATATATACGTATGATTTCTGATATTAATCTGCTATATGAAAAAGATTTAGAAAAAACAGCCAGTTTAGTTCGTACAGGAAATATGAGAACTCTTATTAATTTACTTTATAAATATCCGATTGTAAATGCTGCAACGATTGCTCAATGTTCGGATATTCCTTCAGCAACAATTAATAGATACCTGAACCTTTTGGTAGATTCTGAAATATTATACACAGATGATAAGAGTAGAAATAGAACGTATTTTTACTATGACTTATTAAATATTCTGCGTGAATAAATAAGGTGGTGGTTATCAAAAAGGTGTAAATGCTCTTGCACAGGATTTGGCAAAAAAAGAGGATTGAGCGCCAACTCAATCCCTAATATTGTTAATGACCAATAGATGATTAACAATTCTCTCCGTGATTAATATATCATCTATTAATCCTGTTCGCAATCCGAAACAAAAGTTCGATTCGCTCACAAACAGGTCATTTTTGTTTCATTATAGATAAAATTTTATAGTAAATGAAAGGAAAAAATAGATGAGAAAAAAAGAATTTAGACAACGAGACATATTAAAATTGATTGAAGGGTTGGATATTTCTCCAACTATGTACAAAAATGCAACAGAAAAATATAAAGCGGTCGGTACATACCTGCAAGACCAAGGGCTTACTTGTGATATTTTCCCTCAAGGGTCTTTTAGTTTAGGTACGGTAGTTCGCCCATACAGAGAATCCAAAGAAGCAGATTATGATTTGGATTTTATTTGTTGTCTTAGTGAACAGAAGGAAAAAACCACTGCAAGATATGTGAAGAATATCGTAAAAGATACTCTTTGCAAATCTGAAGTATATAAGGAAAAAATTCAGGATACAGAATGGGATAAATGCTGGACCCTGAAGTATGCCGAAGTTAACGGTATAGGATTCAATATTGATATAGTACCAGGTGTTTCGGAATCAGATGAAATAGTTCAATCAATGGTAAGCAGCAGACTATCTCAAGAAGAGGCTGAACTTGCGGTTGCAATTACTGATAAAAGAAAACAAAATTATTTATGGCTTACGAGTAATCCAAGAGCCTATAAGAATTGGTTTGAATCAATAAACAGACCATTTTTAGAATACGATCGCCAGAATAAAAGAAGGGTTATTTTTGAAAAGAGCAGAACAGTTTATAATAGCATTGAAGAAATTCCAGAAGGTTTGGAACGCTCATCATTACAACGTGTTATACAGATTTTAAAACATCATAGAGATGTGTATTACTGTAGAATCAGAAAAGAAGATCTTAAACCGACATCTGCTATAATAACAACAATTTGTGCAGAAATTGCATATGGCATGGACCCTTCGTTGAACGTGTTTGAATTACTCCAGGCAATAGCTAATGACTTTGAGATTTATTCCCGAAACCAAACATTGACAGAAGAAGAATTTTCTAGACAATATGAAACCAAAAATACTATTCGAAAGAGCAATGGTAAATGGTGTATTATGAATCCGGTAAATCCTAAAGACAACTTGGCAGATTCGTGGAATGATAATCCAGAAAAAGCAGAGCTTTTCTTTAAATGGGTAAAGGTAATGAAGAAAGACTGCTTGGATTCTCTGCAGATTGAAGACAATGATTTTGTAGCATTGCTTGAAAATAACTTCGGAAGAGATTATGTGAAAAAAAGCATTAATTTAAACGATTATGCTAGTGTTACGCCAACTATCATTACAAATACACCGAAGCCATGGAGGAAGTGATCTATGGGAATCGTGAATCATGATATTGAAGTGGTAAGGGAAAAATACCCAGCGTTTGAAATTTCTAAACGTGAGAGTGATTATATTTTTTCAGGAGAACTTATCTTAAATCATGTTTTCGATGATGTTCGTATGACCGGAAAATTCAATTTGGAAATTGTAGTGCCAGGGGATTTTCCCTTGGCATTTCCCAAAGTAAAGGAATTATCAAATTGTATTAATGAAAATTATCCACACCGCTATAAAGACGGACAATTTTGTTTGGCTTCTGATTTGGAATTGAAGATGTTTTTTTCTCAGGATAAAGACCTATGTTCTTTCATAGAAAAATATGTAATTCCATATTTATATACGTATCGATTCTATGAGGAATATGGTGTATACCCGTATGGAGAACGATCTCATGGTATAATGGGAGATTTGGAATATTTGAAAGATTTGTTCGAAGTAGATGACTGGGGACAAGTTCTGGATATTATGTTGTTTGTAGTGCAGTCGTCATATAGAGGGCATTTGTTATGTCCATGCGGAAGTGGCAAGAGAATAAGAAATTGCCATGGAGAGATTTTGAAGAAAGTGATGAATGCAGAGCTGCAAGATGAATGTAGAGCAATTTTGTTAGAAGTTAAAAGGGAATATGATAGAAAGGTAAAAAATGGAACACGTAATTAAGCAATTAAAACAATTTAAAACGGATGCTATTTATGAAAAGAAAAAACATTATAATGCTGCAGATAGAAAACGCAGATGGTATAAATGGGTATCTATCTCTCAGATCGTTCTAAATGCAATTACCGGAACAACTTTGTTTACAGTGGTTTTTGGTGAAGGAAGCAAGGTGGCCGAAATACTAGCTCTTATTTTTACAATTGCTGCAACTATATTAGCAAGTGTGCAGAAAATAGGCGATTTTGAGAATCAGGCACAGGGAAACGCAAAAGTTGCAGATATGTATTTGAGAATTAGTAAAAAAATTAATTTAATCTTAAATTTTATTAAAGATGGGGCACTGACAAATCAGGAAATTGTAGAAAAAGCCGAGGAAATCCGTAGTGAAATAAGCCAGGCAAACGAAATCGGATCACAATTTCCCACTAATCAAAAGGATTATAATAAAGCCCAGGAAGGTATAAAAAACGGCGAGGAAAATTACACAGATGAAGAACTGGAACTTTGGGAATAAAATGTCATCATCCATGTGTTTTTAATGACTATCTGATATAAATCCCCCAGCGGCGCTGGGGGACTAGGGCAAGCGGAAGCGTTGCCCAAAGCCCTAGAAGTAAAAAACCTCCCCGTGATATAATAGTAAAGGTTTCGCAGGCCATTACTACTATCGCAAGGAGGTATCCACAAGTGGATAATCAAAGTATACAACATACGCGTTGGAATTGCACGTACCATATTGTGTTTATTCCGAAATATCGTAGAAAAGTAATGTATGGAGAGGTCAAGAGGGATGTTGTAGAGGTTTTAAAAAACTGTGCGAGATGAAACAAGTACAGATACTTGAGGGAAAGGTTTGTAAAGATCATGTACATATGTATGTAGCAATACCACCTAAGATGAGTGTATCAGATTTCATGTCGTACTTGAAAGGTAAAAGTGCGCTGATGTTGTTTGACAGACATCCAGAGTTTCGAGCAAAACGAGGAGATAAGCATTTCTGGGCAAGAGGATATTACGTTACAACAGTCGGCAATGTGAACGAGGAAACGATTCGGGAATATATTCGAAACCAGGAAGAAAATGATAAACTCGAAGGATAAGTGGCCTCCTGAAAGGAGGCAGCCAGCATGAATGGTATCTGTGAAACCCGCCCAAGGGGCGGAACCAGCATAACGCAGCGGAGCTGTAAAAATTAAACCCCCATTTGAAATGGGGGTTGATAACTTTCGCCGTCCAACATTTTATGGTATCCATATGTCCGGAAGGACATTGGTCCAGAAATGGCGGATTCTTCCGCGGAGCGGGACGAAAGAGCGGGATTGCTCAGAGTGTGCAGGAAATTGAAGAAATGACCCATTTGCTGTAAATGATTTTTACTTCATTGAAATACAGCATAGTCAAATACTCCGCAGCTTGCTGCGGAGTATTTGACTATCGGCCAGAATCAGTTATTGTAACACTCCGGCCGGTTGAACTGTTATCATTTATTTTTTCAGCACCAGCTGAAAGTTCGAATCATAATAAAGACCGAGATCTTCGCAGATTCTCTGGTTGATTTTATCAAGGGCATCGTGATATGCTTTATATTCAGGAGAGAGCGCCATCATATTGGGAAGAAAGATATCATTGTAGCCGCAGTCCTGAAGCTTTCGCATAAATCTCCGGTGAGCGATAAAAAACGGGTGATATTTTACCAGAGGATGATTTCTCAGTTTTACGTTTTTTAATGTCTGTTCCTTCAGATCCTGATATTCTTCTTCTGTCAGATTAAGATATTTTTGGGTTCGTTGCTCCGTCTGCTCCAAGGTTTTTTGCAGGCTGGCTTTGGAAGAAAGGCGCCAATTCAGCCATCCGCTGAAACGGAGCAGCAGAGGAATACGAAGTGTCGTATGATCCCAGAATTCCACAATCTTATGAAAAGCCTGCTCTTGCTCCGGAGTTGTAATTGGCATCTGCAGATAGGGCAGAAAATGGTTCATAAAATAATATCCATAAAATCCAGGCAGAGCATCCTGGATCGCCTGAGCGATGGAATGGTAGTCGAGGGAGGAGCAGAAGGTTTTCGCGTCACGTGTGCGGAGGAATTCTTCCAGGGTCTCCAATTCTTTCTTGCTGGCATCGAGTTCAGAACGTTTTTGTTCATAAATCTGTTTCAGCAGTTCCGTGTCATTGGAGAGCAGCAATTTGCGAATATCCTCCAGACCGATGCCGAGTTTTCGGTAAGCACAGATTTCCTGAAGGATGCGGATATGCTCTTCTGTATAATTACGGTATCCGTTGGAATCTTTCGGGACATGAAGAAGCCCTTTTTCTTCGTAGAATTTTACAGCGCGCCGGGTGAGTGGAACCTGCTGCACGACTTCGTTGATACGCATAGATGTTATGCCTCCTTTCAAAGCGGTATTTGCGGCGGAAAGGAAAAGCCGCTGGTGGCATCTATGAAATACCTTGTTGTTTCTGGGAAAAGTATAAGGCTGTACGCTGCGTGCATGTCAAGAGATTTTTGAGTGATAGTGAAAAAGGAAAGCAGTTTAGCTGGCTGAACTGTTAAAAAAGGAGAAATACATATATGAAAATAAAAATGATTGCCCTGGACCTGGACCGGACAACCTTAAACCGAAACGGCAGGCTGTCCGATGAAAACCGAAAAGTTCTGACGGAATTACTGAACAGAGGAATCCATGTGATACCGGCGAGCGGTCGTTCCCTGACGTCCTTTCCGCAGGAGATCCTCACGCTTCCGGGATTGAAATATGTGATCACATCCAATGGGGCGGCGGTATACCGTCTGCCGGAGCAGGAGAATAGGAAATCCGGTGAAGATGCTGTGACAAATCCGACGGAAGCGCCGGTCTGTCTGCAAAGGTTTTTGCTGAATCCATTGACGGTACACAGCGTTATGGAACTGACAGAGACGGAGGATGTGACCTATGAAGTTTTCGTGGATGGACAGGCTTATGCGGATCCAGCCTATATCGCGGATCCGACAGCGTTCGGCGCTGTGAAGGAGGCAACTGCTTACATCCAGAGTACAAGGGTTCCGGTGGCGGATATCCGGGAATTTATCCGGGAACACGAGGATCGGCTGGACAGCGTAGATGTGATCGTCGGTGAACGGAAGAAAAAGGAAGGGCTGATGCAGCTGCTTCGTGAACAGTGCCCGGGAATCTATCTGACGACTTCTGTGGAACAACTGATTGAAATTTCAGATATAAGAGCGGGGAAGCATTCAGCGGTAAAGTTTCTGCAGAAGCTTTTGAATATTTTCCCGGAGGAGACGGCAGCTTTTGGAGACGCGGATAACGATGTGGAGATGCTCCGGGAAGCAGGAATTGGAATTGCGGTGCAGAACGCATCCCAAGCCTGTATGGCAGCGGCAGATGCGGTGACACGTTCCTGCGAGGATGATGGGGTGGCTTATGGGATCCGTAAGATTCTCGGGCTGATTAAAGCGGAATAGAAGGAACCGTTCTCCTGGCTGACACCATTCAGCTGCCGTATTTTTGAACATTCATAAAATGCAAAAAATCTCCTGTACAGAAAATGCAGAAGATTTTTTGCGTTTTATGACAACCATTCAGTCAGCGGAACGGTTCCCGTTTTATACTGTAAACCAGGAAACCGAATCGATTATTCAGCAGCTTCCTCTTCGGTTTCTGCTTCCTCTGTATTACGTACTTCTGTGACAGATACGACGATTGCCTCAGGATCTGTGAGAAGTTCGATCTGTGGATTCTGCGCAAACGGGAGATCTTTTACTTTGATGGAATCGCCGACTTTTACACCGTCCAGATCGAGCTGGATCCTGTCGGTAAGGTCTTCCGGAAGCGCACGGTAAGAAATCTCTTCCAGGTGGAGCTGTATGACACCGTTCGTTACTTTGTCATGATTGAGCAATTCGATTTCTGCAACGGAATGAACTTTTTCTCCGGCGACAAGTACCTGGAAATCGATTTCTGTAATCTGATGTTTCATGGAATTGAAATCCACCTCTTTGATCAGCACATTGTAAGACTGACCGTCAAGATCCAGCAGGATCCTTCCTCCCTTTCCGGTCGTTTTCAGAAGGCTTTCCACACTGGACGAAAGCATTTTGACTGGAATAGACTGTTCCAGTTCCTTTCCAAATACATTTCCGGTTACATACCCTTCACGTCTGAGCTTTTTGGCTTTTACTGCAAGATCACGTTTTTCTGCTTTTAAAGTATTCATTTGTCTTTTCCTCCAAAAAATAAACAGATAAATGCTTGCTTGGAATCCTGTTTCTCACCGGGTTCGAGTAAGTATTTCTTTTTTTGTTGCAGTGGTATTATAACACTTATCATAGAAGAAAGATTACCAAATTTAAAGAAAATAAAGAAAAATTATTGTTGAAATTTGAAAGTTTGGTTTTGAAGGAAAAGCGCGAAACCCATTGCGGTTTTCCAGTCTTCGTGTTAGAGTAAAGGAAACAATTTATCCGATTGATTCAAAAGAAAGGAATACGAAATACAGAAACAGAATATGGACAAATACGAAGTATTGAAAAAATATTTCGGCTATGATTCCTTTCGTCCCGGGCAGGAAGTCCTTGTGGATGCGATCCTGGAAGGGCGGGACACGTTGGGAATTATGCCGACAGGTGCGGGAAAATCTTTGTGCTACCAGGTGCCGGCGCTTTTAATGCCGGGAATCACTCTTGTCATTTCACCGCTGATCTCTCTGATGAAAGATCAGGTCACTACGCTGAATCAGGCGGGAATCCATGCAGCATATTTAAACAGTTCACTGACTCAGGGACAGTATCTGACTGCTCTGCGGAATATGCAGAGAGGTCAGTATAAGATTGTCTATGTGGCGCCGGAGCGGCTGATGACGGAAAGTTTTCAGGAAGCGGTGCGTGGAATTACATTGTCGATGCTGAGTGTGGATGAGGCGCACTGTATTTCCCAGTGGGGACAGGATTTCCGTCCAAGCTATCTGCGGATCCATGAATTTGTCGAGACACTGAATTACCGCCCGGTGATCAGCGCTTTTACGGCAACAGCGACACGGGAAGTGCGGGAGGACATTCTGGCGCTGCTGGATCTTCGGGATCCGGTAAGTCTGACCACGGGATTTGACAGAAAAAATCTGAAATTCATCGTCCAGCATCCCAGGGACAAGATGCAGACTGTGCTGAATTATCTGAAGGAACATGAACAGGAGTGCGGCATCATCTATTGCCTCACCCGGAAGACGGTGGAGGAAGTCTGCGAACGTCTGCAGAGAGAAGGATACAGCGCCACCCG
>OLVT01001192.1_pt1 | contig 23496 bp, 19 predicted proteins | sample 1673241 | NCBI WGS metagenome assembly OLVT01 (sample SAMEA3178936, study PRJEB25190) | human gut metagenome | biome: human gut; feature: human-associated habitat; material: faeces | place: Austria | collected 2013 | reverse complement strand
GGAGTACAACCTTGCCAAGGTTGGGGTCGCGGGTTCGAATCCCGTCTCGCGCTCTTTTTATTACCGAAATTTCTTCACAGGAATTTCGGTTTTTTGTTTTTCCAAAAACTTTTTTATCAAAGAAAGGAATTCTTATGATTCAGGACATTGCTCCGCATAAATATTATGTAGATTACCAGCCTTCTGTTCCGAACGATACGGATCTTGTTTTAATTTACGGTCATCACACAATTCTGTGCAATTTCGAAGATCCCGAGATCCGCTACCCTTCCATTGTGGAAATTGCAGCTGTTTTTCCGGAGATTAAAGAAAAGGCAAAATTTCTGTTCCGCATTGATGAGACGGACTATTATGAACTGCGCAGTCCGCAGCTTCCGGAATTTGGCATCTGGAAATACGAAAATACACTAATTCTTCGCAGCGCCGTTCCGGGATGGCTCGGGTTTGCCGGTATCACCGGTTACCAGATCCACACCTGGTATACCGACCACACCTACTGCGGCCGCTGCGGAACGAAGATGCATGCGCCTGGAAATGAACGCGCGATGCAGTGCCCTTCCTGCGGCGCACTCTCCTATCCGGTCATCTGCCCGAGCGTCATCGTTGCCATCACCGACGGTGACCGTCTGCTGCTCACGAAGTACGCACCTTCCCACAGCAGCCACCGCCAGTACGCCCTCGTGGCCGGCTATACCGAGGTCGGTGAGACACTGGAACAGACGGTGCACCGTGAAGTCATGGAAGAAGTCGGATTAAAGGTCAAAAATCTGAGATACTATAAGAGTCAGCCGTGGTCCTTCAGCGGCTCGCTGCTCGCCGGATTTTACTGCGATGTGGACGGCGATCCGTCCATTACCCTCGACCGCGAGGAACTCTCTGTTGCCGAATGGTTTGACCGTGCTTCCCTCCCGGAGACCCCGAACCTCATCAGCCTGACCGGCGAGATGATCGAATGCTTCCGCCAGGGGAAAGAACCGAAATAGAACTAAGAAATCACTTTGTGACTTAGTCACAGAACTTCCCGTTCTGCTGTGATATTCTACAGTCACAACAGAAAAACAGTTACCGGGAATTACCCGTACAATAAAAAGGAGGACTTCTATTATGTCATTAATTCATGTTACATCCAAAAACTTCGAAAAAGCTCTGCAGGCAGCACCTGGCGTTGCCGTTGTTGATTTCTTTGCTACCTGGTGCGGACCGTGCAAAATGCTCGCCCCGGTCATCGAAGAGGCAGCTGAGGATATGCCGGAGATCCAGTTCTACAAAGTAGACGTTGACGAAGCACCGGAGCTGGCAAGATCCTTTAAAGTCATGAGCGTTCCGACCCTCGCTTTCTTCAAAAACGGCGAGCTCGTAAAGAAAAACGTCGGCGCCGTTTCCTATGAGGAGCTGGAAGAGCTGATTAACTCTGTAAAATAAACAGCGTAATATTGGAAATGCAGAAAAAACGTATCGGCACAAAAACCGATACGTTTTTTCTTGCATTTCTTTCTGTTCTTTTCTATCATGGAAGAAACGGCTGCTGCCGTAGTTTACAAAAGAACGTTCTTCTTCCGAAAGGAGTTTTATTTATGTCATCTTTTCTGGAATCCTGTTTTCGGGAGCATTATCCATTTTATTCAAAGCTTACCGCCGATGAACAGCAGACACTCGTGCTCTCTTCCGTCCTGACGACGTATCAGCGCGGCGATTTTCTCTACAGCTGTGACGATGACTGTCTCGGCGTTCTGCTTGTCCTCTCCGGCAAGCTCCGCATCTTTATCCAGTCCGGCGAGCAGCGGGAAATTACCCTGTTTACCACCGGTTCCGGCGAAGTCTGCACGCTGTCTGCCTCCTGTGCAATGCAGGAAATCAGCTTTGATATTCTGATTGAGGCCGAGGAGGAGACGAAAGTTCTCATCACTCCGGCCAGCACGTTCCGCAGACTGATGAATCAGAATATTTACGTTGAAAACTACATTTACCGGGAAACAACGGAGCATTTTTCCGAAGTCATGTGGGCGATGGGCCAGCTTCTCTTTACGCGGCTTGACCAGCGCCTTGCCGGATATCTCGAGGATGAACGCATCCGCACCGGTTCCCCGGTGCTCTCCACCACGCACGAGCAGATCGCGCGGAACCTCGGCAGTGCCAGAGAGGTCGTTTCCCGCACCTTAAAGTCGTTCGAGAAAGACGGCATCGTCGCACTCTCCCGCGGCACGGTCACGATTCTCGATGTCAAAAAGCTCCGCGGCATCTGCCGGATGCGCCGATAGTTCTTCTACGCGCGCAAACATTTTCCCACAGGCTCTGCCCTGCCGCTCGAGAAAATATTTTTCAAAAGCGTTCTAACGGCACTCCATCTTAATTTCAATCTCATTTCCTTCCACGGCCACCTTCGCATAACTTCCGACGATCAGCGGCATCGCCGGATGAAGGTGTCCGATGTCGAGATCCATCACGATCGGCACGTTGTATTTTCCAAGCAGATCCGTCACGGCGCGGTACTGGTCGAGTTCCCCGAATTTCTGTCCGAACTGCAGCGGGCGGCCAATCAGAAAGCCTTTCACATATTGGAACCAGCCGGCGTGCTCCATCTGCCAGATTGCGCGGCGGATCGCAAAGACGTTCAGATCGCACGCTTCCAGAAACCAGACAAAACCGTCCTCTTTATATTTTTCCACAAAATCAACCGTTCCATCGTACTTCGTTCCAAGAATATTGACGAGACAGTCGAGACAGCCGCCGATGAGCCGTCCCTCAAATGCACGGTCCGCATCCGGGAAGCGGCGCAGAACGCGCGGTTCTGTAATCTGGTACGGCAGATACGGATTTTCCTCGCTTCTGCCCTTCGCATCGTCTCTTTCCCATCCCTCATAGCCGCGGACGGTACGCACTTCTCCCGTCAGTACGCCAAACGCATCCGCTACGGATTTATGCCACGGCTCCATGCCGAAATCACTCGCACACGGACCGTAAACAGCCGCCGTATCGCAGATGGTCGGCAGAAGATACGTAAAATGCGTATTGTCAGAATAGCCGAGATACCATTTCGCCGGTGCCTTTCTGATCTTTTCAAAATCCACGTAATCGAGATCCTCGCACATCAGCTCTCCGCCTCCGCAGGATATCAGACAGTCATTCTTCTCACTGACATAATATTCCGTCAGTTCTTTTCCGCACTCCTCCGGTGCCGCGCTGATTCCGATGCCGTGCTCTGCATAGCAGTTTGGCCCAAGATCCAGCTCATATCCCATTTCTTTCCATTTTTTCTGTGCATTTGCAAACGCGGACTTGTATGGTTCTGTTGTGCATCCAAACGATGGTGCCACAAAGCCGATCGTTCCGCTCTTTTTCAGATTTTCCGGAAATCTCATGTCGCATCCTCCTTTATGATAATTCTTCTGCCTCCAGATTCTTATACTGCGTCAGCTCATCCCCGAAGATCAGCTCTCCGTCGTTCTGCGCAAAATACAGCTCCTCTTCTTTTTCCAGTTTTGCCTTTCCGTTCGTCCCCTCAGTAATCTCCGCGCAGAGACGGTCCACCTCCGTTTTCGGAACGAGAACGCGGATTTTCACCTGATCGGTGTACTCGGATTCCAGAATCGGAATCCCCCGCTGGCCGAGCAGATACTGGATTTTACCGATGCCGTTGTAATCCGTCTCAATCAACAGCCGCACGCCGCAGATCTCGTCAATCAGAACACTGTTTGCCAGCCCCTCCTGCACCGCCTGCGAGTACGCGCGCACTAGGCCGCCCGTTCCCAGCAGCGTACCGCCGAAATACCGCGTCACCACAACAAGCACATTGCGGAGGCCTGCTCCCTGTACCACATCGAGCATCGGCCGCCCTGCCGTGCCGGAAGGCTCCCCGTCGTCGCTGCAGCGCACCGTCTCCTGATTTTCTCCAATAATATACACAAAACAGTTATGCCGCGCATCCCAGTATTTTTTCCGCAGAGCTTCCAGGCAGGAAAGTGCCTCCTCCTCAGATTCCACCAGACGCACCGTCGCAATAAAACGTGATTTCTTCTCCACGATTTCCCCGGTTCCACCCCGGTAAACCGTCCGAAACTGATCGATCATATGTCCTTACTCCTTCATCCAAATATGTACCTATCTTACCATATCATTTCTGAAAAATCAGCATTCTTTTCAGAAATACTTTTATTCCAGCCCTTTGTTTGGTATAATAAAAATAAGTATACCCTGCTTTTTGCAGGGCAGGAACACCATTGATTACTGAACTGAATCAGTTTTGCAGGAACATGACATAAGGAGGATTTTCTATATGCACTTTGGAAAAAGTCATCTGGAAGACAAACGTGAAGATCTGCGGTCCCATTACGGAAAGATTGAAAAGACGGCCGGCGTGACGGCGCTGCGCATCGCGTTCTGTCTTCTTCTTGTCGTTCTCGTCTGCGGTGCCGGGCTTGTGATCGGCGCTGTCTGCGGCGTGATTGACAGTGCCCCTGATATCTCGGAGGCAAATATCATGCCGCTCGGCAACGCGTCGTTTATCTACGATGCTGACGGCAACCAGGTACAGAAGCTGACCGGGGCTCAGGGAAACCGTGTCTCGATTTCGATTGATGAGATTCCGCTCGATATGCAGCACGCGATCGTCGCGGTTGAGGATGCCCGTTTTTATGAGCACAACGGCATTGATCCGAGCGGTATCATCCGTGCTTTCGTTGTCGGCGTCAGCCACGGCTTTCATTTTACCGAGGGCGCCAGCACGATCACACAGCAGCTCTTAAAAAACAATGTTTTCACTGACTGGATGGAAGAGACGCGGATGCAGAGCTTCAAGCGGAAGATCCAGGAACAGTACCTGGCGCTGAAGCTGGAAAAAACACTGACCGCAGAGGGTGAAAACGCCAAAGACGTTATTCTGGAAAATTATCTGAATACGATCAACTTAGGTTCCGGCTGCTACGGTGTCCAGACGGCAGCGCAGACGTATTTCGGAAAGGATGCAAAAGATCTGACGCTCTCTGAATGCGCCGTTCTTGCCGCAATTCCAAAGGCGCCGACGGCATATAATCCGAAAAACCACCCGGAGAAAAACCAGCAGCGCCGCGACAAGATCCTGAACAACATGAAAGAGCAGGGCTACATCACCGAAGAAGAATACACCATTGCCATGAACGACAACGTTTACGACCGTATCGCCATGCACACGCAGTCCCAGGCGGAGAGCGCGCCGTACTCCTACTTTATCGATGAAGTCATCACCAACCTGATCAACGATCTGATGGTACAGAAAGGCTACACCGAAGTGCAGGCAAAGAACGTTGTCTACAGCGGCGGTCTCAAAATCTATACCACACAGGATTCCTACATGCAGTCGATTCTCGATACGGAATTCCAGAATCCGGAGAACTTCCCGGCGAACACGCAGATCGGTCTCGACTGGGCGCTCACCGTAGAGCAGGCAGACGGCGAGGTACAGAACTACAGCAAAGAGATGCTGCAGCTCTACTTCCGCAACAGCGATCCGAATTTCGATCTGCTCTTTGACTCCCAGGAGGAGGCACAGAGCTATATCGACCAGTACAAAGCCGCTATCATGCAGGAGGGCGATACGATTGTTGCCGAGCGCAGCAGCTTCACCCCGCAGCCGCAGGCGTGCATGACCGTTATGGATCAGCGCACCGGCTACGTGAAAGCGATCGTCGGCGGACGCGGCGAGAAAACAGCAAGTCTTACCTTCAACCGCGCAACCGATAATTATTCTCAGCCGGGTTCCACATTCAAGATTCTTTCTGCGTACGGACCGGCACTCGACCTTGGAAAGATTACACTCGCTACGGTAATTAAGGATGAGCCGTTCAACTACAGCGACGGCACACCGCTGCAGAACTCGGATCTTACCTACCATGGTGATGTTACCGTCCGCCAGGCGATCATCAATTCCATCAATATCCCGGCCGTCAAGGTACTGACCGAGCTTACGCCGAAGGTCGGCTTTGATTATCTGAAGAAGCTTGGTTTTTCCAAACTCTCCGAGGAATACGATGTGATCCAGCCGCTGGCTCTCGGCGGTATCACCTACGGTGTCAGTGATCTCGAACTGACGGCAGCCTACGCGGCAATCGCAGACGGCGGCCAGTACCGCAAGCCGGTGTTCTACACAAAGGTTACCGACAGCAAGGGAAATGTTTTAATTGACAACGCAGAAAACAAGGCAACGCAGGTCTTCAAGGCAAGCACTGCCTCCCTCCTCACCAATGCCATGGAGGATGTTCTGGAAAAAGGTACCGGTGTTGCCGCCCGCCTCGACAATATGCACGCAGCCGGAAAAACCGGTACGACGAACGAGGCCAAGGATCTCGTCTTTGCAGGCTTTACACCATATTATACCGCTGCCATCTGGGCAACGTATGATACACACGCGGAGTTTCCGGAGAGCGACCGCGAATTCCACAAACGTCTCTGGGCAAAGGTCATGAACGAAATCCACGAAGGCCTTGCCGATATGGATTTCGAAACTTCCGCAACAGTACAGGAGGCAACGATCTGTACGAAGACCGGCCTGCTCGCCCGCTCAAGCTGCCCGTCCATCACCGAATACTTTGCGGTATCCGATCTGCCGACCGAGCGTTGCAAGGGCCACTACACCGCGCCGGCCTCAACACCGACGCCGACCAGAACCCCTTCTGCAGCATCAACTCCGCAGGCAACCCCGACACCGACGGAGGCACCGCAGGAAACTCCGGCTCCGCCCGAAACACCTGCCGATCCGCCTTCTAATACACCGGAGACTCCTGACACACCGGATACCCCTGATGCACCGTCAGAACCGGATACCCCGGCGGAGATATCGGAAGTACAGCCGCAGTCCGAAGAGAGCGGCTCTTCCGAATAACTTTTTCAGTCAGTCTATACACAAAAAACCGGCCCTCTGGCATATGCCAGCAGGACCGGTTTTTCTATACTTCTTTTTCCATCTGAATCAATTAGTCAATCAGCATTTTTGCTGCGCCGTAGATACCAGCATCGTTTCCAAGGGAAGCGAGTACGATCGGGGTATCTTTGCATGCGATGAATGCTGCTTCACGGTAGTATTTAGCTACGCCGTCGATCAGTATCTGGCCTGCTTTGGATACACCGCCGCCGACTACGATAACTTCCGGGTCAACAACGCATGCGAATACTGCAAGTGCTCTTCCGAGGTACTCGGAGAACTCCTGAACGATTGCTTCTGCTGCTGCATCGCCTTCTTTTAATGCATCAAAGACAGCTTTTGCACTGATGGACTCTCCTCTTTCTCTTAAAGAAGACGGAGTATCATGGGATACCAGATATTTCTTTGCCAGACGAACGATACCGGTTGCAGATGTCATCTGCTCGAGGCATCCGTGGTTTCCGCAGTTGCAGACCGCTTCTTCTTCCGGATCAACACATGCATGACCAACCTCGCCGCCTGCGCCGTGAGCACCTGCTACGATCTTGCCGTCCACGATGATTCCGCCGCCGACACCGGTTCCAAGGGTAACCATAACCAGGTTCTTGCTTCCCTTTCCGCCGCCTGCCCACATCTCACCGAGAGCTGCTGCGTTTGCGTCGTTTGCTGCTTTTACTGCCATTCCGCCGAGTTCGTCGGAAAGCTCTTTTACGATATTTTTATATCCCCAGTTCAGGTTGACTGCGATGGAAAGCTCACCTTTGTCATTAACCGGGCCAGGTACGTCGATGCCGACACCTGCAACATCATCTGCTGCGATACCCTTCTCAGCCATTTTTGCTTTTACGCTTTTTGCGATATCCGGCAGAATTTCGCTTCCGCCGTTTTCGGTGCGGGTCGGGATTTCCCATTTTTCCAACAGAGTTCCGTCTGTCTGGAACAGTCCGCATTTTACTGAAGTACCCCCAACATCGATTCCAAATACATAGTTTGCCATTTTCTTACTTCTCCTCTCTTTTTTTCACTAAGTTAGCCTGTACACGGCGGTACAGCTCCTGTGCGGCATTGTAGCCCATCTTCTTCTGTCTGTGGTTGACAGCAGCGGTTTCTACGATGATCGCCAGGTTACGGCCCGGACGGATCGGAAGGGAATGGCAGACAACCTTGTTTCCAAGGAACTCAATATACTCTTCTTCCAGGCCCAGACGGTCGTATTCTTTCTCTTTGTCCCACTCTTCAAGCTTGATAACAAGGTCGATAGACTGGGTATCCTTTACGCTCTCGACACCAAACAGCGTCTTGACGTCGATGATACCGATACCGCGCAGCTCGATAAAGTGACGCGTGATATCCGGTGCCGTTCCGACCAGCGTAATGTCGCTGACACGGCTGATTTCAACCACATCATCGCTGACGAGACGATGGCCTCGTTTGATCAGCTCCAGTGCAGCCTCGCTCTTTCCGATTCCGCTCTCGCCCATGATCAGAACGCCCTCGCCGAATACATCGACCAGCACGCCGTGGATGGAGATCATCGGGGCAAGCTGGACATTCAGCCAGCGGATGATTTCAGCCATGAAAACGGAAGTCGATTTGTCTACCGCAAAGGCCGGTACCTGATAACGATTGCACAGCTCCAGAATTTCCGGTCCCGGAATCATCTTCGTGGTGAAAATGACACATGGGATCTTGCGGCTTACAAACTCTTCAAACGCGCGGACGCGCTCGCTCTCTTCAAGATGCTGCAGATACGTGAACTCTACATAACCGATGATCTGCACACGCTCATTGGCAAAATGCTCATAGTAACCGGTCAGCTGCAGTGCAGGACGGTTGATATCCGGTGTGGCAATGACAAGATCTGTCATATCAACCTCTGGTGTCAGGTTGCGGAGATCCATTTCCTCCACCATTTTGGTCATTTCAATTTCTTTCATTTTCCTGTCCTCCGACTTCATTCGACGTCTTTTTAAATCCGTCTCTTCTATGATTTTAGCACAATAAAGCATCACGGGCAACCTAGAAATTTAACTATTTTGACGAATCTTCATTTTCCTCCTGTGCAGGTGCGTGAAAGAATGTGTAAACCTGCTCCGCCGCCTTTTTATTCATGCCCGGAAGTCCGGAAAGTTCTTCCACGGTTGCCGCCTTGATATCATCAATTCCCTGAAAGTGGCGCATCAGTTCTTTCCTTCTTGTCGGCCCGATGCCCGGGATGTCGTCGAGAATCGAGTGGACCTGGCCCTTGCTCCGCAGCAGGCGGTGGTATTCGATTGCAAAGCGGTGCGCCTCGTCCTGCACGCGTGTGATCAGTTTGAAGCCCTCGCTGTTCCGGTCGATCGGGATTTCCACGTTTCGGAAATACAGACCCCTCGTGCGGTGCTTGTCGTCCTTTACCATACCGCAGACCGGAATCGCAAGATCCATTTCTTCAAGCACCTCAAGCGCAATGTTGACCTGGCCGCGTCCGCCGTCCATCATGATCAGGTCCGGCAGCCGCTCGAAACCGCTGTCCTCCTGGATGCCGCGCAGAAAACGGCGGCTTAAGACCTCTTTCATACTGGCGTAATCGTTCGGTCCCTCGACGGATTTGATCTTGAATTTTCGGTAATCGGCGCGCTTTGGCTTTCCTTTCTCGTAGACGATCATCGAGCCGACAGACTGGAAACCGCTGATATTGGAGATATCGTACGCCTCGATGCGGTCGATCGACGGCAGGTTCAGCCATCTGGCGATCTCTTTTACGGCACCGACCGTCCGACCCTCTTCCCGCTTGATCCGCTCGCGGTCCTGGTCGAGAACGATCTGTGCGTTCCGCTCTGCCAGTTCCACCATTTTTTCCTTGCTGCCCTTTTTCGGCACGCGGATGCGGACCTTCTGGCCCCGTTTGCTGCTTAAATACTCTTCCATCAGCTCCTGCTCGGCAATCTCCTCGGAAATCATGATTTCCCGCGGGATGAACGGCGTGCCGGAATAGAACTGTTTCATAAACGTGAGCAGCACCTCGCTTTTCTGCTCCTCCTCGCCGATCCGCAGATAATAATGCTCCCGCCCGATCAGCTTTCCGTTCCGGATAAAGAAGACCTGCGCCACCGCATCCTCTTTGTCCATCGCAAGCGCAATGACATCCTTGTCCTCGCCGTCACTGTTCGTAATCTTCTGCCGCTCGCCGATCCTGCGCACGCTGTCGATCAGATCACGGTACTCCGCCGCCTGCTCGAACTGCATCTCCTCAGCCGCCTCCGTCATTTTTCCAGTCAGCTCTTTGATAATGTCATTGTAATTTCCATTCAGAAAACTGATCGCCTTTTTGATCTGCTCGCCGTACTCTTCTTTGGAAATGTATCCCTGGCACGGCGCTTTACACTGGTGGATGTGATAGTAAAGACACGGGCGGTCCTTGCCGATCTCCTTTGGCAGGCTCTTATTGCAGGAACGGATATCGTACAGCTTCCGCAACAGTTCGATCGTATCTTTCACAGCTCCGGCGCTCGTGTACGGGCCGAAATATTTCGCCTTGTCCTTCTTCATCTGATGGGAAAACAGAATGCGTGGAAAATCCTCGTTCACGGTCACCTTAATGTACGGGTACGCCTTGTCATCTTTCAGCATCGTATTGTATTTCGGACGGTGCTCTTTGATAAGGTTGCACTCCAGCACGAGCGCCTCCAGTTCGGAATCCGTCACAATATACTCAAAGCGGGCGATATGCGTGACCATCCGCTCAATCTTCGGCCCTTTGTTGCGGCTCGTCTGGAAATACTGGCGGACACGGTTTTTCAGCGAAATCGCCTTTCCTACGTAGATAATTGTATCGTCCGCGTCGTGCATCAGATAGACGCCGGGTTTCCCCGGCAGTTTTTTCAGTTCTTCCTGGATATCAAACGCCATATGACCCTCCTCTTTTTGGGACTGTAATGTTGAAAATGCCCAGCGTGCAGAGATCGTTTTCTCTGCTCCCGCCGGGCCTTTTCGCTTTCTTTTTATACTTCTGGATTTACGGTAAAATCCGCCTCCGGAAGTGCTGTATTTTCTGTTTCTGTATTTTCTGGATTTTCAACCGCTTCTTCCGCGTTTCCATTCCGTTTTGCAATCACCTGATGAAAAATCTCCATAAATTCTTTTCCGGTGATCGTCTCTTTCTGGATCAGGTAAGCTGCAATTTCATCCATCGCATCGCGGTTAGCTGCCAGAAGTTCTTTTGCCTGCTCATACGACTCTTTCAGGATCTTCATGACCTCGTGGTCGCTTTCGGTTGCTGTGGCATCGCCGCAGTTTAAGACCATTCTTCCGTCAAGGTACTGATTCTGCTGGGTCGCAAGACCGATCAGACCGAATTTCTCCGACATACCGTACTGCGTGATCATCGCGCGGACAATCTTCGTCGCTTTCTCGATATCATTCGAAGCTCCCGTTGTCACGTTGCCGAATACGATCTCCTCTGCCGCTCTTCCACCGAGGCACTCGACGATCATCGCCTCGAGTTCGCTCTTCGTGTTAAGGTATTTCTCCTCCTCCGGCACCTGCATGACGTAGCCGAGCGCACCCATCGTACGCGGCACAATCGTGATTTTCTGTACCGGCTCGGAATCCTTCTGCAGTGCAGTAACAAGTGCGTGGCCTACCTCGTGGTAGGAAACGATCTTTCGCTCTTCCTGGCTTAAGATGCGGTCCTTCTTCTCTTTTCCGACGAGGACAACCTCGACTGCCTCGAGAAGATCCTTCTGGGAAACGGCTTTTCTTCCGTTCTTGACCGCAAGAATCGCTGCCTCGTTGATCATATTTGCAAGATCAGAACCAACGGCTCCCGATGTCGCAAGTGCGATGCCGTCGAGATCAACCGTCTCATCGAGCGATACGTTCTTGGCGTGTACTTTCAGGATTTCCACACGGCCTTTTAGGTCCGGTCTTTCTACGATAATCCGGCGGTCAAAACGGCCTGGACGCAGCAGCGCCGGGTCAAGAACCTCCGGGCGGTTTGTGGCCGCAAGGATCAGAATACCCTTGGAGCTGTCGAATCCGTCCATCTCGGCGAGGAGCTGGTTTAACGTCTGCTCCCGCTCGTCGTTGCTGTTGTAGCTGTTGTCACGGCTCTTTCCGATCGCATCGATCTCATCGATAAAGATGATGCACGGTGCGTTTTTCTTTGCTTCCTCAAACAGGTCACGCACACGCGATGCACCGACACCGACGAACATCTCGACAAATTCCGAAGCGGACATCGAAAAAAACGGTACGTGCGCCTCACCGGCTACGGCTTTGGCAAGCAGTGTTTTTCCGGTTCCAGGAGGGCCTACAAGAAGCGCTCCTTTCGGAAGTTTTGCACCGATTGTCGTGTATTTTCCAGGGTTATGCAGGAAATCCACAACCTCCTGGAGCGATTCTTTTGCCTCGTCCTGTCCCGCAACATCGCGGAATGTCACGCCGGTTTCTTTCTGTACGTAGGCCTTTGCTCTGCTCTTTCCTACGCCCATGACTCCGCCGCCTTTGTTCATGCTGCGCATCACCCATACCATGACAGCGACAAGCATCACAACCGGCAGAATGACGGTCAGCAATGTGTAAATGATCGTTCCGGTAGAATCCGGCGGATCTTTGTGGTACGTAATGCCTTTCTCCTGTAACAGATCGACCAGCTCCTGCTCATCTCCCATCATCGTTACCTGATAGGTGATTCCCTCCGATTTCTGGTCTTTCGGCGTTACGGTCAGTGTTCCCGATTTCAAGACAACTTCCTGCACTCCATCGTTGTTTACCATGTCCAGGAATTTGCTATAGTCAAGATCCTCGGAAGTAATTCCCCCAAGGGCATTGTTCAGAAGTCCCATCACCATCAGGCTGACGAGGAGGCAGATCAGGATAATGAGTATCGTCTGTCTGTTTTTCGGTCCTCCCCCGGAGCCGTTTTCTGGTTCCCGGTTCTGATTTTTTCTATCGTCCATGCTTTTCCTCCTTGTATGTCAAACCGCCCCTCTTTTTTTACGGACACTTTAACTCTTACATTATATCGGATTCCCTCTTAATTAGCAAGCCGGACTTTGTGAAAAAAGACTGAATTTATCTATACAAAAACGGCCCGCCGACACTCTTTCAAGTATCGGCGGACCGCCAGATAACACTCACATTACATTAGTCGTTATATCCGTTCGGATTCTTCTGCTGCCAGTTCCAGGAATCGGCACACATCTCCTCGATGCCGTACTCAGCCTCCCAGCCAAGCTCCTCTTTTGCTTTGTCGCATTTGGAGTAGCAGGTTGCGATATCACCGTCACGGCGCGGTTTGATTTCGTATTTCAGCGGATGGCCGCATGCTTTCTCGAATGCGTGGATCACATCGAGTACGCTGTAGCCTTTGCCGGTTCCGAGGTTGTAAATGGAAACGCCCTCGTTATCGGCCAGTTTCTGGATGGCTTTTACATGGCCGCGTGCCAGGTCAACAACATGGATGTAATCGCGGACACCAGTTCCGTCCGGAGTATCGTAGTCATCACCGAAAACGCCGATGCACTCGAGTTTTCCGATGGCAACCTGTGCGACATACGGAAGCAGGTTGTTCGGGATGCCCTTCGGATCCTCTCCGATAAGGCCGCTCTTATGCGCTCCGATCGGGTTGAAGTAACGAAGCAGGATAACATTCCATTCCGGATCTGCGGTGTGGATGTCGGTCAGAACCTGTTCGAGCATGCTTTTTGTCCAGCCGTATGGGTTGGTCGGGGTTCCCTTCGGGCACTCCTCGGTGATCGGAATCTGTGCCGGATTGCCGTATACGGTTGCAGAAGAACTGAAGATGATGTTCTTTACGCCGTGGTTTCTCATCTCATCGCAGAGAATCAGGGTTCCGGTCATGTTGTTGTGATAATATTCAATCGGTTTATGTACGGACTCGCCGACTGCTTTTAAACCTGCGAAATGGATGACAGCGTCAATTTTCTCGTTGTCGAAAATTTTCTTTACGCCTTCGCGGTCCAGCATATCGGTTTTGTAGAAGGTTACTTTCTTTCCGGTAATCTGTTCTACACGCTCGATGGCTTTCTCGCTTGCATTGTAAAGGTTGTCCATGACAACAACGTCATAGCCTGCGTTCAGCAGCTCCACACAGGTGTGGCTTCCAATATAGCCTGCACCGCCAGTAACTAAGATTTTCATTTTGGTATCCTCCATGTTTTCCTTCGCTGCTGCTTTTTTTGCCGCAACGGGTTAATTGAAGCATTTAGTTTATTCTACAACGTTTCCATGAATTTTGCAAATGCACTTCTGCCTTCCTCGGTGCACTTGTAAACGCCGGCATCCTCGAGTACGCCGACAAAGACTTTTCCGACTTCCTCTTTCAGGATATCCATCACATTTTCGCTGTTCAGCTCCGGATGGCGCGGCAGGAATTCGTCTACCCAGTCGGCATGTTTCTCCAGCTCTGCGACAGCGCGGACATCTTTTCCCTCTACGAGGCATTTGGAAAGCTCTTCCAGCTCATCTTTTAAGCGCGCCGGCAGAATCGCAAGTCCCATAACCTCAATAAGGCCGATGTTCTCTTTTTTGATGTGATGATACTGTGCATGCGGATGGTAAACACCGAGCGGGCATTCGTCCGTCGTGATGTTGTTGCGCAGTGCCAGATCGAGTTCGAACGTATCGCCCACTTTTCTTGCGATCGGCGTGATCGTGTTGTGCGGCTCTCCGTCAGTCTCGGCGAATACAAACGCATCCTCATCCGTGTAACCTCTCCAGCAGTTCAGGATATGCTCTGCCAGATCGATCAGCCGTTTCTCATCTTTGTGGCGGATCCGGATGACGGACAGCGGCCATTTGACGATGCCGGTTTCCACATCCTCGTATCCTTTGATGGTAAAATGGCGCTCGATCGGCGCTTTCGCCATTGCGAAGGTATAGTGGCCGCCCTGATAATGATCGTGGCTTAAAATGGAGCCTCCCACGATCGGCAGATCCGCATTGGAACCGATGAAGTAGTGCGGAAACAGCTTGATAAAGTCAAACAGCTTCACAAAGGTCGCGCGCTCGATCTTCATCGGGTTATGCTGGAAATTGAACACGATGCAGTGCTCATTGTAATACACATATGGCGAGTACTGGAATCCCCACTCCGTCTGATTGATCGTCAGCGGAATGATGCGGTGGTTCTGGCGCGCCGGGTGGTTGACGCGTCCCGCATAGCCCACATTCTCCTTGCAGAGCAGGCATTTCGGATAACCGCTCTGTTTTGCCAGTTTTGCAGCCGCGATCGCCTTCGGGTCCTTCTCCGGTTTGGAGAGGTTGATCGAGATATCGATATCGCCGTAGGCACTCGGTACGCTCCAGCGGATATCCTTTGCGATGCGGTATCTGCGGATGTAGTTGGAATCCTGGCTCAGTTTGTAGAAGTAATCGGTTGCCTCCTGCGGGCTCTTCGCATAGAGTTCCTCAAACTTCTTTACCACCTCTCCCGGGCGCGGCATCAGGCAGTCCATCAGTTTCGTATCGAACAGATCGCGGTAAACGACGCTGTTGTGTTCGAGAAGACCGCGCTTAGCTGCATCATCAAGCAGTTCATTTAAAGTCTCTTCCAGATCCGGGGTCTCCGGAATCTGCTCCGGCTCTTCGTAATCGGAAATCTGCATGACTTCCAGAATCCGGTTTGTCGCATAGATTTTATCCAGTCCCGAAACAAGACCGGCATTTTCTCCATATTTTACCAGTTTTGCAATACTCTCGTTGATCACTGTAGCTTCCTCCCTGCTGCCGATCCAGCTTTTTTATTTCTTATTTTAATACGCCTGCGCCGTCTCCGATGTCTACGACATAGAAGTCTGCGGCATAGCCGATTTTTTCTTTGTAAGCTGCGCCTACTTTTGCGATGAAGTTGTCAATATCTTCTGTTTTTACGATGCTGACGGTGCATCCGCCGAAGCCTGCGCCTGTCATACGGGATCCGATGACACCCGGGCAGTTCCATGCTTCTTCCACAAGAGTATCCAGCTCGATGCCGGTTACCTCATAGTCATCACGCAGGGAAACGTGGGATGCGTTCATCAGCTCGCCGAATTTTGCGATGTCGTTTGCCTTTAAAGCTGCAACGGCCTGAACGGTTCTCTGGTTCTCGTAAACAGCATGTTTTGCACGTTTCTGGCGGACCGGATCTTTGATGGCATCTTTCACTGCCTCAAACTCTTCCTCGGTCAGCTCGCCAAGGCTCTTGATGTCTTTGACTTTCTGAATCTCAGCCAGAGCAGTCTCGCACTCGCTGCGGCGCTCGTTGTATTTGGAGTCGCCAAGGCCGCGTTTCTTGTTGCTGCAGGAGATGACAATTCTTGCGCCTTCCAGTTTAACCGGTGCGTACTCATATTTCAGATCGCTGGTGTCAAGGAAGATCGCACAGTCCTTTTTGCCCATGGCGATGGCGAACTGATCCATGATACCGCAGTTGACGCCGTTGTAGTTGTTCTCGGAGAACTGGCCGTACAGAGCGATGTCGATCATGGAGATGGTGTCGTAGCCGAACATGTCACGCAGCATTACGCCGGTTACGGTCTCAACGGATGCGGAAGAGGAAAGGCCGGAGCCGTTCGGAATGTTTCCGTAGAGCACGATATCGAAGCCCTGCTCTACCGGGAAGCCCTTCTGGCAAAATGCCCACATCATTCCCTTCGGATATGCGGTCCAGTTGCCTTCTTTGCCCATCTGAAACTCATCGAGCGAAGATTCTACCACGCCGAGTTTTTCAAAATTCATAGAGTAAAAACGAAGCTTTCTGTCCTCTCGTTTTCTTGCTGCCATATAAGTTCCGATGGTCAGTGCACATGGAAATACGTGGCCTCCGTTGTAATCGGTGTGCTCACCGATCAGGTTCACACGTCCAGGTGCGAAGTAGGTGCGGATGTCGCCCTCTCCCCCGAACAGTTTTACAAAACAATCCAGTACCTGCTGTTTCATTTTGTTGTCTCCTTTTCTTTTTGGTGTGTTGTTTTCGTGGTTTCGTTTTGTGTGTTGTGTGTGTATTGTGTGTGTATTGTGTGTTTGTGTGTTTTTTCTTATCTTCTTAAGTATCATTATAGTGAGCCGTACGCCCATCTGCAACAACAATATTGGGGCAAACGATAATTATATTGAGGTGATCTTCGATTTTTTCTTGTTTTTTTTCCCTTTTTGCCGCATACTTTACTTATCGTATGATTTTTAACGGATTTTATGGATTGGAGGTACGTTTCATGCAGATCCGCATGGATAAAGAAAACCGTGAGCTGAAGGCCCACGGCAGCTATGAATTCCCTGTCAACATCAGTTACGAACAGCTCTCCCGCTACGAGCGCGGCTCCTTTTCCTGGCACTGGCACCCGGAAATTGAGCTGACGTTTGTCCTCTCGGGGCAGATCGGATATCAGGTCAACGGCAAATCGTATGTCTTAAAAGAAGGGGACGGCATTTTCTGCAACACGAATGCGCTTCACAGCGGCCACATGATCGACGGGATGGACTGCGTCTATATTTCAACCACGTTCGCGCCGCGCTTTCTCTATGGTTTTTCAAACAGTGTGATCCAGACGCGCTACGTCGAACCGGTGCTGACGGATATGCAGCTCGCCTCCATCGTCTTTTCGCCGGAGATCGACTGGCAGAACCAGGTACTTGCCTGTATGCACCGCATCTACGACCTCTCGCTTTCGCAGCCGTCCGCGTTTGAGATGGAAATCCAGGAGCTTCTGCTGTCGATCTGGATTGAGATTTACCGCCACGCATCGTTTTCCGGTGAATCCCAGAACACGGCGGCAGCGCGTGATGTTGAGCGGCTCCGCATTCTGCTCGACTACATCCACCGCCATTATATGGAGCATCTGACGCTCGAGGATCTCGCCGCACAGATCCACATCTGCCGCAGTGAATGCTGCCGTTTTTTCAAGAAATGCATGAACGAATCCCTGTTTGACTATCTTCTCGATTACCGTATTGAAAAAAGCCTGCCGCTCCTTCTCGAGCGCCAGGCCAGTATCACTTCCGTAGCAGAACAGACCGGATTTTCCAGTCCTGCCTATTTTTCTAAAATTTTCCGGCAGCAGATGGGCTGCTCGCCGAGCGAATACCGGAACCGCGCGGATCACACGTAACGTTCAGCGCTGTACCGAGATTTCATTTCCTGCCGCCCGGCTTTTGATCCGCTCTCACAATCCACCCTCTCCCAAAACGAATGGATTACCTCCGGGAGGCTGCTGCGCTGCACAGTCCGGCAGTCCTCCCACTCTCTTGGGAACAGCTCGCGGTACTCCCGGTTTCGGAACCGCTCGTCGAGCAACAGAATCACACCCGTGTCCTCCGTCGTACGGATCACGCGCCCTGCCGCCTGCAATACTTTATTCATGCCGGGATAGCGGTACGCGTAGTCGAAACCGTTCTCTCCGCTGCGGTCGAAATATTGCTTTAAAAGTTCTCTCTCCGGCCCCACCTGCGGGATTCCGGCTCCCACAACGGCCGCGCCGATCAGCTTTTCCCCGTCCAGATCAATTCCCTCCGAGAAAATGCCTCCCATGATACAGAATCCCACCAGCGTTTTCTCGTTGTCTTTCGCAAACGCTTCCAGAAACTCTTCTCTCTCCTGCTCCCGCATCGCCGACTCCTGGATCAGGCAGGTCACGTTTTCATCTGCATACAGTTCCTCATAGACCGCATAGACATCCTGCATCAGGCGGTATGACGGGAAGAACGCCATATAGTTGCCCTTCCGGCTCTGGATCATCTCGTTCAGATAGGCGGCGATCTTCTCAAACTCTGCGCGGTTTCTCCGCTGATACTTCGTGCTGACCTCGCTTCCGATCGCCAGACACCGCTTCGTGGGATCAAACGGGGACTCCACGTAAATCGCGTAATCGTCCGTATTCGTGCTGAACATCTTCTTATAATACTGCACCGGCAGCAGCGTCGCGGAAAAGAAGACGGCCGACCGCCCCTGGTTGATACACTGCTGCAGATTCTCCGCCGGGTTGACGCAGAACAGGCGCAGTGCAAAATCGCCGTTATCGAGATAACTCGTGTAGATCAGATAATTTTCATCCACTAAATTGTAAATCTCGGAAAAATTTCGCAAGTTAAAGTAAAATTCCAGAACCTGCTTCCGGATTTCGCTTGTCTTATGCGCTTCCAGCCAGCCCGCCAGTTCTTCCAGCAGCTGATTGACCATCATAAGAAACGTCGATACGCTTTCCAGCTCCGTGCAGGAATCGCACTCTCTTTTGTAGACGAGCATCTGGTGATTACAGCGGTTCAGCGCCTTCTCGAGCTTTTTGCCCGGTGCATACGGGCGGAGGAGCTGGCGGACCTTTAAAATCTCCTCTTTGACGAGCGTGGCACTGAACATATCGCGGCCCCGCTCGACCAGGTTGTGCGCCTCGTCGATCAGAAAGATGTAGTCACCCTTCGTTCCTTCTGCGAAAAAGCGTTTTAATTTCGAAGTCGGATCAAACGCATAGTTGTAATCGCAGATCACACCGTCCACCCACGAAGCCACATCAAACTGGAGCTCGTGCGGGCAGACGTTCCATTTTTCCGCCTGGCGCAGGACTTCCTCTCTTGTGTAGGAATCGCATTCCGTCAGCATCTCGTACACCGCCGCGTTGATCCGGTCAAAATGACCTTTCGCGCGCGGGCAGTGGATCGGATCGCATTCGGGCTCATCGAGGATGCACATTTTTTCTTTTGCGGTCAGCGTGATTGCTTTGAACTGCAGTCCCTTCTCTTTTAGAATGGAGACCGCCTCCTCTGCCACGGTACGGGTGATGGTTTTCGCAGTCAGATAAAAAAGACGGTCGCCGCAGCCCTCTCCGATCGCACGGATGGCCGGAAAGACCGTGGACATTGTTTTTCCGATGCCGGTCGGCGCCTGGACGAAGAGTTCTTTTTTCCGCAGAATGGTACGGTAGACGCCGCTCACCAGTTCCCGCTGGCCTTTCCGGTACGGGAAGGGGAATTCGAGGTGCTGCATTGAGGCATCTCGCGCTTTCTGCCACTGGTACTGGAATTCCGCCCAGATAAACCAGGCGTCGAGTAGCTCATCGAACCACTGCTCCAGTTCCGGGAGCTTGTACGTCTGCAGAAAATGGCGGATGCGCCAGTTGGAGTTCTCCGGCTTTACCTCTTCTTTGGTGAGCGGGCGCAGAAGGCCTTCCTCCTCGGAGGAGAGCAGGGTGTACGTCATCAGCACGCCCATCTCCTCTTTGCGGTTCTGAAGGCCGTAGATGTAAGCGTAGCACTTCGCCTGTGCCAGATGTACCGGAACCGGCTCTTCCATCGTTTCGAGGTCACGGTACGTTCCCTTGATCTCCTCGATCACGGTCGTGGTTCCGTCCTCGTACATGCCGTCCGCTCTTCCCTCGACGCGCAGGATGAAATGCTCATATTCTTTTTCGTGAACCAGCGGAACCTCCGCACGGTAATCGGCGCCCCGTTTTTTCTGAATCTGCTGATGCACCCGCGTTCCCGCCTGCATGGCATCGCGCTCGCCAAAACCTCCCGACGAGTTGTCCAGATCCCCGCTGCGCAGAATAAACTCCACCAGATTCCGCACGGAAATCCGGATCTCTTTCTTCTTCTCTTCCACTAGCCCACTCCTTTTCTAACCAGACTATTCAGAGCCCCATCTCGATTCCGCTGCGCTGCATCTCGATGTGGCTTCTCGCCATATGAAATTCCAGAAAAGAACGCTCATTCATGCAAGCATGATTCGTGTCCTTTTCTGGAATTTCGCATGGCTCTGAATAGTTATCATTATACAGAAAAAAGGAGACTGCCGCAACAGTCTCCTTTTTTTCTCTCTGAAGTTATGTGTCTCGTGTGATTAGTTTTTCTTCAGAAAGTCCCCTGCGCAAATTCTGTCTCTACTCTCGCTGGCGGCGCAGGCTGAATTTTTTTCGTTTCCCTTAATAAAATTTATGCTACAGCAAATTTCTGCAGGGTTTTATTGAATGCCGGGCTGTCACCATAGCAGTGTACGGTGAGATCACGGTTCAGATCCATGCTGAGGATGCCAAGAATGGATTTTGCATCAATAATAACGCGGTTGTAAAAAATGTCAATATCAAAATCACATTTGGAAGCTGCTTTTACAAACTCCTCTACTTCCTCAGTTCCATTGAGTCTTACTACGCAGTGTGACATACGATTCACCTCTTTCTTAATCAATAGCTGTTTGTTTTCCTATCGTTGATGTAGATTATGCACTTTTTCTCTTTAAATGTCAATATTGAATTTATTTCCTTGTTTTTGCCATATTATGCATGTTTTTTATGCAAGTTTTTCTCATTAACCCTTCATATTTGTCGCTTTTTGACTCATTTGCGCAGTCGTTTGTAACCGGTTACACAAAATCCGTTTAAAATAAAATAGTTTTTGCCAAAAGAAACGTAAAAATCTTGTCAAAAAAACCCGCTTTTCCTTGTAAAATCAAGGAAAAACGAGTTTTCATGCCATTACTTGCTTCTATATTTAATGATTAGATGTTGATCTTTGCAATATCGGTGTTATCCACTTCTGCAAATCTTCCTTCGTCCACCAGCTCGGCAAACTCCGGATGAATCGGCATTTTGCCGAGAACCGGCACGCCGATCTCGGCTGCGATCTCGTCGATGTGGCTTTCGCCGAAAATGGACAGCTTTTTGCCGCAGTCCGGACATACGAGGTAGCTGTAGTTCTCTACGATACCGAGCACCGGAACGCTCATCATCTGTGCCATCTTGTAGGCTTTCATGACGATCATGCGCACCAGATCCTGCGGGGAAGATACGATCACTACACCGTCTACCGGAAGAGACTGGAAAACGGTCAGCGGAACATCACCGGTTCCTGGCGGCATATCGACGAAGAGATAGTCCAGGTCGCCCCAGATGACATCGGTCCAGAACTGTTTTACGGTTCCTGCGATGACAGGTCCTCTCCAGATGACCGGCTCTTCCTCGCCCGGAAGCAGGAGGTTGATGGACATTACCTTTACGCCGTTAGCTGCAACTGCCGGGTAAACGCCCTTGTCATCTACGTTTGCAGGTCCTTTCAGGCCATACATTTTCGGGATGGACGGTCCTGTGATATCGGCATCGAGGATACCAACCTTGTAGCCCTCTTTTGCTTTCTGGTTTGCCAGAGATGCGGTTACCATGGATTTACCAACACCGCCCTTGCCGCTGACAACGCCAATGACATGTTTGATCGAAGAATCGGCATTCAGATCAATATGAAAATCCGGTTTGCCCTGTCCTGCTTTGCTTGGACATCCTTCGCAGCTTTCTTTGGAACAGCTCGAATTGCTGCATTCTTTTGCCATGTTTCTTTCCTCTTTTCTTGTTTTTCTTGCTTATTTGACAAAGCGGTCGATCGCCTTATTCAGCTCCTGAATCGCTTTTGTGTCCCCATGCTCGACTGCATCGACGATGCAATGTTCAATGTGATCCTCCAGGATAATTTTTCCTGTATTATTAATGGCCGCCTTCACGGCAGACAGCTGGATCAGAACCTCAGTGCAGTCCCGGCCTTCCTCTACCATCCGTTTGATCGACTCCATGTGTCCGATCGCGCGGGAGAGGCGGTTTAAGACTGCTTTTGTATTTGTATGATGGTGCCCGTGGGCGTGATCGTGGGAATGCTCGATCACGGTGCCGTCTTCCAGCACATGCACATGCGTGTGTCTTTCTTCACTCATCGTTTTTTTCTCCGCTTTTCTGGTATTTTCTGCGCGATTCAGATTTCTGTAAACGTAAACCGCTGGCGGATGCCGGAGGTCTCAATGTCAAAGACCAGAGATCCGTCCGTTTCCACCGTTTTTTCATATTTTAAGTTTTTGTCCGGAAATTTCTGACGGATATACGCCTCCGGGTCATCCGTCTCGATCTCGTCGAAAAAGACGTCCCGCATCTGATTATTGGCACACTCATTAAAAATCTCCCAGACGGTCTCGTACTCTTTTTTCATCCTGTCACTCTCCGTTTCGTAAGACTTCTCCGCACTGGCTCCACTCGCCAAGCAGCCGCTCCACAGACCATGCGGCGTTCGCGGGACTCGTCGACGGAAGACGAACCGCTTCCCGTCCCAGCTGCTTCTCCTGGTACTTCCGGTAATACTTCCACGCGGTCGCCCCGTTGCAGTAAATCTTCCGGATATCGGCGCATTCCAGAATGTCCTGCAGCGGATTCGGCACAACATCGCGGATGCTCGCATCGCTCGAGCCTGTGATGACGCAGGACGCGATCACATCCCAGACAGCGATATGATTCCGGAGCAGAAACGCCTTCTTCTCTTCCACGGTCTGCGGCACCTCTTCCCCGCACACGGCTGCCGTCACTTTCCAGAAACGGTTCTGCGGATGGCCGTAAAAAAATCCGGTCTCCCTGGATTTTACGGACGGAAAACTGCCGAGAATCAGAATCCGGGAATCGGCGCGGTAAACCGGCGGAATCAGATGCACTACCGGGTGCTCTTTTTCACTTGCATCAAGTCGGCTCATCTTCATCAAACTCCACTACCGTATAGAATCCTCTCGGTGTCTCTTTTACTTCTTTTACAATTCCCTTCTTGGACTGCAGCCTCTCATATGCCTGATAATTCTTACTCATGGCCACTGCCGGGGTAATCGTATAATA
>OLVT01001186.1_pt1 | contig 23521 bp, 22 predicted proteins | sample 1673241 | NCBI WGS metagenome assembly OLVT01 (sample SAMEA3178936, study PRJEB25190) | human gut metagenome | biome: human gut; feature: human-associated habitat; material: faeces | place: Austria | collected 2013 | reverse complement strand
ACGGCGGAGAGATGAAGAAAGGTATGTTCTCCATGATGAACTACTATCTGCCGCTGAAAGGCATCGCTTCCATGCACTGCTCTGCAAACACAGACCTGAACGGTGAGAACACTGCAATCTTCTTTGGACTTTCCGGAACAGGAAAAACAACACTTTCCACAGACCCGAAACGTCTTCTGATCGGTGATGACGAGCACGGCTGGGACGACAACGGAGTATTCAACTTCGAGGGCGGCTGCTATGCAAAAGTTATCAACCTGGACAAAGAGTCTGAGCCGGATATCTACAATGCAATCAGACGTGACGCTCTGCTTGAGAACGTTACTGTTGATGCAGAAGGCAAAATTGACTTCAATGATAAGAGCGTAACCGAGAATACTCGTGTATCTTATCCGATCAACCACATTGAGAACATCGTTCGCCCGATTTCTTCTGCACCGGCAGCTAAGAATGTTATCTTCCTGTCCGCAGACGCATTCGGCGTACTTCCGCCAGTATCTATTCTGACACCAGAGCAGACTCAGTACTATTTCCTGTCCGGATTTACTGCAAAACTTGCAGGAACCGAGCGCGGAATTACCGAGCCGACTCCTACCTTCTCTGCATGCTTCGGCCAGGCATTCCTGGAGCTGCACCCAACCAAATATGCAGAAGAGCTTGTTAAGAAAATGGAGAAGAGCGGAGCAAAAGCATACCTGGTTAACACAGGCTGGAACGGAACCGGAAAACGTATCTCCATCCGTGATACCCGTGGAATCATCGATGCAATCTTAAGCGGTGCTATCAACGAAGCTCCGACGAAGACTATTCCGTACTTCAACTTCGAAGTTCCGACTGAACTTCCGGGCGTTGATCCGGCTATCCTGGATCCTCGCGATACCTATGCTGATGCTTCCGAGTGGGAGACAAAAGCACTGGATCTGGCTGAAAGATTCATCAAGAACTTTGCAAAATATGAAGGAAACGCTGCTGGTAAAGCACTTGTTTCCGCTGGTCCGCAGAAATAAATTTTCTGAATTGATCGAAAGGAAGCCCCTGGCATGAAAGTGTCAGGGGCTTTCTTTTATGAAAATATCTGGAGAAATAAAATAGTTCCCTGCCCGAAAGTACAGACTGATGGGACAGGAAACTATTTTACAGCACACCCCAAAATAATGCAAAAAATTTCAGCACCACAGAGCGTGAATTGTTGCGTCACTGGTTTTCGCCGTACCTTGATACGCCTTCAAAATAGAAAATAAGGCAGATCAGCAGGACAAGAGCAGTTCACGTACCATTTCTGCATCAAAGGTAACAGAGGAAACATGGTTGACTTCTATCTGATATAACGCATTTGCTGCGATATGCTCAGCAGCCTGCTCAAGATCACGAATACCGCTTGTGTTTTCGTGGCAGGAGATTACGGCATCGAGTGCTTCCGGTGTCAGAATGCATTCCTTTTCTTTCATACCGATGCGTTTTAATACCTTTGGAAGTGCATAGCGGGAGAAAATGATTTTCTTTTCTTCTGGTGTGTAATCCGGAATTTCAATCACAGCGAAGCGGGACATCAGCGGAGCACTGATCTGGTCTTTGTCGTTTGCGGTTGCAATCGGGTATACACCGACGGTCGGGATCATACATTCGATATAGTTATCGGTGAAACCAAGATTGTCAAGAAGGGTCAGCAGAACATCTGCCGGGTTTCCGTTTCCTTTGCCGGAGGCAGCCTTGTCGAGCTCATTGATGATAAAGACGAGGTTGGATTCACCAGCCATGGAAAAAGCATCCATGATGATTCCCGGTTTTGCGTTTGCGTAGATGCGGGAACTTCCGGTCAGCTGTTCCGGGTCATTAATCGAACTCATATCGAGTGTTGTCCACGGTAATTTTAAGATACGCGCAACGGCATAAGCAATCTGCGATTTTCCGGTTCCGGCAGGACCGATCAGTAACAGACCATAGGCCGGCAGCGTATGAGTCCGGTTAATCTGAATGATGGTTTCGATAATTCTCTGCTTCACGCGTTCCATGCCATACAGTTCTTCATCGAGGATCCGGCGTGCTTCCACTGGATCAATGGCTTCAAAATAGTTGCTTTTCCATTGAATATTCATCATCATGGAGAGGGCGCGCTGTGCGTGACGACGTTCTTCAGGAGAGACTTCGTGGGAACGGGCAACAGCGAGGTTTCGACGAGCCCAAAGGCGGATATTGTCCGGCAGCGTTCTTCCGGCACAGTTCATAAAATCAGTGATGGATTGGATGCTGGTGAGCTTCATACTGTCACCGGTTTCCTCCTGATCCTCATCCTCAACTTCTTCTTCCGGTGCATTGCTGGCGAGGAGACGCTCAATCATAAACTGTAAAAATCCATCCTCAGCCGAAAGCTTTGCGCCGCCACCGAAAGCGATCTCGCGGATTTTGTAAACTGCATAACCGTCGGATGTTTGTGTACCGGAAAGGCGGACATTGATATGGTTTTCACCGAGCCATTTTAAAAGGCTGACAAAACGGGCATCAATCTGGAGAATATCGGCGATGAAGGTTTCTTCTTCATCTTTAAATTCAAACGAGGTCCGTTTGGATGGGTTTGTGAAAATACCACAGGGATGATGCGGGAAAGCCTTCTCTTTTGTATCCAGAATTAGGATCGGCTGATCCGGAGAAGTAAACGGTGCGTTTGTGCGGAAAACAGTATACGTACATTCGGAAACTTTTGCTTTTTCCGGGGAATTGCTGAAATCAAAAACGGGCATGACAGAACCTCCTAATAAAATAAGTGCTTATTGGTACAATAAAAACAGTGTAGCACGAATTAAAAAATCCTGCAATCAATATGCAGAATTTTGTATTTTTATGCTATGAAAATATTGGGCAAGCGGATATTCGAAATGGAAGCAGGGAATTTATTAGATTCGGTTAAATTTTCGGAAGGCATAAAAAAGCCCTCCGGGCAGGATCACACTGCGGCGGAGGGAAATTATGTCATCAAAGCAAGCTGTCGTAAGAAAGAAGCTCGCAAAACAGGAATCTTTCTTACACTGAAAAAGGAATGGCATCAGGAAACAGCGTTGGTTTTGGAAAATCCCGGAAGCTGTACCAGCACGATCGCTGCAAACATCAGAATACAGCCGGAGAGCTCGCGACCGGAGAGAGCCTGATGCAGGAGAATCCAACCGGCAAGAACAGAAAAAACGGATTCCAGGCTCATCAGCAGAGAAGCCATGGTAGGATTTAATCCTTTCTGCCCGATAATCTGCAGGGTATAGCCGACACCAGAAGAGAGAATTCCGGCATAGAGAATCGGTATCCAGGCGTGCAGAAGGTTGGAAATGTTTACGGTTTCAAAGAGGAGCATACAGACAGCTGACAGGATCGAACAGGTAAAAAACTGAATGCAGGACATTTTGATGCCGTCGACAAGCGGAGAAAAATGATCAATAACCAGAATATGTATGGTAAATCCGAGAGCACAGGCAAGCACAAGAAGATCGCCCTTTTGCAAAGAGAAGGATCCGTCTGTCATGCAGAGCAGATAGAGACCGGCAACGGCAATGAGAACTGCGAGCCAGACCTTCGGTTGTACTCGTTTTCGGAGGAACAGGCCGCAGACCGGAACAAGTACGATGTAAAGTGCGGTGATAAAACCGGCCTTTCCGACGGTTGTGTACTGGATGCCGATCTGCTGCAGGGTTGAGGCGGCAAACAGTGCGATGCCGCAGAGAATACCGCCCGCCCAGAGCGTTTTTGGCTGTGTGCCATTTTCTGACGAAGCATCCGGCGGTAGGGTTCGCTTTTTACGCGAGGAGAAAAAGACAATCAGCGGAAGAAGCGTAAGTCCGCCGAGCAGGTTTCGTGCCGCGTTGAACGTAAAAGGTCCGACATAATCCATACCGGTCTGCTGTGCGACAAAGGCAGAACCCCAGATCGCAGCGGTCAGAAGCAGAAGCGCTGACTGTCGGTACTTATGAGAAACAGTATTCATAATAGAAAAAACCTCCTGAAATTGATACGATATTCATCATAGCACAAACAGATGGAAAAAGCGAACGGAAAAATGTCGGAAAAGACGGAAAAATGGTACAAATAATCATAATGACGAAATAGTGCAGATGTTGCGAAAATGAATATGTGAAAAGTGATCAGAACAAAGAAAATTATAAAGGAAAAAATAAGCAACTCAACCAACGCAAAACAAAAAAAGAACACCAAAAACAAAAAATAGACACTGTTTTTCTAACGGCCTTTGTGTATAATGAACTCATCAAGCAAGAACGAAAACCTTAAGGAGGTAAAAAGTATGAAAAAGCGTAACATGAAAGTCCTTGCACTGTTAATGACAGTGACAATGGCAGGAACGATGCTTGCTGGATGTGGAGACAGCGGAAGCACAAGCACCAGTTCAACCGGAGGAGCAACAGCATCCTCCAGCGGAACAGCAGATGCATCAAGCGATGCCACAGCAGCATCTTCCAGCACAGCAGATGCTTCCAGCGAAGATACCACAGGTTCAGATGATGTGGTCGGAGAGCTTCCAAGAAATGAAACTCTTTACTTCGCAGGACAGCAGTGGGGTACCGTCAACGATTACAACCCAATGTCCGCAAACTCAAACAATGCAATGGTTATAGCACAGGGCGATGCTTCACGTGTACTTGTTTATGAAACTCTTTATATGTGGAATCCACTGGATGCAAAAATGTATCCGTTGCTTGCAGACGGAGATCCAGTATGGAACGACAATCGTACCGAGATCACAGTGAAAATCAAAGCTGACGCAAAATGGAATGACGGCACACCGGTTACTGCAAAAGATGTAGCAGCTACCTATCATGCACATGTAGATTACAATTCTTCTACCGGCGCTGAAATGAAGAGCTACATTGCAGATGTTGTTGCACAGGATGACAGTACCGTAGTCTTCAAACTGACAACCGATGACTCCGGCGAAGCAGTTAACCCGGTTCTTGCGGAAAGATATCTGCCGATGCTCTACATCATGCAGGAAAATTATTTAAAGACCGTAGCTGACAGAAACAACAACGATGCTGAAGCAATTAAAATGGATAAGATGGACGATCTGGTAACTTCCGGACCGTACAAAAAATACTTTGACAATGACCAGAACGTAGTTCTGATCCGCGATGATAATTATTGGGGACAGGCAGATTCCATGTGGGGTAAGCTTCCGGTTCCGAAATATATTTCTCACCCGATCTTTAAAGATAACGCAGCAGCTACCACCGCATTCCAGAATGGTGATGTTGATGTGGCACAGGTATTCATCACAGACCTTCAGAAATTGTGGTTAGAGCAGGATCTTCCGATTTCTACTTATATTGATGAAGCACCGTATCAGCTGTGTATGACAATGCCTACCCTGTTCTTTAATACAGAAGTAGAAGGACTGGATCAGGTAGCTGTTCGTAAGGCAATCGCTATGGCAGTTGACTACGATCAGGTTATTTCTTCAGCAATGTCCGGACAGTCTCCTACCTTCGCAGATGTTCCGCGTTCTGTCATGAACCCGACCGATGGTGAGCAGGCTATGGTGGATCAGGATGCCTTAAAAGAGTATCAGTGGTCCAATGCCGATGTAGAAGGTGCTAAGAAGCTTCTGGACGATGCCGGAATCGTAGACACCGACGGAGACGGAATCCGTGAGTACAACGGAAAGAACCTTTCCTATAAGGCTGAGTGCCCGACAGGATGGTCTGACTGGAATGCAACCCTTGAAATCGTAGCAGCAGCAGGAAAGAATATTGGTATCAACATTGAGACCTACTTCCCGGAAGCAGCAAACTTTAACACCGACTACAGCACCGGAAACTTCGAAATCACCATGCAGTCCGGTCCTGGTACATCAGTTGCCAACCCGTACATGAGATGCCGTTTCTTCATGAGCTCTGATTACAACGATCTTGAGGTTAACTTCAGTGGTAACTTCGGTCATTATCAGAACGACCGTGTAGATGAAATCCTTGCAGCAATTCCTCATGAGACCGATGATGCAAAACTGAAAGATTACTATACAGAACTTTCCAAGATTATGCTGGAAGATTGCCCGTGTGTACCGTTGATGTACAGACCGCAGTTATTCCACGAAGTAAACGAGTCCGTATGGACCAACTATCCGCAGAAAGACGATGGAACCAATGTTCCTCCGATGGACTGCACCGATGGTTATGGCATTGCAGCACTGTACAATCTGGAACTGATTGACGGCTGATTTGCCAAACAGAAAGAAAGCACACACTGAATTGTAACAGAGGCGGCCGGAGCCGGGGTGCTCCGGCCGCTTTTACAAAATCAGAAGGAGGGTTCCTCTATGAAAGGAATGAAAAAGTATTATACGCAGAAGATCATGTGGTATCTTTTGACGTTAGTCTTTGCAGTGCTGCTGAACTTCATTCTTCCGCGTTTGATGCCGGGCGATCCGGTTTCAACTATTGCGTCCAAATCGGTAGAAGGTATGACCGATGCGACTGCAATTCAGAAAGTATATGAAGACTATGCAGCGAAATTTGGTATTAACAAACCAATGTATGTCCAGTTTTTTACCTGGGTAAAAAATGCACTTCGCGGTGATTTCGGCATTTCTTTCAGCCAGTATCCGCGTACCGTATCCGATATTATTTCCAGTTCGGTTCTGTGGACCATATGTTTACAGCTTCCGGCCATTATTGTTGGATGGATTCTTGGTAACCTGCTTGGTGCAATTGCAGCTTACATGAAAGGTGTTTTCGACAAGGCAATCCTTCCGGCATTCCTGTTTATCAGTAACGTACCTGCCTTTGGTATGGCAACCGTACTTTTATTTGTTTTCTCACTGAAATTACATATTGCACCTGCAGCAGGCGGCTATGCGAGCAGTATGATTCCGCATATGAGCCTTGCTTTTATGAAATCTGTGCTTTCACATTACCAGTTGCCGTTCTGGTCTATCGTAATCATCACGATCGGCGGCCAGGCTATTGGTATGCGTTCAATGTCAATTTATGAATTGAATGCCGACTATGTAAAATACAGTCGTTTCCTTGGAATCAAGGATCATACGATTGTGAAATATGTGTTCCGTAACGCAATGCTTCCGCAGATCACCGGTCTTGCAATGTCCCTTGGTACCATGATAGGCGGTAACCTGGTAGCTGAGATGGTATTCAGTTATCCGGGACTTGGAACAACGATGCTCTCAGCAGTTACCGGCCAGGATTATCCGCTGCTTTCTGCCTGTACGTTAATCATTACTATCATGGTTCTGCTGGCCAACCTGCTTGTTGAACTTCTGTATGCAGTCATTGACCCACGTGTCAAAGCATCCCAGCAGGATTAGAAAGGAGAATACGCTATGAAAAATACAATCAAACAGATTTTTCATTCAGGAAAATTCGTGACAGGATTTGTAATCTTCTTGGCAATTCTCCTGACTATTATCATCTATCCGCTTGTTGTGGCAAAAGATCCGCTGGCAATGATCGGAAACGGAAACTTTTTCAAACCGGGTACCTATCTTTCGATTCAGGACACCGTAAATTCCGGCAAAACGTATAAGATGAATGTTGATGCAACCGCATCCATCGTTGAAAGCAAACTGACAATGGACAACCGTTCTATGATGGCAGAATGGCTGGAAAAATACGGCGGTGTAGATGCCAGTGAAATCGATGTTACCGATGCAGAAGGTCTGATTGCTCTCTGGGAGGAAAAATATGACCCAAATGCAGAACAGAAAGGCCTTATCGCAGCAAAAAAGAAAAAATATCAGCGTCTTGACAAAGAGATCGATGGTATTTTAGAAGATGTTCCCACTATTATTGCCGAGAAAAATGAAGAGACCGGTGAGCTGGAAGAGGTTCAGAGCATCGACAGCAAGCAGTACATCAATGAAAAAGATGTTATTAACCGCCAGACTTTCGTGCTTGGTACAGATAACTTTGGTCGTGATGTTTTGACTGAGCTGATCTCTGCAACAGGTTCATCCCTGAAAATTGGTCTGGTTGCGGGAATCATTGCAACCGTGATCGGACTGTTCCTCGGACTTCTTGCAGGTTACCTTGGAGGTTTTGTGGACAACCTGATTCTGTTCTTTACCAACTTGTTCACCGTTATCCCATCCTTCGTTCTCTTGATCCTCATCTCCTACAGCGTAGGTGAGTCTCAGAGGGGAATCATGATGGTGGCACTCCTGATCGGAATTACCGCATGGCCGTGGACAACACGTTCCGTACGTTCCCAGGTTATTTCTCTTCGAAACCGTGACCATGTAAACCTTTCCAAACTGTCCGGCCACAGCATGCTGCGGATTGTCCTTACCGACATCCTTCCGTACGTTGCATCCTACGTTGTTATGGCCTTCATTCTCCAGATTTCCTCCGGAATTCTGGCAGAGGCACAGCTTTCTATGATCGGACTTGGACCGGCAACCACAAAGACTGCAACACTTGGTCTTATGATGCAATGGGCAACCCAGTACAATGCACACTTAAACGGTGCATGGTGGGCATATTTCCCGGTCATTCTTGTAATCGCACTTATTTCATTCTCTCTTAACCTGATGAACACCGGTCTTGACCAGGTATTCAACCCGCAGTTAAGAGACTAAGGAGGCAGCTATGGGAAAAGTAATGCTGGAAGTAAACAATCTGAAAACGAAATATGTAACTCGTTTTCATGAAGATGTATACGCCGTAGACGGAGTCTCCCTGAAGATTGAGGAGGGAAAATCCCTCGGTGTAGCAGGTGAGTCCGGCTGTGGTAAATCGACGCTGGCACTGTCCCTGATGGGCTATTATTTCGCACCGCTTCACTACATCAGCGGCGATATTATCGTAGATGGAAGAAAAATTTCCGGAATGAAACCAGACGATGTCCGGAAAAATATTCTGGGCAATGAGATCGCCTACATTCCGCAGGCAGCAATGAATGCTCTGAACCCGACACAGAAAATCATCCGATTTGTAGAAGACGTTATTCATGCGCATGATCCGAAAATGCCGAGAAAGGATATTTATGATCTGGCAAAAGAACGTTTTCAGATCTTAGGCCTGCCGGAGGAGGTATTGCAGAAGCATGCGGTTGAGCTTTCCGGAGGTATGAAACAGAGAACCGTTATCGCAATTTCGACCATTCTTTCTCCGAAGGTACTGATCGCCGATGAGCCATCGTCCGCGCTGGATGTAACTTCCCAGAAAATGGTTATTAAAATGATGCGTGATCTGATGGAAAAAGGATTTATCAAATCCATGATCTTCATCACACACGAGCTGCCGCTTCTTTACAACGTAACCGATGATATTATGGTTATGTATGCCGGACAGATCGTAGAAAAGGGTACCGCAAAAGAAATGGTATTTGATCCGTTGCATCCATATTCCAAAGGTCTGATGGGATCGATCATCGTTCCAGAGAAAGGTGTAAGAGAACAGAAGCTGACTGCAATTCCGGGAACTCCGCCAAACCTGAAGCATCCGCCGGAGGGCTGCCGTTTCGCAGACCGCTGTCCTTATGCACAGCCAACCTGCCGCGGTATGAAACCAGAGGTCATCGAACTGCCGAACGGAAGAGAGTACCGCTGCCTGATGTCTGAGAGAAAGGTTCGGGAGGTGTATGCAAATGCGTGATGGTAAAGAATTAAAACCATGCCTCTCCGGAAGAGGCGTAACGAAAGTGTTTGGCTTTGGCGATGCAAAAACGGTCGCTGTAGACCATGTTGATTTCGATTTTCATGAAGGTGAATTTGTTTCTATCGTAGGAGAATCCGGATCCGGAAAAACAACCCTTTCGAAGATGTTGCTCGGGCTGATCAGCGTAACGGAAGGTGAAATTGATTTCCAGGGTAAACCAAGAGACATCTCGAACGGAAAGAAGAAAAAAGAGTACTGGAAGGGAATTCAGGCGATTTTCCAGGATCCGTTTGCTTCCTACAATATGTTTAAACGTGTAGATTCTGTTCTGCTGGATTGCATTAATATGCGCGGTGACAAGAATCTGCCGAAAGAAGAAAAAGAACGTCTGATGACAGAGGCCTGCAGCTTTGTAAACTTAAAATACGCAGAACTGACAAACAAATATCCATTTGAGCTGTCAGGAGGCCAGATGCAGCGACTGATGATTGCACGTATTTTCCTTCTGAAACCAAAGATTCTGCTTGCCGATGAGCCGACGTCTATGATTGATGCCTGCTCACGTGCAACGATCCTTGATATGCTGCTGAAGTTGCGTGATGAGATCAATATGACGATTATCTTCATCACCCACGATATTGGTCTTGCTTACTATGTATCCGATAATGTTTATATTATGGAGCATGGAAAATTTGTGGAATCGGGACCGGCAGAAGAAGTAATTCTTCACCCGACAGCAGCGTATACCAAACGTCTGATCAGCGATGTTCCAAAGATTTATGAACCGTGGGATCTGACAACAGTATAACAATGGTACGAAAGCTGTTTCCTTGGAATCATGCTTTGCGTCATATATGAGTCTTGCGAAAAGAGAGACGGTGCACGGAAAAAAAGTGTACCGTCTTCTCTTTTTGTCAATAATTTTTCTGAAAAAATTGCTTTTTAAAGAAAAAACTGGTAAAATTAGTAAGGTTACAGAACCGAAAAGAAAACTGGGGGATGAAAAATGCGAAACTGGTTTCGCGGACTGAAACTGAACCAAAAATTTACCGTAACAACGTTGATCTTTATTTTTATTCCGCTTTTTGGCATGATGTGCTTTGGGTTTAGGAGTATCAAAAAGAATGCCATAGATCATGGGGTAAATGAAGCAGTAACGGCAATAGATCTTACCTGTGCGGAGGTGAATGCAAAAGCGAATGCCTGCTCAATGGTTGTAGATACGCTGCAGGAGTATGAACCGTTGGAAAAATATCTTCTTCATCTCAGGAGGGGAGAGGAGATCTCGGAGAGCTATTATCAGCAATTTCGGAACAACAGCATCAGCATAATCGATAAAATGCAGGAGGCAATGCCGGATCTGTACCAGATCCATATTTTTGCCATGGCAGATGGTTTTCTGGAGCAGCAGCCGATCCTGTATCAGAAGGAAAAGATGAAAAACTGTTCCTGGTACCGAAGCTATCAGGGCGGTGGACAGTGGTTTTTTGACATACAGGAAAAAAATATTATCTCCGGTACAAAAAAAGAAGGTTCCCATTTGATGACTTATGTACGGGAACTGCGGGATCAAAGCGGAGGAAGGCTTGGCGTGATCGAGGTATCCATGCGTATGGCAGACATATTTCCCGAAATTTATCGATCCGGTGACAGCAGCTGGGCCTGCTTTGTTGATGAAAATTGGAATTTATATGACTGCGGAAAAACAGCGGCAGCCTGCAAATGGCAGTCCTATCGGGGGCTGATTCTGTTCCGGGCAGGAATCCGTGACAGAAAAGAGAGTCAGCAGAGCGCGGTGATTGACCGGAAAAACGTTGCAATTGTGCTTCGGAAGGTCGATAAACTCAATGGAATGTTTGTAACACTGACCAATTTGGATGATGCAACCGGAAACATGATCAAACAGCAGCAGAGAATGCTGCTTGAATTTGCCGGCTTCGGGCTGCTTCTGATTGTGGTGGTCAATCTGATTGTGCGTGGCCTGCTGAAGGAGTTTTATGACGTCCTGTGTGAGATGCGTCAGATTGACAATGGAACAACAAAGATAAAGGTTTGTTACAGCGCAGAAGAGATGCGGGAAATGAGCTATGGTATCAACGGAATGCTGGAGAGAATTCAGAAACAGAACGAGGAAAGCATCAAAAGGGAGGCAGCGCTGAAAGATACGGCAATCCGGGCAATGCAGAACCAGATTAACGCTCATTTTATTTATAATGTTCTGGAATCCATTAAGATGATGGCTGAGATTGATGAAGAGTATACGATTTCCGATGCGGTAACAGCATTTGGTGAAATGCTGCACTACAATATGCGCTGGAATAAATTTCTGGTAACCGTTCAGGATGAGATGAATTATATTCAGAACTATGTGGAACTGATGAATCTGCGGTATGATTTCACAATTACATTATCTGTTCAGATACCGGAAAATTTGTATCGGCAGGATATCCCCAAGATGTCTCTTCAGCCGATTGTGGAAAATGCAATTACACATGGAATTGAGGAGCTGGATGCAGACGCTGTCATTGAAATCAAAGGAATAGAGCATGAAAAGAGCTTTGAGATTGAAATCACAGATTCCGGAATAGGCATGTCAGAAAAGCAGCTTGCAATTCTGAGACGTAAACTAAGGATGCGCCTGAATTCAGATACACAGCCGAAACATGGAATCGGGCTTCGGAATGTACAGGACAGAATCCACATTCAATTTGGAACAGAGTATGGGCTGTCGGTCTATACAAAAGAGCATTGCTATACGAAGGTGAGTATTCATCTTCCCATCACGAGGGGGAAATATTCTCTGATGGATCAAGAGGGTGACGAGAAAGAGGAAGAAAAAGAAAATGAATACACTGCTGGTTGTAGAAGATGAAAAATTAATTCGACAGGGAATCGTGGCGATGATCCGGCGAAGTAGCGTGCCGGTGGAGGAGATTCTGGAGTGTCGAAACGGAGAAGAGGCATTGGAGATTTTGAGAAAACAGAGGGTGGACGTCATGTTCACTGATATCCGTATGCCCAAAATGGATGGTCTGACACTGGTTAACAAAATAGAGGAGCTGTCACAGAAACCTGTTGTTATTGTTTTAAGCGGCTATGATGAATTTTCCTATGCGGTTGAAATGATGAAACATGGAGTTCGGGACTATATTTTAAAACCGATCAAGCGGGAGACGATAGAACAGCTTCTGGAAAATCTGGAACGAGAGCTTTCGGAGACCCGGGAAACGGAAGAAGAGGAAGAACGGTGCTTTTTAAATCAGCTCCGTTATCTGATGATGAATGCAGAAATGGCCGAAGAAAAAGAATGGATGGATATGGAAAGCAGGATCCGGCGCCACATCGGAAACGACAGCTTCCGGATCCTGCTGACCAGCAAGGCAAATGGGGAACGGTTTTCGAAATGCAGCGGAATTCTGCTGGAAGGCGTAGAAGGAGGAGTTCTGTATCTTCTGCCGGAACCGGAGGCAGAGCGGATCATGAAAGAAAAAGATGAGAGATTTTGTCTCGGAGTGGGAAAAGAACATCGTTCTGTGATGGAAATTCCAGAGGCATACCAGGAAGCACTGCTGGCCCGGGAAATGGCATTTATACAGAAAAATCCTGTGGAAGAATATCAGAAAAAATGTTTTGAGGAAAAGCCGGAGCTGGCACAGTTTCAGGAAAAATTTATTCTGCAGGTGCCAACGGACCGGGCAGATACTGTGCTGCGAAAAATGCGGAACTGGTATTTTGAGGCGGCGCATCAGAGGGTCTCCCCCTATCAGCTTCTGACAGTGACGGAAGCAATCTGCAAAGAACTGGATCTTTTTTACCGCGTGCCGGAAAAACAGGAAAAATGTCCGCGTCCTCTGCAGTACCGTGATGCAGATCTGTTTCTGGATGCGTTTGAAGAATGGATACACGTTTACAGGGAAAGCCTGAAAAGTCAGACAGCCGGAAAAGAAAAAATGGAAGAGGCAATTTCATATATTCGGGAAAATTATGCAAAAGATCTGAATATGGCAATGGTATCTAACCATATTTGTATGAATTATTCGCTGTTTTCAGCAGCGTTTAAAGAACATACCGGTGTGAATTTTGTGAACTATCTGAAGGAGATCCGCATTGCGGAGGCAAAGCGTCTGTTGATTCAAACAGAAGATAAAATTACGGAAATTGCCAAACAGGTTGGATTTGAAAATGATAAGCATTTCATGAAATCATTTAAAACGGCATGCGGCGTATCACCGTCTGAGTTCCGAAAAGATTACAAAATGGTTTCCAACGGAAAGGGAGGACTGGATGAGTAAAGAAAAAGAAACCGGAAAAGAGAAGGGAAGAATCCGCCAGCTGGCGCGGTATTACATTCCATATAAGGGATTGTTTTTTACCGACATGTTTTTTGCAATGCTTGGAGCAGCCATTACACTGGTGATTCCACTGATTGTACGGTATATTACAAGTACGGTTGTGGAAAAGCCGCTGGAGCAGGCAACGGGTGAGATTATCCGCCTCGGTATTCTGATGATTGCTATGGTTCTGGTTGAAATGTACTGTAACTTTTATATTGCCTATTACGGCCATGTGATGGGGGCGCGGATTGAGCATGATATGCGGAACGAGATCTTTGGCCATTATCAGAAGCTTTCGTTTGCTTTTTTTGATAACCAGAAGGTCGGCCATCTGTTGTCACGCATCACAAGCGATCTGTTCGATATCAGTGAGCTTTTACATCATGGGCCGGAGGATATTGTCATTTCGTTTATCAAACTGATCGGTGCGATGATCATCCTGTTTGTGGTAAATCCGATGCTGGCATGTGTGCCGCTTGTGGTTATTGTGGTGATGCTGCTGTTTGCCTTGGTAATGAACAGCCGCATGAAGAGTGCATTCAAGGAAAACCGTCGTAGAATTGCGGATATCAACAGTCAGATCGAGGACAGCCTTTCGGGGATCCGTGTTGTCAAATCGTTTGGAAATGAGACAGAGGAGATGCGTAAGTTCAATGCGGGAAATGACCGTTTTGTCGATTCGAAGAAGGTCAGCTACCGCTATATGGGAATTTACAATTCGGGAATGGGAGCCTTTTCGACGCTGATTACCGTTATTTCGCTGATTGTCGGCGCATTGCTGATGACAGGTGGGAAGCTTGGGGCGGCCGATCTGGTTACCTTTCTTCTGTACATCAACAACTGCACAGATCCGGTGAAAAAGCTGGTGAACTTTACGGAGCAGTTCCAGAATGGTTATTCCGGTTATGAACGTTTCCTGGAAATTATGAGTATCGCACCGGACATCCAGGACAAGCCGGATGCACTGCCACTGAAGAATGTGCAGGGAGAAGTAACCTTTGAAAACGTTTCGTTTCACTATGAGGAGTCGAAGGAAAACGTGTTAAGCAATGTGAATCTGCAAGTCCCGGCCGGTGACTATGTGGCACTGGTCGGCAGTTCCGGCGCCGGAAAGACGACGCTTTGCTCGCTGATTCCGCGTTTTTACGATGTGACGGAAGGACGGATTCTGCTGGATGGAAAGGACATCCGCGATGTGAAGTTAAAGGATCTGCGCGATGAGATCGGTATTGTGCAGCAGGATGTGTACCTGTTTGCGGGAACGATCATCGACAACATCCGCTATGGCAGACCGGATGCGACCGACGAGGAGGTCATCCGCGCAGCGAAAGCGGCCAATGCACATGAATTTATCATGGAGCTGGCGGACGGCTACGACACCGATATCGGCCAGCGCGGCGTAAAACTTTCCGGTGGCCAGAAACAACGGCTTTCCATCGCCCGCGTATTCCTCAAAAACCCGCCGATCCTGATTTTCGACGAGGCAACCTCAGCGCTCGACAACGAAAGCGAAAAAGTCGTCCAGAAATCTTTGGAACTTCTGGCGAAAGACAGGACAACCTTCGTGATTGCGCACCGGCTGTCCACAATCCGGAATGCAAAGCGGATTCTGGTGCTGACGGAGAATGGAATTGCGGAGGAAGGCACACATAAGGAACTGCTCGCGAAAGGCGGGATTTATGCGCATTTGTATGAGATGCAGTTTGGATGAAAATTTCATTAGTATGACAAAAAGGCAGCGGAAGAGAAACCGCTGCCTTTTTTGACACTTTCTTATTTTCTTCATACTCTATAAAGAACAGAAAATGAAAGAGGAACATGGTATGGATTCATCCCGTATGAATCGCGGCTGCTGCGGTGCGAACAATATGCAGAACCGCCGCGCCGCTTCAAACAATATGGAACTGAAGATGGAACCAAGGAATTTCCCGCGGAAAATGCAGCATGTAGATCATATGATACCTGCAATGGCGTACGTTCCGATGCAGCGGTTTGAACAGATCTATGATCTTTCCGCTGCATTAAAAAATGGAACCTTATTCCCGGAACTCTGTAAACCATTCTGTGGAAAGGGAGGAGGAGAGTGCCTATGATGCCGCAGATGCCATCCCGTGAAAAGCTGCTCACCTGGATTGATCAGGTCAGCTTTGCTGTTGTTGAAATGAACCTTTACCTCGACACCCACCCGGAGGATGAAGATGCACTTGCCTTTTTCCGGGAAAAAGTGGAGCTTCGAAAAGAAGCACTGAAACAGTACGCCGAACAGTACGGCCCGCTCACGATCGATACCGCCAACGACCGCATGAGCCGTTCTTTCGAATGGGTTATGCAGCCATGGCCGTGGGAAGTCAACCGGAAAGGAGGGTGCTGACGGATGTGGAATTATGAAAAACGCCTCGAGTATCCTGTAAACATCACGACACCAAACCCCAAAATCGCCCAAATTATCATGAGTCAGTATGGTGGCCCGGATGGAGAGATGGGCGCATCCATGCGGTATCTCTCTCAGCGTTTCACAGCACCGAACCGAATTGTAGCGGGGGTGTTGAATGATGTTGGTAGATCGGTTTCGTTATTGCGCATTTTGTGATTAGTTTTACTGTGTCATTATATTTGGATAAAAGTAGTTTCTAAAATATCTGTTTTAAAACAGTTTTGTCTTCCAGATGTTTTTATTTTTAACTGAATACCAAACGGAATACATTTCAGCCATATCGTGAGAATGTTATCCTTGTATATGTCAATATGATCTAGCACCTCTTTGTATAGTAATTCATTATTGCTATCAGCACTCATAATATCGTCTAAAGCGGCTATATATTTCTCAAGCTTGTTTTTCTGACGGGATTCTTCTTTGGCTTCATGCAGAGATTCAGATAACTGTATATTTAATTTTTCTATTTCTGCATTATACCAATCTGTCTGAGCTTTTAAATCTTCTTTTGAAATCAATTCATCCAATATAAGATCAATCGCTTTTCGCTTTTTGCTTTCCAATTGTTCTATTTTTTTCTTAATTCGTTTGGTATCTGTTTTCTTGACAGTATTTTTCTGTACCAAAGCAATTTCGCTCAAGATTTCTTCTCTTAAAGAATCTTTTTCACTTTGAATAAGTGAAATGCAATAACTCATACAAGCTTGTAAAGCCTTATCGTTGATAGAATTATTATTACATCCGATAGAATTGCCGTCAGCATCTTCTTTTAAGGTGCCATGTGCAGCTGTTGCATGACATCTCCATGCCTTGTACTGTTCGCCGTTTTTAAGCCTTTTTGTGCGGCTCACAAAGCGATTACCGCATTCAGCACAGAACAATTTACCACTGCACCAATAGCGATTACTATGTTTTGATTTTTGGTCAGCAGATGGGGAACGTCGTTCTAATTCGTTCTGTGTACGTTCCCATAAATCTCGGTCAATAATGGCTTCGTGATGATCTTTCAAGTAAACCGTGTCCTCCTCACCGTGATTGTACTTTTTGGCATGGGTTAAATAATTTGGCGTGAATGTCTTTTTCTGACATAAATCGCCAACATACTTCTCATTTCGTAATATCTTTAAGATTACGGTATTAGACCACTGATGGACTCTTTTGGGGCGCATACCGTTTTCAGATAATTCACGTGCAATAACGTGGGTTCCTTTTCCCTCATTTGTGTACATATGGAAAATGGCTTTTATAATCGGAGCTTCTTCTTGATTAATTGCAAGAACTCCATGGTGTACGGTATACCCTAGCAGATCTCTGCCGAATACAACACCTTTTTCCATTTGCCTTTTTTGTCCCCATTTCACACGTTCCGATATTTTGCGTGATTCTTCCTGCGCGATACTTGCCATAATGGTAAGCCGAAATTCCCCATCAGAATCCCTTGTGTCAATGTTATCGAGTGTAAATATAACGCCCACACCAAAATCTTTGAGTTTTCGGGTATATGAAAGAGTATCTACAGTATTTCTGGCAAAACGAGAAACTTCTTTCGTGACAATCAAATCTATTTCTTTATTTTCTGCATCTTCGATCATATGCCGAAAGCCCTGACGTTTTTTTGTTTGAGTTCCACTAATTCCCTCATCATAATAAACTTCTGCCAACTGCCAGTCTTCGCGGTCTAAAATATAGTTTTTGAAATATGTTTTTTGATTTTCAAGAGAGTTTGTTTGGTCATCTTTGTCGGTTGATACTCGCGCGTAAGCCGCAACTCTTAATTTTTCCTGCATTGTGCTACCTCCGTATAAAAATAGCACACCACAAGAGCAATATATCATATCGCCCTGTAGTGCGCAACTATTTTAAACCTCATTTTAAACTCAACAATGCATTAAGTTGCGCATCTGATAAGAGTTTGCGTTTATGTAATTCTTTATAAATTCCACATTTATACATCCTACGAAAAGAATCTGTTACTTCTTTTGAAACATCACAGTTTATAGATGCATTGGTATTATTGGAATCGTATGAATTTTTATTATTCATAATTTCGATATCTCCATCTTTTCGTAATACCTTATGCAAATTTTTATCAAGTGTTCATGCATGAAACATCAGATCAAATTTTCCTAAAGTATTTATTTTAATTGACTGCGTTGCGGTACTTGAATGTGTTCATATAAAATCACCATGCCTTTCATGTGTGTTTCTTTTGTTTATGGGCTGCGAACAGGGTTTTGAGGGCTGGAAAGCCGCATAGATACTGGATTTTTTGAGGAGTGGTGTGCTTTTTTGTGCAAGCGGGGGTAATACTATACCCCCGCTTGCATCCCCTCTCAGCCTTCGCGCCGGACGTTACCGTCCGCGCTCTGCTCGAGGGTATCCAGCATGTGCTTTCTCCATCCCGGAACATCCGTAACCCACGGAATCTTAACTTCTTCTACTTCCCGACCATCCAGCAGAATAACGCCCTCACCCTGCTGATAGCTCCGCTCCGGCAGCTCCTCACCACTGAACAACATATTTTTCTGTTCCTTGCTGAGTCTTCCCAGTGCAAGGATGCACATAAAGTTGTCCCGGCTGCCATTTGCAAACAGGGCGGCATCTGCCCGCTGCGTTACAATCCAGATTCCATAATGCAAGCCCCTGCCAAGCATCAGAATTTCTGATACCGCGTTCATGACATCCGCAGCCCTTTTCTCTTTGTTCTGCTTGTCCAGCATCTGCAAGCGGTTCAAAAATGCCGGGTACTCGTCGAAGACCAGCAGATACCGTTCTTTTTCTGCTCCGCCGGACTCTCTGGTTTCATGGAACCTCTGGTAAAACGCCATGATGCCGTCATAGCACCGTTCACCCTTATAATAATTCTCATAACCATTTAAGAACCGGAAATCCTCAGAATTTTTATAGTCACAGATGAATATGTGTGTCTTCGGGTCTGCCTGTAATCTTCTGCCGAGCAGATACGAAACCGCTACTGATTTTCCAGAACCGGAACTTCCCGTAATCAGTGCATGGCAATGGGTGTCTATCTCTGTCTGAATGGATGATTTTGTCTGATACTGATGTGCTATTTTTGCATCGTATCCCCATGTCATCCGATCCCCTTTATTTTCTCCCCACACCTCTTCCAGTGTGCAGATGCCCTGCGCCTTTCTCTGGTCTTCAATTTTTGCCTGTTCCCGTTTCTTTCTAAGGGCTTCCAACCAGCTTTTTCCCGCATCATTACGCGCTATGGCGATCTCCATATACTCCGGGTATAAAGTTACCATGAACAACGAACTGTTTTCACCGCACCACATACTATATTTCATCATATGATCTGCAAGGCAGCCGCCCAGCACCTTTGTGACCAGTGTTTTAAACTCCTCTGAATTTTTCTGTCCGGCATCTGCGTAAACGATGGAAATTCGATAGGCATAAATGTTCTCATTATACCGGATGTCGATGCACCGAAAGAACTGGAACAGTTTGCCAAGCTCCACAAGTTCCTCGTCTGCAACTTTGGGATTGAAGCACTGTCTTTCCCCATCCCAGCCGATATGCGTCATATACTGGACAGGCGGCTTTGCAAACGCTTCTTTCCAGCTCCATGCAAACACTTCTTTGATCTTCTGAATGCAGAATGATGCGGCTTCTCTGGTTGTGCAGTGTTTTACCGTCTGTACGACACATACCGCCACGCCGTACCAAAACAAAATCACTAATAAAAGGAATATTATATTTACCATATTTTTTCTCCTCCCAATGTAATCGAAATCATGATGGAGTAATCCGGTTCGTCTGGATACTCGTCATCCTTGCCCAGCTTTGTAACATGTGCATGAATCGTAAACTTGCACCCAAAGAAATTTTCATAGATCATTTTTTCAATCTTTCCTTCTAATACATATTCCATTTCTTTGCTGCTCAAATTTCTGTATGCAGGTTTTCCTTCTCCCCATGCTAAAATACATGTACAAAAATCATTTATCGTTTCTTCACTATCTGATTCCTTTACTTTTGCAAATATTTTACCAGCGATGTACAAAGCTATAGCGCTCTGCATATCAAAGGTTATACCGTCTTCGTTACTTCTCACATTTCCGCCTCCTCTTTCGCAAAGGGAGGGGATTTCCCCTCCCACACTTTTGTTTATGTTATTTTTCTTTGTCACTAATTATTTTTACACTCTCAGCTTTAATCGAGTCTTCGATCTGCTCGGTGCGCTTGTTGTAATAAGCGCGGACAATCCCGCCAAGAAATTCTGCAAAGATTGTATTTCCGCTCTCCTGGATCTCTGCCAGCTGCTCCGGCTTAATAACCGGTTCTGAGCCAGGTACAAAAATTGTTACCTGCTGAAATGTACTTGTGTTCGTAACTAAATAGACATATCCATCTATCTGATCCGTTGCCACTCCATTTTCAAAATGCCGCCTAGCCGTTATATCCGTAACTGCAAAGACTGGATCTGAAAAGAACTCTTCCAACGCGTAACGTCTGCTTGTAACGAGCGAGCCTTTCATACTTCACTTCCTCCTTCCTCAATGTTGGAAAAGCAGATTTAATATTGACACATCCCTTCACATGATTTATTCTATTATAGAAATAAATTCTGACTTTTCATGCTATGTGTATGATGATATGTAAATCTGCTTTTTAATAAGTAACTGTTGCTTTCAATATTCGATTGTCAAGGTACACTCGATATGGTAGGTGTTGTGGCAGACGGCTACCATATCGTCAAACGAATTGTTATTTCGCTTGTTGAACTAATAATACCATAATGTCATTATTGAAACTTTGTGCTTTTTGTACACTTTTGACATTTTCCATTAAAAATTCCTTCTGTGTACTTTTTCTATTTTTTCCAAACTTAATTTCATATGGTTAGTGATTGTTTTTCCTTCCTTTCTAATTGTAGAAAACAATTCTTTATATTCCTCTCTAACAAGAAACTCGTCAAGATCGTCTATGGTTTTACCTATTGCCGGAAAAATAACACTCATAAGATACTCAATGTTAATTTTCTTTTCGACTTTTGCATTCTCGTATTTGCTAATAGTGCTCACATCCACATGCATTTTCATGCTTAAAGCAACGGATGAAAATTTCTTTTCTTTTCGATACTTTTTTAAAGCTTCACTGATTAACGCTTCTATATCGTAGCGATATATTGTCTTTTTTGCAAAATCCAGTTCTCCAAAATATGTATTTCGTATCTTTATTTCCATATTGCCCTCTTCTATAATCGAGCTCGGTAAACAATTTCCTAATTCAGCGTATGCAATCAACACTTTCACTGAAACGGGGGTTGTTTTCTCTTCATAATCTTTAATCATATTTTTTGAACACTTTAAGCTACACTTCTGGCTCACATATTCTGCCATGTCTTCTCTGTTTTTTCCACTTTTCACTCGAATCATTTCAAGTTTACTTTTTTCTCTGCATGACATATCCTTTTATGTCATCCGGCGCCAGATCTACCTCCTTGTCTTTTTTGTCGACACTGTTATCATATAGGAGATCAGCGCTCTCTGATACACCGTGCAAAAATTTCCCTACTATGATGTGAGCTTTTAGAAATTATAGAATATACATTTTGCAAACAAAAAAACTGCGTACCTACTTTTAACAGTAAGCACGCAGTTTATATCATCCTCAAAGATCACTGTTTATTTTTTTCTCTATCATTGCTTCTAACTTTTGGCATCGTTTTTGCATCTGCTCTATACATTGGACACGGTCAGCGCATTCTTTTTTCACGGCATCATAACTTTCCTGTGACATATAGTAAACTCCGCCTTTATGGTTCGATCTTGTTGCAAATACTCTCTCGATATTTATTCGAAGCGGTAGAAGCTCTGGATCAGATTCAATCATCACTTCCAATAAATTCTTTAAACTTGCTTTGGTGCAGGACTCCAATCCGCTCTCTGGCAGAGCTGCATCACTGTATGGTATTTCTTCAATGCTCTTATAACAATAACTCGGCTCTTTCGGTTTTTTTACATTATAACGCTGTTTTACAATATATCCAGCAGGATCTTTTACTTTAATATTGACAATCCCTTTCTCTTTCAATTTTTTAAAAACCTGCTGTTCATATTCTCTCGCGAATTCTTCTATCGTTCCGCGTTCATCCTCTAAATATCTTGTACCGTCTTTTTTCATCCGTAACTTTACACCATAAAGCAATAAATTTTTCCGGTAAGTCTTCCACTTGTCCAGGCATTTTCCTGCCTTTTCATTCCTTTCATGCCACACACGCATATATTTTAATATGTCGTCGAAGCTCTCTAATGCTTTTGTAATATCCGTTGTACCTAATACATTTTTGTCCAGTGCATTTCCAAGATCATAGATAACTTGAACTAATTCTTTCTTAGTCCATGTGTTCATTTTCTTATTAATTTCTTCATTTTGTTCTTTAGAAAAGGCGACCGACGAGAATACACCTTCTATTTCTCTTTTTGTCATGTTTGAACTCCTTTGTTTTTATATTTTGAACCTTTTTCGATAGTTCAATTTTATTTTTTTCTTTTTAGGTACGCAAAAAAGGCATTAACTCCACACTAGTTAATACCTTTCTCACTTCATTTTTTATTTTTGAATTTTACCACAGATAGAGCATACTTTTTGCTTGATAGTCTCAGTCCATGCCTCTTTGTCTACGACTTTGATCTCTTCATCCCATGCTGGTACGTCTACGACAGTTTCTGTCCAAGCTTCTTTGTCTACAACTTTTACCTGCTCAGACCATGCTGCTTTGTCGACAACCTTAACCTGCTCATCCCAGGCTTCCTGGTCGATTACATACTCATCCCAAGCTGCTTTGGTTTCTACCCAAACCTGCTCATCATATGCCGGCTGATCTACGATTTCTACTTCTTTTTCGTAATATCTTATTGACTCTCCAAGGTTTTCATGATACAATAAATGAGCATTAATACTTTCCTGAGTGTCTCCCATATCAGCTCCGCATTTTGCGCAAATAACACGGACTTCTGTGTGGGAGACTTTATCATGATGTACCGTCTCGTAATACCCTTCCGCTTCATGGTGAACAGTATGACCTACTTCATCATGGTGAACTGTCTCCATGTGGGATTCTTCCGGATGGTTTACGGTCTCATAATGGAACTCTTCATCGTGGTTTACCGTGTGAGTAA
>OLVT01001177.1_pt1 | contig 23635 bp, 19 predicted proteins | sample 1673241 | NCBI WGS metagenome assembly OLVT01 (sample SAMEA3178936, study PRJEB25190) | human gut metagenome | biome: human gut; feature: human-associated habitat; material: faeces | place: Austria | collected 2013 | reverse complement strand
CTTCCATATCTGGATACTGTGATTTCAGGAAACGAACCCAGCCGGGACAGCAGGAGGTAAACATGGGCCACTGAAACTCCTCTCTGTGTTTCAGCCGCTCGATAAGCTCCGTTCCCTCCTCCATGATGGTCAGATCGGCGCTGAAAGTAGTGTCGAAGATATAGTCAAAGCCCATCCGGCGCAGAGCTGCCACCAGCCGCTTGTCAGTGGCAAATTCCCTGGAGAGGTCGAATTCCTCTCCCCAGGCAGCCCGCACGGCAGGTGCAATCTGGACAACCGTGATTTTGTCGGGATTATTCAGATCTCCGTTCATGCTGAAGATTCTGGAAACGTCATCTCTCTCCTGAAGGGCACCGGTGGGACAGTGGGTGATGCACTGGCCGCAGAGGGAACAGTCGGAAGCCTTGATTTCCCTTCCCCTGGATACATCCACAGTCGTATGGGAACCGGTATTCTGAACATCCCACACATTCAGACTCTGAATCTTGTCGCAAATCTGGACGCAGCGCATGCACTTGATGCATTTTCCTGCGTCTCTGACAAGAGGAAAGGTAGTAGTCCAGCGGGTTTTGGCGTAGTGGATCGGGTATTCGTCTGTTACCAGATTCAGGTCATTTGCTACCTTCTGAAGCTTGCAGTTTCCGCTTCTGACGCAGGTGGGGCAGTTTGTGTGGTGCTGGGAGAGGATCAGTTCCACATTGGTCTTTCTGGCCTCCCGGACGCGGGCGCTGTTGGTGAATACTTCCATACCCTCTGTGACAGGGGTGTTGCAGGAGGTGACAAGGCGGCTTGTCCCGGCCACTTCCACAATACAGACGCGGCATGCTCCGATCTCATTGATTCCCTTTAAGTAGCAGAGGGTCGGGATATTGATTCCGATTTTTTTTGCAGCCTCCAGGATGGTTGTTCCTTCCGGGACGCAAACTTTCTGTCTGTTGATGATTATATTTACCATTCCGTTGTCCTGCCTCCTTTAAAGCTTCCATAGCCAAAGCGGTCGCAGCGCAGGCATCTGTGTGCCTCCTGGTTGGCCTCTTTCAGGCTCATCGGGCATTCTGCCAGCTGGAAGTCGTGTTTTCTCTCGTTGGCATCTCTCTCCTTCATGTTTACGCGGCCGCATGGCGGGCGATCGGAGAAATCGGCATCAGGGATATCCACATCGACGCTGATGATATGGTTGTAGCCGAGATACTGGTCAATATTTGCGGCGGCTACCTTACCGGCAGCAATCGCCCGGATAACGGTAGCGGGACCTGTCACACAGTCGCCTCCTGCAAAGACGCCGGGAGCGTGTTCCACTGCGCTCCAGTTTGCCGCCTGGATGACACCGCGGCGGATGGGGATGCCGGCATCACCGCGGCGGATGGGGATGCCGGCATCTTCGAAATGCCTTGTCTCAATGCCCTGTCCGATGGCGACAATCACAACATCGCAGGGAATGCGCAGAGACGGCTCACCGGAAGAGGCCGGGGAAGGCCTACCGTCTTTGATAAGGCCTATCATCTTCGGTGAAGCCCAGAGAGCAGTCACCCGTCCGTTTTCATCCGTCTCGATCCGCTCCGGTGCGTGCAGCTCCAGAATTTCAGCACCCTCAGCGACAGCGCCCTCCACCTCTGCAGGAAGAGCTGTCATGTCATCCTTTCTGCGTCTGTAGACAATAGTAGTGTGGGATGCTCCCAGGCGAATGGCAGAGCGTGTTACGTCCATGGCCACGTTGCCGCCGCCGATGACACAGACTCTCTTTCCTGTGAAATCAGGCATCCGTCCGCGTCCGACCTCTCTGAGCATTTCCACAGCCGAGATGACGCCCTCGGCATCCTCCCCCTCAATTCCCACCTTCTTATCTGTGTGAGCTCCGATGGATATGTAAACGGCATCATACTCACGGCGGAGAAGATCCATGGAAACCTGGCCAGGTTCGCTTCCGACTGCTGTGTCAGTCTTTACCTCAACGCCCGTCTTTAAGATGGCGTCAACGTCTTCCTGAAGCCGTTCTCTGGGAAGCCGGTAGCTGGGGATTCCATAGAGAAGCATTCCTCCCAGCTTGGAGCGCTTTTCAAAGACCGTTGTCTGGTGGCCCATAAGCTGAAGATAGTATGCGGCAGACAGGCCGCTGGGACCGCCTCCGATAATGGCAATCCGTTTTCCCGTTGAAGGAGCGCAGGGCGGCGGCGGGACAATTCCGGCGTTGTCCACAGCTGCTCTTTTTATGCCGCGGATGTTGACGGCGTCGTCGATCATATTGCGGCGGCAGCGGGATTCGCATGGGTGTTCACACACAAGGGCGCAGGCCGTCGGGAAGGGGTTGTCCTTGCGGATCAGGCGGACTGCGTCTGCGTAGCGGCCGGCGGCCACCAAAGCCACGTAGCCTGGAATGTCCACGCCTGCCGGACAGAGCGCCACACAGGGAACCGGCTGATCCAGATGGTAGTTGCAGCGGGATGTTTCAATGTGGCTTATAAAGTCCTCACGGAAGCCGGACAGTCCTTTAAGAACCATATTGGCGGCCTCGTAGCCGATGGCACAGTCAGCGGTGGATGAAATCACGCGGGCCGTCCGTTCGATCAGTTCCAGAGTTTTATGGGTCCCGCGCCCTTCGAGAATGTCTGCAAACAGCGATTCAAGCTGGGAGAGTCCGACGCGGCAGGGAACGCATTTGCCGCAGCTCTGGGCCAGGCACATTTTCAGAAAAGAGGCGGTCAAATCCACCGGACAGAGCCCCGGCGGGCTGGCAACAATCCGGCGTTCCAGATCCTTATACAGACCTTCCACGACCGTCTGGGCCCTGCTGGTGGTAACAATACTGAGTCTGCTCAAGATGAAGCTCCTTTCTCTCTGGCGAAACAGTGATTATCCATGCCGGACGCGGAGGAATGCAGCTGTATCTGCAGATCCGTGTCTTCCTGAAAGGTAAGTCCCGAAGCCTCCTTCTGTGAGAAAGGGAAGCCTGCATGGTCCGTCAAAAAACAAAGAAAAACCTGCGTTTTCAGACGAAATATCGGCCAGAAAATTAAAATTAAATATTGAATATAATATCAAAATAGTATGAAAAAGTAAATGGATTTTCGTGAGACTGTAGAAAAAATTAGGGATAATTTCGAAGAAATGTCAAATGAATTGTGTAAACTTTACAAGTTATGAGAAATAAATTTGTGCAAACTGGCAATGGAATGGGGAAGAATCGAGTCTGCAGGGAAACATAGGGAGGTCTATGAAACAGTTTCCTCTCCGGTGTCTGGAGAAGCCGGTTCAGGGGAGCCTCAAGAAGTAAAAACGGAATTGTAATTTGCCGGCCGTTTTCCTATAATAAAACGAGAAAAGAGGAGGAGTTTCAGACGGCTCCATCTGCATTTCAGGCATGTCTGCAGTAAACGGTCCGAGAGGCAGACGTACAGGGAGTCAGGGCGGATCCGGAAAACAGACACTGAGGAACAAAATATGCCGTATGGGCAAAATACAGAGAGGCTGCTATGCAGGAATATAAAAACTGCAGGCTGTTGGGTAGAAAAGATGGTACGAAAAAAAGCAGGACAAGAGAAGCCAGGCTGGAATGATGCGAAAGGCCAGAGAGAAACTGATGGGCAGGAAAACAAAAACAGAGGGAGAGAAGAGAAAAACACTGAGCGCAGACGGAAGAGACAGAGGCTCTGGGTTTTATTTCTGGAAACGCTCTATATCAGCGCCTTCACCTTCGGGGGAGGCTTTGTCATCGTTACCTTTATGAAGCGGAAATTTGTGGACGGGCTGCACTGGATTGATGAGAAGGAAATGCTGGATTTTACGGCTCTGGCTCAGTCCTCTCCGGGGGCGATTGCCGTGAATGCGGCAATTCTTGTGGGGCTTAAGGTGTGCGGTCCGCCTGGAGTGGCTGTGGCGGTGCTTGGAACGGTTCTCCCGCCCATGGCCATATTGTCGGTTATTTCATTCTTTTACGAGACATTTTCTGCTAACCCATATGTAGCTCTGACTATGCAGGGAATGCAGGCGGGAGTGGCTGCAGTGATTCTGGATGTGGCCTGTGAACTGGGGACAGGTGTGGCGAGAGAGCGGAGCATCTACTCTGTCCTGATTTTGGCAGGAGCGTTTGCGGCTGATTTTTTTCTGGGGATAAATGTGATCTGTATTATCCTTACAGCGGCAGCAGCGGGAGCGCTGAGAATGGTGATTTTTAGAAGAAGGAGGGCAGAGAGATGATCTATGTGGAACTTTTTCTGAGCTTTCTAAAGGTAGGGCTGTTCAGCGTAGGCGGAGGTTATGCTGCAATTCCTCTCATTCAGAGCCAGGTAGTGGAGGGAAAAAACTGGATTACCATGAGCGAGTTCACCAATCTTGTGACAATCGCAGAGATGACGCCGGGGCCGATTTCCGTCAATTCCGCTACCTTTGTGGGGATACGCATAGCGGGAATCCCAGGGGCTTTCGCCGCCACAGCCGGATGTATTGCTCCGGCGCTGTTTATCGTTACCTTTCTGGCTTTCCTTTATTACAGGTACAAGGGCGCTTCTGCCGTGGGGGCGGTGCTGTCCTCCCTGCGCCCGGCTGTGGTGGCCCTGATTGCGGCGGCAGGTCTTTCCATGCTGAAAACGGCTCTGTTCGGGGAAGGGGCGGTGAGCGCGGAAGCTCTGCACCTTGCAGGCGGAGTCATCTTTCTGGCGGCCTTTCTGTTCCTGCGCCGGCTGAAATGGAATCCCATCCTTGTGATGTGCCTGTGCGGAGGGGCAAATCTTTTGTGGGGGATTCTGTCAGGGGGACAGGGATGAGGTGAGAACGGAAAACAGACAGTAAATGCAGATTTGTCAAATCTCAACAGAAAAGATAAGGGAAAACACGCAGATGAAAGTCGAATTCCTGGATAATTTTCCTAAATCATTCAAAAACCGGAGAGGGTAATTTGACAGATTCACGAAAATGAAAAAAACGCTTATTTGCCTGCATGGCCCGATGATAAACTATTATAACGGGCGGCAGGCTTTTTGCGTCTGCCTGCAAAATAAAGACGAAAGCAGAAAAAAGCCGGAAAGAAAAAGGAGAGAAAAAGTATGCCGAAAAACAGAAGAGAGAGTTTTATTTATACAGTGATGATGTGTTTTGTGATGGTACTCTGGATGAGTATTTACAATGTAGCTCTTCACAAGGGAGGACTGTCATTTTCCGTCCTCGCTGACGCCTGGCTGGGATTTCCGGTTGCCTATGTGTTTGCCATGTGCTGTGACTGGTTTCTGGTTTCGGGGCTTGCCAAGGGCTTTGCCTTCCGCTTTCTTGTAAAGCCGGGAGTATCCAGCCCGTTTTGCATGGTAATCGCGGTCTCAAGCTGCATGGTAGTCCCCATGGTATTTATCATGTCTCTGTTCGGGGCAGCGGAGGCCTGCGTGAGAACAGGAGAATGGGGGACTCTGCTTTTTATCTGGGCTTTCAATATTCCCCGAAATTTCATTATGGCCCTGCCATTCCAGCTTCTGATCGCAGGACCCATGGTGCGCTTTCTCTTCAGGCGTGCATTCCCGGAGGGAAGCATCGTCATGACAGGCGAGGCCAAAAGCTGATGGGCCAGAACGGCAAAGCCAGGGGGCAGGGAAGATTTCCTGAAAGGGAAGTCTTCCCTGTCTGCGTTCAGAAAACAGATTGGGACAGTCCAATAGTTGACAATACAACTTTTTGAAGAAACTTTTATTTTCCTACTTGACAATAAAAAAAAATCCTACTATACTTTCAAAAGTTAGGTAGCGAACAATTAATTTCCGCAGAGAAAATCAGCTGCGGGCCTGCTTTTAGACGGAGGTGAGACTATGTGTACAACAGCAGAAGACTGCGGCGAACAACTCTGCTGTAAGAATGCGGGACGGATGGTGAACATCCTGTCGAATCAGCTGAAACGCCATTTTATCGTCCCGGTGGATGACAGTGGGCTGACGATGCTTCAGCGTCATATGCTCCATTTTATTATCCTGGCCTCCATGCACAGGGAGATATATCAGAAGGACGTGGAGGCAGAGTTTCACATCAGGAAGTCCACGGCTACAGGGATGATGCAGCTTCTGGAGAAAAACGGCTTTATACGCCGGGAGAGCGTAAAGCGGGATGCCCGGCTTAAAAGGGTGGTCCCTACTGAGAAAGCCCTGGCCCTCAGGGACGGGGTGCTTGAGGACATCAGAAATGTGGAGAAGAAGATGCTGGAGGGCATTGAGCCGGGAGAGCTTGAAATTTGTATCCGCGTGCTGAACCGGATGTCCCGCAATCTTTCATGCGGGGAACAGGACTGCAGAGCACAGGGATTTCACGGCAGAGAGTTCCCTAAGGAAGTCCGTTCCTTCCCAGAAAATGACAACAAGTAATTGCACAAGGAGGAAACCATGAACAGAAAACTGTTTAAATCTATCCGGGAATATAAGCGGGAGTCCATTCTGGCCCCTGTGTTCGTGATCCTGGAAGTTTTAATGGAAGTTTTGATTCCGCTGCAGATGGCAAAGATCATTGACGTGGGCATCCAGAATGGAGACCTGACCTACATTATGAAGATGGGCGCCATTCTGGTTGTCATGGCAATGCTTGCGCTGTTTTTCGGCGCCATGGCCGGAAAATTTGCGGCAGTCGCAGCGGCAGGATATGCCAAAAACCTGCGCCATGATATTTTCTACAAAATACAGGATTTTTCATTTAAAAACATTGACCATTTTTCCACTTCGAGCCTTGTAACCAGGCTTACGACAGATATTACGAATGTGCAGCTGGCATATATGATGAGCGTGAGACTGCTGGCCAGGGCGCCGATTATGATTATTCTCTCCCTGGTGATGATCCTTACAATCAACGTGGAAATTTCCGTTGCACTGCTGATTCTGATCCCCATTCTGGGCGGAATCCTCATGTTTATTGCGAAAAAGGCTCATCCCCACTTCATTAAGGTATTTGATGAGTACGATGTGCTGAACAATTCCGTTCAGGAAAACGTAAACGCCGCCCGCGTGGTAAAGGCCTATGTGCGGGAGGACTATGAGATTGAGAAATTCCACGGGGTTTCCAGACTGGTGTACACGCTGTTCACAAAGGCTGAGAAGATTGTAGCCTGGAATGCGCCTACGATGCAGTTTTTCATGTACGGCGTCATTCTTTTGATGGTTTCGGTCGGAGGGCGGAGTATCATCAATCAGACTATGGAGACAGGAGAGCTTACAAGCGTGATTGTGTATGCACTTCAGATTCTCATGTCGCTGATGATGGTAACCTTCGTGTTCGTTATGATCATGATAGCAGAAGCATCCACAGACCGAATCGCGGAGGTGCTTGAAGAGGTGCCTGAGATGCAGGATCCGGCTAATGCAGTGAAGGAAGTGCCGAACGGTGATATCGATTTTGAGAACGTATCCTTCAGCTATGGCGGAAAGGGAGGAAATCTTTCCCTGAAGAATATCAACCTTCACATCAAGTCTGGCCAGACAGTGGGAATCATCGGCGGAACGGGAAGCGCGAAAACCTCCCTCGTAAACCTGATCCCAAGGCTTTACGACGTGACAGAGGGCTGTGTGAAGGTCGGAGGCATCGACGTGAGGGAGTACGGACTGAAAGAGCTGAGAGATCAGGTCTCCATGGTTCTTCAGAAAAATGTGCTCTTTACCGGAAGCATCTATGACAATATCCGCTGGGGAGATGAGAATGCCAGTGACGAGGAGGTTCAGAGAGTCTGCAGGCTGGCTCAGGCTGACGGCTTTGTGAAAGAGTTTCCGGCCGGCTACAACACGATGATTGTGGAGGGAGGAAACAATGTGTCAGGCGGTCAGAAACAGAGACTCTGCATTGCGAGAGCTCTGTTGAAGAAGCCGAAAATCCTGATTCTCGACGACTCCACCAGCGCGGTTGACACGAAGACGGATGCCCTGATCAGAAAAGCCTTCAGGGAGGAGATTCCGGATACCACGAAGATTATCATTGCCCAGAGGGTTTCCTCCGTAGAGGACGCAGACATGATCATCGTCATGGAAGACGGTATGGTAAACGGAATCGGAACCTCGGAGGAGCTGCTTAAGACAAACGCTATTTACCGGGAGGTATATGAGTCACAGGTCAAGGGAGGTGAGGATAATGAGTAAGATGCAGAAACCGAGAGTGACAAAGGACACATTACTGACAGGAAAAAGGCTTCTCGGATACGTGCTGAGGGATTACAAGCTGCGATTTATCGGCGTGTTCTGCTGTATTCTCATAAGCTCCATCGCGTCTATTTCCGTATCCCTGTCGCTGAAATTCCTGCTGGACGATTTCATTATTCCGCTGATAGGACAGCAGAACCCAGACTATTCAGAGCTTTACGGAGCGTTGGCCGTACTGGGAACCATTTTCCTCTGCGGCGTGGCGGCAACCTTTATCTACACGAGGCTGATGGTATATATCGGTCAGGGCGTTTTAAAGAAGGTCAGGGATGAGATGTTCGAGCATATGCAGAAGCTCCCTATCCGCTATTTTGACCAGAATACAAACGGCTCCATCATGAGTCTTTATACCAATGATACAGATACCTTAAGGCAGATGATCAACCAGTCGATCCCACAGGTGCTTCAGTCTCTGCTGACGGTGATTGTGACCTTTATTTCCATGCTGGTGTTAAGCCCGCTTTTAACAGTCCTTGCGGTTGTCATGATTATCGTCATGCTGCTTGTGACAAGGACTATCGGCGGAAACAGCGGAAAGTATTTCCTCAGGCAGCAGCTTGCCATCGCTGATGTGACCGGCTTTGTAGAGGAACACATGAACGGTCAGAGGGTGATCAAGGTATTCAACCATGAGCGCATCGCAGAGGAAAAGTTCGATGAGCTGAATGAGAAGCTGTTCCACAGTGCTGCCAATGCAAATACCTTCGCCAATATGATGGGACCGGTGATTGGAAACATCGGAAACCTGCAGTTCGTTCTGACAGCCGTTCTGGGAGGCTTCCTCTATGTAATGGGAATCGGAGGAATTACTCTGGGCGTTATGGCGTCCTACCTGCAGTTTACAAAGAGCTTTACGCAGCCTTTCATGTCCATCGCCCAGCAGTTCAACTCTATTGTCATGGCTCTCGCCGGAGCTGAGCGGATCTTCCGCATGATGGACGAGGAGCCGGAGGTGGACGAGGGATACGTAACCTTAGTAAACGCCAGAAAAGACGCAGACGGAACGATCACAGAGTGTACGGAGCGCACGGGAATGTGGGCCTGGAAGCATCCGCATCAGGCAGACGGCACCGTTACCTACACGGAGCTGAAGGGCGATGTACGCTTCTTTGACATGACCTTCGGCTATACAGATGAGAAGATGGTTCTCCATGACCTGACCCTCTATGCGAAGCCTGGGCAGAAGCTGGCCTTTGTAGGCTCTACCGGAGCCGGAAAGACCACCATCACCAACCTGATCAACCGGTTCTACGACGTGCAGGACGGAAAAATCCGCTACGACGGAATCAATATCAACAAGATCAAGAAGGCAGATCTGCGCCGCTCCCTGGGAATCGTGCTTCAGGATACCCACCTGTTTACAGGAACCATTATGGACAATATCCGCTACGGAAAGCTGGATGCGACAGATGAGGAAGTATTTGCGGCGGCTAAGCTGGCCCATGCAGATCAGTTTATCAAGATGCTTCCAAAGGGCTATGACACCATGCTGACAAACGACGGCGAGGAGCTGTCACAGGGGCAGAGGCAGCTTTTGGCCATCGCCAGAGCCGCAGTGGCCGACCCGCCGGTTCTGATCCTCGATGAGGCTACCTCAAGCATCGACACAAGAACCGAGCAGATTGTTCAGCAGGGTATGGATAACCTGATGAAGGGCAGAACTGTGTTCGTTATCGCTCACAGGCTCTCCACCATCAGAAACAGCGACGCCATCATGGTTCTGGAACACGGCCGGATCGTGGAGAGAGGAAGCCATGAGGACTTAATCAAAGAAAAAGGAATCTACTACCAGCTCTATACAGGAAAACTGGAGTTGGATTAGTGGGGGGTGAAAAAAGAGGAAGATTTTCAGTTCCAGCGAAGTCACTGAAAATCTTCCTCTTTTTTCCTTGTGGGAACACCCATCCGCCGCACTGCGCAGGGGAAGGGAGAGGCGTTCAGGTGACTTCGCTGGAACCTGAACGCCTCTCCCTTCCCCACTCCCCTTTTCATTTTCTCCTCACTGCCGTATCCTGGAAGCAGAAGTAGTCTGGTCTGTGCCTGGACTGGGTGTACTCAAACATGACTCCGTCTGCATCAAAGGTCTGGCTTGATATGACGGCCAGGCAGTTATAGTCGCCAAGCTCCAGGTATTTCTCATCGATCTCTGTGACAAGCTCAACCGTCATTTTCCGTTTGCTGGTGACGATGTTCAGTCTGCATTCCTGTTCCAGGTAGCTGTAGATGGAATCCTCTGCAATTTCTTTAGTCAGTCCCAGGCATTTCTCCTTCAGAAACATGTTGATGTCGAGAATCAGGGCTTTTTTGTCCAGGTAGCGGACTCTCTGGATATAGTAGAGTTCACTTCCTACGGGGAAGCCTGAACGCCTGCTGATCCGCTCATCGGCGGTCAGTTCCATGAAGCAGATAACTCTGGTGCAGGCATTCAGGTGGTTTCTGGCAGCAGATTCCCGGAAGGATTCGATGCCGCCGATAGTGAAGGCTGCCTGTTCTACAGGCTGAAAGATAACGCGCACCCCAATACCATGAAGGGACTGGACATAGCCCTCTGCCGCCAGGGCAGAGATGGCCCGGCGGACCGTATTGCGCGAACAGGAATAGACCTCTGTCAGGATATTTTCCGACGGCAGAAGCGTCTGAAAGCCGTAGGTGGCATTTTCTATTTTCCGTTTCAGATCCCTGTAAATCTGTTCAAATTTTGCCTTTGGCATAGGTACTCACTTCCCGTTTTCTTGTATAAATTTCAGTGTCTGGCCGAAACTAAATCAAGGATATTAAATATAGAAGAAAAAGTCAATGGATTTTAGGAAAAATTGATTGACATGTTTAAACAAGTGTGTTATAACGGGATTATAAAAAGATGTTTAAACAAGTTAAACCCGGTTCGAAGAAAAACAGACCATGCCGGGGCTCAGCAGAGACTTTTCCAGGGAAAAGCGGTATCATCCCGAGAGAGGAAAAGCCAGAAATAAAAACGGAGGGTAACGATGGGCAAGTACACAGAGGATTCCAGACAGCTCCTTGAGCTTGTGGGCGGCAGGGAAAATATTGCCGCGGTTTCACACTGCATGACCAGAATGCGGTTCGTGCTAAATGATCCGAAGAAGGCAGATGTGGAGAAAATTGAGGCATTAAAGGCAGTGAAGGGCAGCTTCACCCAGGCAGGTCAGTTTCAGGTAATTATCGGAAATGACGTATCTCTCTTTTATAATGACTTTACCGCAGCGGCGGGTATTGAGGGAGTGTCCAAGGATGCGGTAAAACAGGCGGCTAAGAAAAATCAGAATCCGCTTCAGAGGGCTATTGCAGTTCTGGCAGAGATTTTCGCTCCTCTGATTCCTGCTATCATTACAGGAGGTCTGATCCTGGGCTTTAGAAACTGTATTGACAGCCTTTACCTGTTTGAAAACGGGACAAAGACACTCTGCGATTTAAGCCAGTTCTGGGCGGGCGTCGACTCATTTTTATGGCTCATTGGAGAGGCTGTGTTCCATGTGGGAATTCCGGTTGGAATCTGCTGGTCGGTGGCCAAGAAGATGGGAACGACGGAGATGCTGGGCATCGTCATGGGACTTACCCTTGTTTCCAGTCAGCTGTTAAATGCCTACAGTGTGGCAGGCACGGCTGCGGCAGAGATTCCCAAGTGGGATTTCGGTTTTTTCCAGATCAATATGATCGGTTATCAGGCGCAGGTAATTCCGGCTATGCTGGCGGCCTTTACCCTGGCCTATCTGGAGCGCTTTTTTAAGAAGATTGTGCCCCAGGCCATTTCCATGATAGTCGTGCCCTTCTTAAGCCTTCTGCTGGCAGTGATGGCGGCTCACTGGGTGCTGGGACCCATTGGCTGGAAGATCGGCTCTGCCATCTCTTCCGTGGTTTATGCGGGGATTACAGGCAGCTTTAAGGTGGTGTTCGCGGCAATTTTCGGTTTTGCCTATGCACCTCTTGTCATTACGGGACTTCACCATATGTCCAATGCCATTGACCTTCAGCTCTGCGCTGACTATGGCGGAACTATGCTCTGGCCCATGATTGCTCTCTCCAATATTGCGCAGGGCTCGGCCGTTCTCGCCATGATCCGTCTTCAGAAAAAGAACACCAGGGCACAGGAGGTCAATGTTCCGGCCTGCATTTCCTGCTATCTGGGTGTGACAGAGCCTGCAATTTTCGGCGTCAACCTGAAATATACCTTCCCATTTATCTGCGGCATGATTGGCTCCGCTGCGGCAGCCGTGATTTCAGTGGCAACAGGCACCACGGCCAATGCAGTGGGAGTGGGAGGACTTCCAGGCATCCTGTCTATTCAGGTGGCCTCCATGCCGACCTTTGCCATTGCCATGGCGGCTGCCATCGTCATTCCGTTTATCCTGACCATGCTGGCAGGACAGAAGAAACTGTCAGCGGCTGACAGAGGAACGGAGGAAGGGCTGGCAGCAGAGGAGGACAAAAAAGACAGAGCAGAGCTCCAGAGCGGCGAGAAGGAGCCTAAAAAAGGTGCAGAGGTTTGTAAAAACGCGGACAGTGGGAATGGAAACGGCAAAGAAAAGGAGCATCTTGTGGCATACCTTTCCGGTAAGGTGATCCCGATTGAGGAAGTCGGAGACGGTGTGTTCTCAGCTAAAATCCTGGGAGACGGAATCGCCATCGAGCCGGAGAGCGATACAGTGGTGGCTCCTGCCAGGGTCACGGTTGCCGTGCTGATGCAGGAGTCCAGGCACGCAGTGGGACTTGTGATGGAGGATGGAAGAGAGCTTCTGATCCATGTGGGACTTGACACCGTGCAGATGAACGGCGACGGTTTTGAGTATCTGGTAAACCAGGGGGATGTGGTGGAGGCAGGAACGCCGCTCATCCGATTTGACCGGGATAAGATTCAAAAAGCCGGAAAGAGGGATATTACCATTATGGCCGTGACAGACGGCACCGGCCGGGGAGCTTTAAGCTACAGAACCGGAATGGATGCGCAGGCCGGAGAAACCGTTGTGGCAGAGATTGAGGAATAGAAACTCAGAGGAGAGGACAGATGAACAGCTTTAAGGATAAGGTGATATATCAGATTTACCCTAAATCCTTCCGGGATACAGATGGGGACGGACTGGGTGATTTAAGGGGAGTGACGGAAAAACTCGACTACATTCAATTTCTCGGAGCCGATTACATTTGGCTGACACCGTTTTTCATTTCTCCGCAGAATGACAACGGATACGATGTGGCGGATTATCTGTCCGTGGACCCCAGATACGGCACCATGGAGGACTTTGAGGAACTCTCGCGGGAGGCAAAAAAGAGGGGAATCGGTCTGATGCTGGACATGGTGTTTAACCACACTTCCACCGAGCATGAATGGTTTAAAAAGGCTCTGACAGGAGATCCGGAATATATGGATTACTATATTTTCAGGGATGGGAAGGGGCAGGAACCGCCCACCAACTGGGTATCCAAATTCGGAGGAAATGCGTGGCAGTACGTGCCGGAACTGAAAAAGTGGTACCTCCACCTGTTTGATGTGACGCAGGCCGACCTGAACTGGGAAAACCCGAAGGTCAGGGAGGAGCTTAAAAAGGTGCTCCGTTTCTGGAAAGATAAGGGGGTGGAGGGATTTCGGTTTGACGTGGTAAACCTGATCTCAAAACCGGACTGCTTTCAGAACGACGAGGAGGGAGACGGCCGCCGCTTTTACACAGATGGGCCGAGAGTTCACGAGTATTTGAAGGAGCTGGTGCGGGATTCCGGCATTGACGGCATGGTGACAGTGGGAGAGATGTCTTCCACCACTCTGGAAAACTGCATCCGCTACTCTAACCCAGCGGAGCATGAGCTTTCCATGTGCTTTAACTTCCACCACCTGAAGGTGGATTACAGGAATGGAAATAAATGGGAACTGAAAGAGCCAGACCTGCAGGCGCTTAAGCAGCTGTTTAAGACCTGGCAGGAGGGGATGGAGGAGCATGGCGGCTGGAATGCCGTTTTCTGGTGCAACCACGATCAGCCCAGAATTGTGACCCGGTTTGGAGATGACAGGAAATATTGGAAAGAGTCGGCCAAAATGCTCGGGGCTTTTATCCACCTGCTGCGGGGAACTCCGTATATCTACCAGGGCGAGGAGATTGGCATGACAGATCCTCACTACCATGACATCAGCCGCTATCGTGATGTGGAGAGCCTGAATTACTACAGGATTATGCTTTCCGAGGGGAAGACAGAGGAAGAGGCCCTGAAGATTCTCGAGGCCCGCTCCCGGGACAACAGCCGCACGCCCATGCAGTGGAACAGCGGGAAAAATGCGGGATTTTCCGGGGCAGAGCCGTGGATTAGCCTGCCGGACAACTACGAGACGATCAATGTGGAGGCCCAGAGAGAAGATAAGACCTCTGTCCTGAGTTTTTACCGCAGGCTGATCCGTCTGCGAAAAGAGCACAGCGTCATCTCGGAAGGCTCCGTACGGTTCCTGGAGACGGGAAATGAAAAGGTAATTGGCTATGTCAGGGAGAATTCTCAGGAAAAGCTGACAGTGCTCTGCAATTTTTCAGGTATGTGCCAGGAATTCGAGGGTGCGAAGCAGGAGTACAGCAAAAAGGCCCGCCTGCTTGTCGGAAACTGGGAGGCAGAAACAGCACCGGCTGCCGGGACGGACAGCGCAGAGCCTGCTAAGACGCCGCTCCGGCCGTTTGAGGTGAGAGCGCTCCTGGAAGAGAAGAAGGCGTAACAGCCTAAGGAGGCAGAAGGAAATCAGCTGGCAGGCATAGGAGAGTCAAGGCAGAGAGCCAGGCAGAAAAATATACAGGCGCCGCCGGAGAAAGGGCCGGATCAGGCATAGAAAATTCAGGTAAAAAGAAGCTGCAAATAGAAAAAATCAATAAGTAAAACAGTACCTCAGAACAAAAATAATCAAAGTCCAGTCGGGCGGGAGCATTCCTGAAAAATGCAGAAAATGCAGGAAATATAAGGGATTGCTCCCGCCCGACTGGGCTTCTGGAAGAAAAAATCAGGGAAGCTCTCCCACGAAAAAACTTTCCAATTCAGAAAAAATCCCTTTCCCTCCCCCCAGAAACTCCCCCCTGTACAGCCGAAGGACTTATGGTATAATGGCCGCAGAGCGGGCATTATACCTGCGCCGAGCCGCTGGCGCCCGAAGGGAGCCAAAACACCACTGCGGCGAGTGCGCAACCCTCGGAGAGAATAGCATATCCGAAGGATATGACATAATGGCCGCAGAGCGGGCATTATACCTGCGCAAACCGGTTTCAGCATTCACTGCTGAAAGCCGGGCGCCTAAGTTTTGCCGGAGGCTGCAGCTTTCAGCTTCCGGCATCAGATGGAATTTTAAAGACAGAGGGGAAATAAGATAGCTGTGAAAACAGCTGTTTCATAAAAGATACCAGGGAGGGGAAAACAGCATGATGAAACTGCCGGAAAATTTTGTTACATACGATGAGGCGAGAAAAGCAGGATTTATAAAGATGAAGGAGTTAAAGGAACAGGGGGCGAGAGTGGTAGGGATCTTCTGTTCCTTCGTGCCGGTAGAAATCCTGATGGCAGCGGGGGCCGTGAGCGCATCTCTTTGCGCCTCCAGTGAACAGCCGATCACTGCGGCTGAGACGAAGCTGCCCCGCAACCTCTGTCCTCTGATTAAGGCCAGCTATGGCTTTGCTCTGACAGATACCTGTCCGTATTTCTATTTCGCTGATCTGATTGTAGGTGAAACGACCTGCGACGGAAAGACGAAGATGTTTGAGCTGATGAACGAGCTGAAGGAAACCTATGTGATGCAGCTTCCGTCGGGGAGAAATGAGAGAGCGCTCAAGGCATGGAAGGAAGAAATCATCGCACTGAAGGAGAAGCTGGAGGATTTTTACGGAATTGAAATCACAGAGGAGGACATTCGCCAGGCAATCCGTATAAAAAACAGGGAGCGCCGCTCCATGCTGCGGTTTATGGAGCTTGGCAAGCTGAATCCGGCTCCCATTTCCGGCTATGAGATTGGAACCCGGGCCGATTCCCTGGCCTTTAACTTTGATATGGAGGAGAGAATCCGCCTGGTAGATGAGAGAACAGAGGAGGTTCTCAGGGACTGGGAAGAGAACTACAAAGGAAAGCCGTCGGATCGCCCGAGGATTCTTGTGACAGGCTGCCCCAATGCAGGAGTCAGAGACAAGATTATAAAGACAGTGGAAGAGATGGGCGCTGATGTGGTGGCTTTTGATTCCTGCAGCGGCACGAGAGAAAAAGTGGAGCTGGTAGATGAAAACCTTCCTGTATTTGATGCCCTGGCAAAGAAGTATCTGAATATTAACTGCTCTGTCATGAGCCCCAATACCAGCCGTATGGGTTATATAAAAGATATGATCCGGGACTATCAGGCTGATGCGGTAATTGAGATCATTCTTCAGTCCTGCCATACCTATAATATCGAGGCGCATTTTGTCAAAAGGGCAGTGGAGGAAGAAAATATTCCTTATCTGATGCTTGAGACAGATTATTCACGCTCTGATCAGGGCCAGATTGCCACAAGACTTGAGGCACTTCTGGAAACGCTGCACGGATAAAGAAGCAGAGGGCAGAAACAGAAATGCAAAGCTCATGGGAACAGGGATAAAGAAGGCCGGGATGCTGAGGCTTATAGAAAAAAACGATAGATAATCTCTGCAGATGCAAATTTTGAATGGCGAATCGCTGCAGGAATCTTGAATTTGCAGGGCATCCTGCTTATACTGGGAGAGAATGGACTGCAGATGCAGTCATGTGAGAAGCACAGGAATCAGAAGGACTGTTTTCTGTGCCGTCAGGAAACAAAGGAGACAGACAAAAGGAGAAGTACTATGAAAAAGAAATTTGCAGGTGCAGTGGCGGCGGCAGTTCTGGCGGCAGCAGTGACCGGCTGTTCAGGAAGCGCTGATACTGCAAAGGAAACGAAAGAGACAGCAGCTCAGACACAGGCAGAGACAGACGCACAGGCCTCTGAGAGCGCAGATGCAGCAGAGGAAAAAAGCGATCTGGCAGGAACGGAAATTACCGTTATGGTTCCGGACTGGGGAAATCCAGGAGAAGAGCTGCTTGCCCAGTTTACAGAGGAAACGGGAATCAGCGTAGTGATGAACGAAGTGAGCTGGGATGACATCCGGGATAAGGTATCCATTGCAGCAGTTGGCGGCAAGGCGGCAGCTGACGTAATCGAGGTAGACTGGTCCTGGGTCGGCGAGATGAACAGTGCAGGCTGGTTAGAGCCGATTGAGATGAGCGAGGAGGACATGGCCGACATGCCGTCCATGGAAACCTTTATGATTGACGGACAGATTCTGGCCGTTCCCTATGCCAATGATTACCGGATTGCCTACTATAATAAAGAGCATTTCGCACAGGCCGGGATTGACAAGGCTCCAGAGACATGGGACGAGGTTTACGAGGCCATGAAGGCTATCAAGGAGCAGGGAATCACAGAATATCCCTATGCAATGCCGATGAATGCCGACGAGTCTGCGACTACCTCTATGATGTGGATGGCATTTGCGAGAAACGGAGTTGTGTTCAACGACGACAATACACTGAATGAGGAGTCTGTATTAGACGCTCTTACCTTTGAAAACCAGATGGTTCAGGAGGGCTACACGGATCCGGCCATCAAGACAGCCACAGGAATGGATGTTTACAGAAAGATCACATCCGGGGAAGCAAGCTTCATGGTGGGCCCCACAAAATTTGTGCGCTTCTCCTCTGATCCCAACGAGTGCAGTGTGGTAGGAGATGTGGTTCCGATCATGCTTCCCGGAAAGGACAAAACGGCAGCTCAGACAATGCCCCTTCCGGAGGCTGTCGGTGTTTCCAGCTTCTCTGAGAACAAGGAAGCAGCCATGGAGTTTGTAAAATGGTACAGCTCACCGGAAACACAGAAGGCTCTCTATACAGCCAACGGCTCCATCCCCACCAGAAACAGCGTGCTGGAGGCTCTGATCGAGGACGGAACTATCACAAATCCTGGAGCGATGCTCGATATGGCCAAGCTCATCAAATCCCCGTTCCCCAACGGTGTGCCGGACTACTATGCAGAGATGAGCAATACGATCTTCAACAACATCAACCGTATGGTGCTGGGAGAGCAGACGCCTGAGGAGGCATTTGCAGCCATGAATGAAAAGGTAAATGAACTGGCAAAATAAAAGAATCGGGAGTATAATGGAAAGGCACGGCAAAACGGCGATGCCAGACACATAAGAAACTGGTTTTAAGATACTGACACGAAAAAAGGGGATGCTGTGAGAGCCTTTCAGGAGGGCTTTTACGGCATCCCTTTTGATTGAAGGAGAATACAGAATGAGGAAAAAGAAGTCAGATGCCCTTCTCCCCTACGCGCTGCTGCTTCCTGCTGCGCTTTTGATGATCATGCTGGTATTCTATCCGGTGGCTGTGACCTTTACGTACAGCCTAAAGGAGATGAAGCTGACAGCTCCCCAGAACACCCACTTTATAGGTGCGGAAAATTACATTGAGATATTAAAATCCAGGGAATTCTGGTATGTGTTTCAGAACACAGCCTATCTGCTCGTTTTGGTAGCCGGCCTTACGACTGTATTTGGACTTCTGGTGTCCCTGATCTTAAATGCGGACACAAAGATTTCCGGACTTCTCACAGCTGCTGCCATTCTTCCCTGGGCCATGCCGCCCATTGTAAACGGCATAATCTGGAGGTTTGTGTTTCATTCCGGCTACGGGTTCATGAATAAGCTCCTGCTGATGCTGGGCCTCATAGATGCTCCCATCGAGTGGCTGGCTGACCGCTGGCTGCTTCTTACGGTAGCAGGAATTGTAGCTGCGTGGCGGAGCATTCCCTTCTGCGCTATTGTCTGTCTTTCAGGGCTCAGAACCATCCCGGAAGAACTTTACGAGGCGGCAAAACTGGATGGGTGCGGACGGATCGAATCCTTTTTTCACATAACGCTTCCGCTTTCCAGACCCTTTGTGCTTATCGGTCTTACCTCTGCCTCCATCACCGCCGTCAACCTGTTTGACGAGATTGTGGCCCTGTCCGGCTACAGTGATCTGGGAAAGAACCTCTTGATTCAAAACTATCTTACCACCTTCTCCTTTATGAACTATGGAAGAGGAAGTGCCTATACCTATCTGATTATGCTTCTCGCTGCAGTGCTGGGCTTTTTCTATCTCAGAAGCATGAACCAGGAGGAACAGGGCAGAGACAGAGGGGAAGAAAAGAAGAGAAAGAAAATAGCCCATGCCGGTTCGGACAGCCCATGGGGAGAGGAGGGGTAACGTGAAAAGACAGTCCCAAAAGAGCCGCTCCCTCAAGCGGCAGCCCTGGTATTACTGGGCGTCAGCGGCCGTTCTTCTTATTTTGACGCTGGGGCCCTTTGTCTGGGCGTTTATCGTATCCGTTACACCGGAGTATGAGATGTTTACCAATACAAAAAATATGCTGCCTGAAACCTTCGTCTGGAGCAATTACGAAAACCTGTTCAGCATGACTACAAGCCACAGTATCCGCCTGTTCAGAGGTCTCAAAAATTCCCTGACGGCGGCAGCGGTAACCCTTGTCATCGGAGTTCCCCTGGCGCTGATCACGGCATATACCCTCACCAAGATGGAATTCCCGGGGAGAAAATGGTTCAAGAATGCACTTCTGATCACGATGGTGATCCCTGTATTTGCGACCATCATTCCTCTGTTCCGGATTTTTGTGGAGCATGATCTGTTAGACCGCCAGTTCTGGCTGGCTCTGGTCTATGTGAGTTCCTTTCTGCCCATGAGCACCTGGCTGATGTGCAATTATTTTTCCACCATACCCAGAGAAATTCTGGAGGCGGCCAGAGTGGATGGCTGCGGAAATCTGGGAACATTTTTTCGGATTGTACTTCCCGTTTCCGGGCCTGTGATTCTGGCCTGCTCGCTCATTATGTTTCTGAGCGCGTGGAACCAGTTCCAGATTCCGCTGATTCTGGCATCCTCCCTGGAGACAAAGCCGGCTGCCATCGTTACCAGCGAATTTATGACAAAGGATTCCATTCAGTATGGTCTGACAGCTGCCGGAGGTCTGATCGCCATCATCCCGCCGGCTGTCCTGGCGCTTCTGTTCAGACGATTTCTGGTAAGCGGAATGATGGGAGGAGCTGCAAAGGGATAATGAGTGAAATTATTAAATAAATATAAACCGTCCCAATTTTCTTGACAGCAGTAAAAAAAGTAAATATAATAACACCGTAACATATTTAACAATTATGTAACAATTAGAAAGAAAAAGTTAATAACTTTTGAAAAATACAAGTGGACGGAAACGAAAGCATTAGAAGATAAGACGGTGTGAGAGAAAAGTCACGGCTGCGGGCCGAATAAAGATGTCAGGAGTTTCGGGATGATTAAAAGTAAAGGATTAAAGCTGTTGGGAATGTTTTGCGTTTGTTCTGCTGTGTGTCTGATGAATCCGGCTGCAGCCAGAGCTGATGAGGCACAGACGGGTACAGATGAAGGCTCTGCGGTGGTGACGGTGGAAGCCCAGGAGCTCTCCCTCTATTCAGGGAAGAGCCAGGAATCCGAAGTAGTCGGACAGGCAGTTCAGGGTGATACATACGAAGTAGTTGAGGAGAGCAGTGACGGCTGGGTAAAGATTTGCTCCGAGGACGGAACGGAAGGATATCTTCTGGCAGACGGCAAATCCGCAGTGATCAGCGAAGACGGACAGGCTGCGGAGGAAGAGTCAGACATCAGGCAGGACGTGGTGGACTATGCCCTTACTTTCCTCGGAAATCCGTATGTGTACGGCGGCTCTGATCCGAATACAGGAACGGACTGTTCCGGTTTTACCAGCTATGTGCTGGAACATGCAGGAGGCGTTGACATGAACCGTTCCTCCCGCTCCCAGGCTACCCAGGGGACTCCGGTGAGCGCAGAGCAGATGCAGCCGGGAGATCTGGTGTTCTACGCAAACGGAAGCCGGATCAATCATGTGGGCCTTTACATAGGAGACGGCCAGATCGTCCATGCATCCACAGAAAAGACAGGCATCAAGATTTCACCGTGGACTTACAGAAATCCGGTGAAAATTGTCAATGTTCTCGGATAATGATTTTGGAAACAGAAGAAATAGAAAGGCAGCGGCCCTCCGGAGACGAACCGGACTGGGGCCGCTGTCTTTTTTTCTATAACAGGAAACTTCGTTCCCTGTTATAGAAAAATGCTCCGCTGGGATCGCACTGGGTTGGAGAGGAAAATGACGTTGATGCGCACTCGCACGCAAGGTAGATGTTGCCTGAAGGCAACCGCGCTCGGCGCGAGTGTGCGCCAAGGCGCACACTTTTTTATTTTCGGAAAAAAATGGAAGTTTTTTCTGCATAAAGGAGCATTTCAAAAGCCATACTGACTGTGTAGTCATTAAAGTTAGGAGGTAATGAACATGGCAAACAGAAACAGCTACAATGCAGACGACTGCAGAAACAATTCTCAGAACAGCAGCCAGAATAAGTCACAGAACAGATCCCAGAATACCGGCAAGGACAATTACAGGGACAGCTACAGGGATTCTTACAGAGATTCCTCAAAAAACAGCAGCAGAAACAGCTCCAATGACTGCGACAACAGCAGCCGCTATAATTATTAGGAGCTGAAAGCCTGTTTTCTGCTGTAAGGAGTCTGCAGCCTGAAGAAGGGCTGAAGCAATTTCCCGAAAGGGTATGGGCAGATGCAGGAAGTGTGTACCATCGGTTTGAGAAATTCAGAAAAATACCAGGACTGAAGGAAAATACTGCTGAAAAAATACGGCATCATCGGACACGAAGGACAAATGGGGAAGGCCGCCCCGCAAAGACTCTGCCTCTGTTTGGCAGCTTTTGCGGGACGGCTTTTTCCTGCACAGAAGGGGCTGAAGGATGGAGGAACACAGAGTACAGGCTGTGAATATAATAGGGTAAAGAGGACATGGAGAAACGGCAATGTATCAGATGATACCAGTCAGGCGGCTTGACATGTTTCTCGACCGGGGCTTTCCGGGCACGATTGTCGATCTGAGAAGTCCCGCCGATTACCGCCGTTCACATATCAGAGGAGCGATTAACCGGGAACTGGAGAGCCTCCTCGAGAATCCCCAGGAGATTCCATGCGACCGACCTGTGCTGTTTTACTGCGCCAGAGGAAGCGAGAGTTTAAAGGCCAGCATCCGCTTCTCACGGATGGGCTATCAGGTATTTGACGTGGCCAACGGCCTTTCCTACTACCGGGGACATAATCTGGTCTGCGGAGGATTTTCCCAGGAGCCCTTTGATCCCGGCGGAAAAGTGCATTGACAGGAGAAAGTGCTTAAATTAGAATAAGAGTTGCGGATAAACCATAAGAAAGTATTGAAATAAGAAAGATAAGAGGAAACAGTTTTGGAGCGATTTGAACTGATTGCCCCCTGCCACTTCGGCCTGGAGGCAGTTTTAAAAAAAGAGATCACCGATTTAGGCTATGAGATCACCCTGGTGGAAGATGGCCGCGTAACCTTCGAGGGGGATGCGGAGGCCATCGCCAGGGCGAATGTATTTCTCAGGACAGCAGAGAGAGTGCTTTTAAAGGTGGGCAGCTTTACGGCAGTGACCTTTGACGAGCTGTTTGAAAAGACGAGAGCACTCCCGTGGGAGCGGTACATACCAAGGGACGGCAAGTGCTGGGTGGCCAAGGCGTCTTCCATTAAAAGCAAGCTGTTCAGCCCTTCGGATATTCAGAAGATTATGAAGAAGGCTATTGTGAGGAGACTTCAGGAGGAGTATGATCTGGGGCAGCAGCTTCTGCCGGAGACAGGGAGCCAGTACCCGCTTCGGGTATTTCTGTTTAAAGATCAGGTGACAATCGGCATTGACACCAGCGGTGATTCACTCCACAAACGGGGGTACCGGACGCTGACCAGCAAGGCTCCTATCACGGAGACGCTGGCTGCAGCCCTGATCCTTCTGACTCCATGGAAAAAGGACAGAATTTTAGTGGATCCGTTCTGCGGAAGCGGAACCTTCCCCATTGAGGCTGCCATGATTGCGGCCAATATGGCTCCGGGAATGAACCGCTCCTTCCTGGCTGAGAGCTGGAGAAACCTGGTTCCCAGGAAGCACTGGTACAATGCTGTGGACGAGGCCACAGAGCTGCTTGATGACAGTGTGGAGGTGGACATCCAGGGCTACGATGTGGATGGGGAGATCGTGCGGGCTGCCAGGGAGAATGCAAAGCAGGCCGGAGTGGATCACCTGATTCATTTCCAGCAGCGTCCGGTGTCAGAGCTTAGCCATCCGAAAAAATACGGCTTTATTATATCCAACCCGCCCTACGGCGAGAGAATTGAGGAGAAAAAGAACCTGCCTGAGCTGTACCGCCAGATTGGAGAAAGGTTCAGGGAACTGGATTCCTGGTCCATGTACCTGATTACTTCCTATGAAAATACAGAAAAGTATATTGGAAGGAAGGCGGACAAAAACAGGAAGATTTACAATGGAATGATGAAAACGTATTTCTATCAGTTCCTG
>OLVT01001174.1_pt1 | contig 23656 bp, 17 predicted proteins | sample 1673241 | NCBI WGS metagenome assembly OLVT01 (sample SAMEA3178936, study PRJEB25190) | human gut metagenome | biome: human gut; feature: human-associated habitat; material: faeces | place: Austria | collected 2013 | reverse complement strand
GCTGGCGTCAACCACCGCGCCTGCCGCATCGTCGACTACCAAGCCGTTCCCCGGTGGTCGTGTGAACAGAATCACCACCATCCATCCGAAGTCATATGAGGATGCTCAACTGGTCGGCCGTGCATTGCGTGACGGTGTTCCGGTCGTACTGAATCTCACCGGTGTGGCCGAAGCCGTGGCATATCGCATCGTGGACTTCTCCGCCGGCGTGGTGTTCGGCGTGCGTGGTTCCCTCGAGCGTGTCACTCCGCGCGTGTTCCTGTTGAGCCCGGCGCAGGTGAACATCAAGGTCGAAGAGCCGACAAAACCAGCCTCGGCACACGATTTGTTCGCTGACTGACCGGTTCAGTAGTTTTCGCATTCGACGTTATATCGGTATTCGGCCGACTCCCAGCAAGGAGTCGGCCGATTCTTATTGTGCTCCGAGCAAACTTTTCATGCGCGGTTGTTAGTCTGTCAGCATGCTTTCCTTAGTGTTCTCTTTGATCGGCCGCATTCTTGCATGGCTCATCAACGCGTATATCACGGTTCTGTTCGTGCGCATGATTCTGGACTGGGTCTCCGTTCTCGCACGAAACTGGTATCCACGTGGTGTGGTGGCCCAGCTGATCAATATTGTGTATTCCATTACCGAACCCCCTCTGCGCTGGCTACGTCGCTATATTCGCCCATTGCCGCTCGGTTCGATTTATCTTGATGTCAGCTTCATTGTGCTGTATTTTGCGCTGGTGGTACTGGAAAGTGTTGTTCTGATAGTGTTCTGAGGCCGTTTTTGACCCGCCGGAGGCATATATCTGGCATAAAAACCCACGTCGAATGTTCTGAAACGATGGGGTCGTGATAGCATTCTGACTTGAGACCAACGTAAGTGCGGGCGATGCCCCAAAGCGAGGTGCAAGATTTATGGCTCTGTTGACGCCGAAGGATATTAGGGAGCATACCTTCCAGACTGTTCGATTCAAGGAAGGTTATGATGTCGACGAGGTCGATGACTTCCTTGATCAGGTCACGGAAACCGTCGAGGCTCTTGGACGTCAGGCGGTAGCCGGCGGTCAGGCCACCCAGTCTCTGGGTCCTGACGTGACCAACCTTAATGCGAAGATCTCCGATCTTACCGGTCAGGTGCAGCAACTCGAGTCGGAGAATGCTGGTTTGAAGAACGCTGTGGCTCAGGCCCAGCAGGCCGCTCAGGCTGGCAATGATCAGGCAGCACAGCTTGTCTCTGCCAAGCTCAGCGAAGCCGAGGAATCCAACCGCGCGCTGTCCTCCCAGAATGAGCAGCTCAAGGGTCAGGTCGATCAGCTGAACGCTCAAATCGATCAGCTCACCGCTCAGGCTGCTCAGGCCTCCGGTGACCAGGAGGCTGTCGGTCAGCAGATCGCCGCCATTCAGCAGGAACGTGATCAGTTCCGCGCGGCCAATGAGGAGCTGTCCCGTCAGCTCGCCGCCGCTCAGCAGCAGGGTTCCGCCGCTCAGCAGCAGTCCGCTCAGATCGCTGAGCTGTCCCGTCAGCTCGAAGAAGCCAAGCAGCGTGAAAACCAGCTTCGTGCTCAGGTTTCCAAGGTTGAGCCGAGCACCGAGACCGGTTCTCTGCAGAAGATCGCTGGCGCCGCTTCCATGCCGGGCACCGAGCCCGAGCGCGCCACCGCCATGCTGACCCTGGCTATGCAGCTGCACGATCAGTACGTGGAGAAGGGCAAGAACAAGGCCAAGGAAATCACCGAGGCCAGCCAGAACAAGTACAACGATCTGGTCACCAAGGCCAACAACTACTCCGAGCGTACCCGTTCCGAGGCCGACGACTACTCCACTCGTACTCGTTCCGACGCCGACACCTATTCGGATCGTACCCGCTCCGAGGCCGACGCTTACCGTGACCAGACTCACGCGGATGCCGAGACCTACTCCCAGAACACCCGTTCTGAGGCCGACGCATACTCCGTCAAGACTCGTCAGGATGCGGACAACTACTCCAAGTCTCAGCACGATGACGCTGACAACTACGAGAAGGAAGTGCAGCAGCGTGCCGCCGAGTATGACAAGAACACTCGTTCCGCGGCTGATGCGTACGACAAGAACACCCGCTCTGCAGCCGATACGTATGCCGAGCAGGTGCGCGACAACCTTCAGGCTCAGTCCAAGGTCGTCGAGGGCAACATCCAGAGCCTCAAGCAGTTCGAGACTGAATACCGCGCCCGCCTCACCGAGTACCTCGGCCAGCTGGCATCGCAGGTTTCCGAGTCGAACAACTACGTCGACCAGACCTCGTCCAAGACCAACTGAGCGTAGGCAGGTACAGGTCGTATGACGAACCAACAGGGACGGCTGCGCACCCGCGTGGCCGTCTTTGCATGTGTGGCCGCGGCTGCGCTGATTGTCGATCAGCTCACCAAGGCTTGGGCGATGGCCGCGTTATCCAACGGTCAGACCATTCGAGTGATTCCCGGACTGCTGTCCTTCACCTTGGTGCGTAATCCGGGCGCGTCCTTGGGCATGGGATCAGGCGCTACTTGGGTAATCAGTCTGTTGGCCGTTGTGGCTTGCGTGGCCCTTGCTGTGGCTGGGGTGCGCACTGTCTCCATGAAATGGTCGGTGGCGATTTCTTTCGCGTTTGCAGGCGCTCTGGGCAACCTGATTGACCGTGTTATGTACGCTGACGGCTTCCTCGACGGCAAAGTGGTGGATTTCCTTAACTATGGCTGGTCCGTTGGCAATGTGGCGGATATCTATCTGGTAGTCGCCGGTGTGGTCCTGGTGATTCTGATTCTTATGGGGGAGCCGTTCTCACACAAGGATCTCATCGAGCAATCCGACGAATCCCTACAGTCTGAGCCGGAGGCGGACGCCAAGTAATGAGTCGAATAGTCCCTGCTCCCGATGCATTGGTGGGTAAGCGTTTCGACGTAGCCGTGGCCAAAATGCTGGGTATTTCACGATCTAAAGCCGCCGATCTGGTTGACTCCGGGCAGGCGCGCGTTTTAGGACGTGAAGTTGCGCGGTCCAGCACATTGCAGGCGGGGGAGACCGTCGAATTTGATTTGGCGGAGGAACAGGCCGAGCCTGAGCCTATCGCAACTGATATGGCCGTTGTCTACGAAGACGATGATGTCGTTGTAGTCGATAAGCCTGTAGGCGTGGCGGCGCATGCCTCGGTTGGCTGGACCGGTCCAACCGTGCTCGGATCACTGCGTGACCGCGGCGTGCATATCACTTCCTATGGTGCGGCCGGGCGTGAGGGCATTGTTTCTCGCCTTGATGTAGGCACTTCCGGCTTGATGTTGGTGTGCAAGTCCGACCTTGCGTACACCGAGATGCGTCGGCAGTTCGCCGAGCATGAGGTAAAGAAAACCTATCATGCGCTCGTGCAGGGTGGTCTTAAAGAGAACAAAGCAACCATTGAGGCGCCGATCGGGCGCGCCAAAGTGTCCGATTTCCGCTTCTGCGTGACTCCGGCCGGCAAACCGGCCGTTACGCACTGGGATGTGCTGGAGCGTTTCGGCCATGAGGCCACTCTGGTATCCGTGAATCTGGAGACCGGACGTACTCATCAGATTCGCGTGCATTTCTCCTCGATTGGGCATCCCCTGTGCGGCGACCCCATGTATGGTGCCAATCCGGTGCTGTCTGAGGCCTTGGGACTTGACCGGCAGTGGCTGCACGCCATGAAGCTCGAATTCCGTCATCCCCGCACCCGCGTCTGGACCACGGTCCGGTCCCAGTACCCGGCCGACTTGGCTGCCGCACTCGATGCCATGCGTGCCCGACACATCGAACCCGCTGAACCTGCCGAATATGCCGAAGTTCTGGTGGACTAATTCCGCGACGTGTGCATCATGCGTTTTAATATTTAGATTCAGTTCCGGCTTCGCCGGATTCATCCCAGAATAACGAGAGATCGGTCATGATGGCTCTCCGTCATGACCATACCCCAAGTGACTGCTGATGCTGAGTACCATTCAGGCCAATGGTCGGTAACCGTACGTGAATTACCGGTATTTCCGCTCAACGTGTCTCGGTACTCCAGCGTGAAGTGAACAGAAATGAGCCAAAGCAGTAATGAAGCCGGGCGGTATATGCCATCCGGATTGCAGAATCTCCTGCTGATAAAAACCGTTTCCTAGTCGTTGACCGTGCCCGTTCCGACGACGATCGCGGCCTACGACGCGTTCATCCTCTACCCGGCCCACCGATACGACATCAAGGGCAAGAGGATTCTCAAGCAGGAAAAGAAGTACTATGCCGTGGACTTGGGGATGCGACGTATCCTGTGCTCCAACAACGTGCGGGACATCGGACGCCTCCTCGAGAACGTGGTGTTCCTCGAACTGATGCGCCGCGAGGGCGACGTATATGTCGGACAGAGCTCCGGCAGCGAGATCGACTTCGTCACGAACGGGCCAGGCGGACGTCGGTACTACCAGGTCAGCGAATCGGTGCACGATTCGGCGACGCTGGATCGGGAGCCGTCCTCGCTGCGCGCCGTGCGTGACAACTATCCCAAGACGCTGATTACGCTGGATGACGAACGGCCCTACTCCCACGAAGGCATCCGACAGATATACGCGCTTGACTGGCTGTTGAACGAAGACCACAAGAAACAGTAGATACTAGGGCGGCCAGCGGGTTAGCAAGACATCAGTTGGTGAGGACTGCTGACATTGCACTCCGACGGATGAATTGAATACTCATATGGTATCCGATTCTGAACAATTGAGTGGGGGCGTTGATGGTTGCCATCGTTTGAGCTGGCTAAATGCGATTTCGCGCCATGCTGTTTCAACAACGGTGGCAACAGCTACAGTTGAACTATGCATGGGTTGAAGAGTGCGATTGACAGGGGAGCGGACGCGTGGGCACGTTCGCTGCCTGGGCGCGTGCTCGACCGGTATGTGTCGCGGAGCGGCCCCCTGCTGGCGAATGGTCTGGCATATGGTCTGCTGTTCGCCTTTTTTGCCGGCGTCTGGATTGCGGTGAGCGTGTTCGGCCTTATCATGGTCGGCAACATTGATTGGCAGCAGATGCTGATTGACGCGGTGCGTGAAGTCATTCCCGGTGTGGCCGACTCGTTTCTGACGTCTTCCGCGCTAGGCGCCATGTCAAGCGCATTGACGTGGACCGGTCTGGCCACGTTGGCCATATTCTGGTGGACAGTGACCGGCTGGATGAACTCGCTGCGCCACGCCGTACGGGCCATGTTCGACGACTGCGGCGACGAGCTCAATATCGTCGTCGCAAGGTTACGCGATACGCTTGCCGCCATCGCCATCGCAATACTGTTCATTCTTTCGACCGCGGCCGGTACGGTGTCCGGCGGCATCGTACGCCGACTGCTGCAATGGGGCGGCATCCCCAGCAGTTCGTTGCCCGGCACCGTGCTTTTGGAGATGACCGGTTTCGGTACCGGCGTCGCGCTGAATTTTGCGTTGTTCATGTTGCTGCTGCGCGTGGTCTCCCACATCAAAGCCGGACGATTCACGATACTCGGCGCGTTACTGGGATCTCTGACGGTTTCCGCAATGCAGCTTCTCGGTGCGCGACTATTAGCCGGAGCCTCCCGGAATCCGATGCTTGCCCCGTTCGCCGCGTTGATCGGCGTGCTCATTTGGTTCAACCTCGTCGCCCAGGTCATTTTGCTCTGTGCCGCCCTCATTGCCGAGTGTCGACAAAAGAGCTGAGCGTTGGTGAGAATATAGCGGGACTAGCTAGTCTCGATACTTTTCTAGCAAAGATTCGCCAGTATCTCGCAGCATAATGCGTAAGGATTGTGGTTCAAGGACTTCAATGAGGCGCGAATCGGCATATTGCAATGCCCACCACAAGGTCGCTAATTCGTTGGCCATGATATGCACGTCGTATTCGTTGGCGCTGATTTGAGTGACCTTGGCGTTGTCGAACCAGTCGTACAAGGGCTCCAGCGTGCCGGTAATACGCAGGTGAATCGGTACTGCTGCGCCGTCCATGGGGTAAGGGCGTTCGTCCATATGCTCTTCGATGTTGAACGGCGTTCCCGGAATCGGACTGAAGCTATCCAGTGAGCGATTGAGCGCATGATCAGTCTCCTCGACGTAAAGGTTGCGGAAACGTTCTACGTGCAGATACGAGAGACTGTCATGCTGATGCATGTGGCAAATCAGATAGTATTTGTTGTTCTTGTACATCAGATGGTACGGATCGGCTTGGTATTCTTTGATTTCACCCGCATTGTCGCGGCGAGGAACCAGATTGCCATCAATGTCATAGGTGCAGTAACGGAATCGAATTACTCGTTCGTGTTCGATGGCATCGTTGAGCATTTCGATATTGTTGAGAAACTCGGTGTTGTAATTCTTTGGCGTAGTGAGCTGCCTCAGACCGCGCAATTGGCCCGACTTGCCCGCGAACGTATAGATTTTGGCGATAAGGTCGCTCAGATATTCGCTGTCAGACCGTGATATTACCGCGCCGTCCGCAAGCAGACGCATCTGGGCCGTATCAAACACCGGTTCAATGTACCATCCCGGCTTTGGATCAGCGCTTTCAGCAGAGAGCAGGTCTCGACGCTCCAGATGCTCCACCCGACGGCCGAATGGTTGCATGTCACGCAACGCCTTGAGATGCCCTCGTACGGTCTTTTCCGAAACGCTGATGCGCTTGCTGATCTCAGTGGCAGTAATCCCGTGCTCGCGGTCTGTATGCGCATCCAGCAGTTCGAGAATCTCGATGACAATCTGCGCAGTGGAAGGTGTTGCTTGTTGCGATGAGACGGCCATCATGTTCCTCTCGCTGAGTATCGAGACTGCTTCAAGAACCAGTAGATAATTACCGTTGATTGTAGCGCGGCAGGAAACTGAACATGCAGCCGATTCGAATTCGAAGCAACCATGACTATGGAGGCGGTGCTCTTATGCGGGATTTCGTTAATTTGCATGTACATAGTGACTATTCGCTGGCAGATGGTGTCTCTACTGTGAGCGAGCTGATGAGTGAAGCGCAACGATTAGGTCAGCCAGCAATTGGTCTGACTGATCACGGCAGTGTCGGCGGTTTGATGGAGTTCTGGAAAGCAGGACGTCAGCGAGGCATTAAGCCGATTTTGGGTGTTGAAGCATACGTAACGCCAGAAACTGGCCGCACGGATACGAGATGCGTATCTTGGGATAATTCGTGGAAAGAGAGGAATACTCGAAGAAGTGTTACTTGTGTGCCTCATGATCCTTATGATGTCAGCGGTGGTGGGCTGTTTACTCACTTGACGCTATGGGCAGAGTCCGATGAAGGTCTTGTCAATCTCATGAAAGCATCTTCCGTGGCGAATCTCGAAGGTCTGGTCTCGCGTTATCCTCGCATGGATAACAATGTCTTGTCATCATTTGCAAAAGGACTTATTTGTGGGTCGGGCTGCATGTCTGGAGCCATTCCGACAAGATTGTTGCTTGGACAATTTGATGAAGCGTTGCGAATGGCCGGTGAACTACAGGATATTTTCGGTCGAGATAATTTCTTTATAGAAATCATGGATCATGGTTTGTCCATTGAGCACCAAATCAGGAATGATCTAGTGGAACTGGCGAAACGAATTAATGCGCCGTTAGTCGCAACTAGTGATGTGCATTATGCAAAGCGTGATGACAGTCTAAAACATGATGTGCGTATATGCATTGAAACAGGTGATGTGATGGATGGTCCTCATCGTTTCAAGTTTGAAAGCGAGGAGTATTATTTGCGTTCATCTGCGGTTATGCGGTCTCTGTTCTCCGATGTGCCTGAAGCCTGCGACAATACGTTGCTCATAGCAGAGCGGTGCGATACCGGATTTTGTGTAGCGGAAGATGGCTCATTAATGCCGCAGCATGTTGGTGCTGATGGCCGAGCGTCGAGTGAAATTCTTCAAGGGGAAGTTGAAGGATGGCTGCAAACGAAGTATGGAAGCATACCGGATTCAGTGTGGAATCGTGCTCAACACGAAATGGCTGTGATTCGTGAAACCCATGCTGAAGAATACTTGATGGCCGTCGCATATTGTACGAATCGATTGCGAGAAGAGGGGCATTTGGTCGGGCCCGGGAAGGGGATATTGGCTCGCAGCCTTGTCGCCTATGCGCTGGGGATTAGTGAGATTGATCCCATCGAATACGATTTACCCTTTACTGATTTTCAAGATTCAGTCTTTCCTACAGCTGTTTTGCAAACGGAACGGGGACTGTCCAGGCGGGTATTGCAATATCTATGTGACCGATATGGGAATGGTTATGCAGCTGCTGTAATTGCATACAGCCGTTTTAACGATGCCAAGGCAGTGAAAGATGTGTCGCATGTATGCGGATATCAACGGTTCTGGGATGCATCCTCGGCTGAGGTTTGGTTGCAGGATAACGCCAAGAAGTCTATTGCGGATGGGTTGAAAGACTGTATATATGACTGTTCCGTTCGCAGTGATGTGTTGGCTCTTTGCAACAAGCCCCTTGCCGAAGTAACGTCCATTGTTCGTTTTCCTTCGGGGGCAGAAAGCACCGCGTTTGATGCAAAAGGCTGTGATGAACTTGGGCTTCCTCGTCTCCGTATTGCAGGTTCGAGAGTTTTGCAGGTGGTGCAGGATGCCCTTCGATTCATACCGGATTGCAATGTGCCGCAAGTATGGGACGATTCTTGCAGTTCGTTGGATGAGAGCCGTGTGTATGACTTACTGTCCGCGGGCTATACGGCCGGTATTCCATTCTTGGATGGAATGAAGAGCGAACTGATGCAGCAGAAGCTTACCTCTTTTGCGGAGCTAATTGACATATGCCATAGCAGAGGTGCCGACCGCGCAGATGCTGTTGCTCGTGCAATGTTCGCATACCGTGTCGCCTATGTGAAAACGTTATACACAATCGAATTCATGACCGCAATGTTGAATAGTTATAACGAGGATGGCGCTAGAGCGAAACTGGAAAGTATATTTGAAGAAATGTACTGTTTAGGTATTCATGTAAGAATGCCAAACATTAATCAATCTCAATATTATGCGACAGCGTATTCCAGTACCGGTGACGATGAGAAATCGGCATATGGAATTCAGCTCGGTTTTAATGCGATACGGGGCATTTCGGAACAATTGGCAGAAGAAATCGTTTCAACCCGTAATAAGGGCAGTGCCTATCGCAGTTTTAATGATTTTATACGTCGTGTTTCATTGGAACATTGCAATGCAGGGAATGTCAATTACCTCATTAGAGCCGGTGCTTTTGATTGCGTCAACCCCTGCAGGAAGGCTCTTGCCCAATGTGGCAATGACCTTATCGAGGCGGAAAGGCAATACAGAGCAGCACAATCCCATGGACAGGGTGATTTATTGCAGGATGTAATGGATGCAAGTCCTTGTGCGCAAAAGAGTACAGATGAAGTCGTCCCTAATGGTTCGGATTGGGATCAAACCACTCGGCAACAGCTCCAGTGTGAGTCTTTCAAATGGCCAATAGGACGTGCGATTGAACAATATGTGTGTGCTTAGACGGCAATGTGATACTACGAAATCACTAGGCTTGCGTAAGAGTGCAAAGTGTCATGCGCGAAGTCCCGGATATTTGTTGCGTCAGTTATATGCTGAGAACAGATACAACTCACTGGGGAGGGTAAGGTATGAGTGTCATGGTGATACGGCCCGAGCGAGGGTGTGATGACATTCATGCCCTGATTGATCATGTCCTTTCTGATGGTGCCGGATGTACGGAAGCAGATTTTCCGGATAGTTGCCGTGGGCGATTCGTTATTCTGACACCGGCAAGCTTGCGCGCATATGTGGAAAAGCAAGTACTGCAGTCGATGGTCCGACCGGAATTCCGCGAACGTCTGGAACCGGGGATGAATGTGGGTGTCCATTCTCTGGCAAGCATGATGAGCTCGATTATCGGCAACCAGGATTATGGAAGGTACATTCGCCCATCAATCAGCATGATGTCGCTGAGAAATTACGTAGCGAAGTGTCTGAATGATAATGAATCGTTGCGTAATCAGGTTGGTGACTCGTTTGAGGCTATTGACCAGTTCACCAAGCAAATTGTTGAATTGCATAATGATGGGGTCAGTGCTGAAGAGGTGCTTGCTCTGGCCGCTCATCAGTCGAATGCTCGACTTTCGGTGCTTGGCTCTTTGCTGCAACTGGTGGAGCAACGGTTAGGTAAACGGTATACATTCCCCGGAGCCGCCCATGAAACCATATGTGCATGGGCACAGCGGCATGGGAGTAATCGCTGGTTCTATCTGTACGGTTTCGCACACCTCAACGCTTCGGAGATGAGGATAGTTCATACACTTGCGCAATACGTGCATCTGACGGTGATGGTTGGTGCCGGTTCTGATCCGGATTATCTGGAAGCATTGCAGAGACGCGATGATGGAAACCGAAATACGCTGTCCAGTATTTTCGCTTCATCCGCTTCTACATCAGTGTGTGCGATGCCGGATACTACTGCCGAAGTGCGCTATGCGGCAGCGTCCATCAAGAAGTTCATCGCGGACAATCCAGAAATTTCATACGGTGATGTGCTGGTCACCTCACGAGACCTTGGTTCATATCAAGCCCAAATTGCATCGGAATTCACGTATCAGGGGATACCGATTAATATTGCCGCGTCCAGTACGATGCTTGACCATCCGTTCGCTGATGCGATTCTGGGACTGCTTGATTCCGCGACCTACGAACTTCAACCCCAGTCCATCCTGCGCATACTGCGTTCCGGTATCTTCAGCCGGTATCTGAACTTGACTCCAACGGCAATCGATGACATTGAAAATCAGCTGAACTCCAACAATCCGGCAACGGTATGGATCGATACAGACATACCGTTCGCTGCACATTTGCAGAAGATTCGTTCGCTGATTCAGCAAGCCGCTGATGTGTTTCGGCCGCGGCCTAGCGCAACCGTGCGGGAGGCTCTAGGCGGGATGGTTGGTTTTCTTACCGAATACGCCCAAACCATTGAAGGATCCGCGCCAGTTTGGACCGTCATCATGAATGCGTTTGACGACATGGTTCAACAGCTCGGTAACGATTATTTTGCTGAATATGTAGGAATCTTTGCTAGAAATCTAGCTTCGACGCTCGCCGCGCAGTCAATCGATTCGCGTCCGGTCTCCGCCAGCGCCGTGGACGTATTGCCGATGTCATCGCCTTTACATCCATACAGATATGTGATTGTTCTGGGTTGCAGTGAATCTCAATTGCCTGCGATTCCGCATGAGACCGGTCTGCTCGATGACGGCGAGCGGCTGGATTTGTCACAGTTCCTGACTTCCCAAGGCAAGACTTTGGAAGCGTGGAATGTACTTTCCGGTACGGTGGAACGTAGGTCCGGGCAAGAACCGCTATGGTTTAACGGTGTTGTTGCCAGCGCAACGCAGCAGTTGTCTATGACCTATCCAAAGAGTCTGCGTAACGCTGCACAAGCATGCTCGCCATATATCAGCCAATGGGAGACGGGTACATCGGATACGAGCGAAATCATCGGAGCGAGCAAACGCGCTGTGCCGACCGTTGAAACAGAGTATCGTCCCCTTGACCGCGAACTGGCATATCGGTTGTTCACTAGGCCGGATTATGTGCATCGCGTTTATCGCACTCATGGTGCAGATCCTTCGATCTCGACTCGTGTGTTCAATGCATCGGTTTCGGCAATAGAAACGTACTATCGCAATCCGTATGAGTATTTCCTGAAATACGGATTGAAAGTTAACGTGGCAAATGCGTTCGCTTTTGATGCCGCGCTTGAAGGCACGTTCTATCATGCAGTGCTGGAACATGCGGTCAATGCCTGGATCGAGCGACACAAGAACGAACGAGATTTGAACGGCTTACCACCTCAGCCCACTGCAACAGACATGCAAGAGCTTATCGCCGACTATTCCAGACTGGATCGAGGCTGCAATCAGTGGACGGTGCTGAACGAAGACCCGCGTATGGAGGTGCTGCGGTCCAGTAATCGTATGCGTATGATTCATCGTCAGCTGGTCGATACGCTGATGGATTTTGCCGTCGATGCTGCTGCGCAACGTGAGGCATTATCGTCCGCACAGACGATGCTTACGCCTACGTGTGTAGAGCAAGTATTTGGCAACGTTGGAGGAACGACCGGTGCATGGCAGTCGCCATATTCAGGGGAACAATTAATCGGTAGGGCGAGGGACAAGGAAATCCCGGTTGCATTGCGTATCAATGGCAAGGTCGACCGCATTGATACGGTAATTCGCGATACCAATATTTCGCGAGAGAGCGCCGGCATTGTTGTGCTGGACTATAAGTCTTCTGCCCGTACGTTGTTCGGCAAACCATCTCGCAATGATGGCGGCCGCGCTTCAAATGTGTACCACGGCCATGAACTTCAGCTGTTTACGTATGCTTCTGCCGCCCAGCACAACTCCGGAATGCCAGTAGCAGGCATGTTCTTTCTCCCGATTAAACCCAGCGCAACCATTCGAGAACGCATCGCGCTGAATAACCAATACAACATGTTGCCGAGCGCAGACGATGGATCAACGAGTCTGTTCGATGAGCCAAGTGACGATTCAAGTGCTCAGAACATGCGCATCAGAAACGTATGGCGAGGCTTTGATATGCCGAACAGTGGCGTGCTTATAGGAGAATCCGACGAAACCGGCATCGGTATCGAACAACTGAGTGCGGAAGAATTTCGTGGCATAGCGGATTATGTGCACGGGAAAATAGTGGGTGCCTGCCAGAACATATTGGACGGCAAACTGCCGGTGCGCCCTTATCGTTCTTTGGTTGACGGCCGTGATGGTCTTGCCTACAGCGATGTGGCCGACATCATGGCGTGGGATGTGTTGAATAGCAACATATTCGAGGTGGAGACAGCAGTGACATTGCTGGAGCTCAAAGAAGCGGCTCTTCATATGAATAATACATCTGAAGGAGGCAAGGCATGGTAGAACATGTTGATGCATTACCTAGGTCGGAAGATGCGGATAATCTCTCGGACGATTTTCCGACAAACACCATGCCTTACGTCATCAGCGCATCCGCAGGCACCGGCAAAACCACTCAACTCTTGCAGGATATTCTGCTGGACTTGCTGAACCGTAATGCAGACGAAGCGCATTCATCCATCCGCGAATCGTTAATTATTACTTTCACCGTTGCCGCAGCCGCAGAAATTCGCCGGCGCTTGGAACAGAACCTGCAGTACGCCATTCTGTATGCGCGGCGCAATCATGGATGCCAGCCGGGTTCACTCGTGCTCTTGGATACGGACTATCAATTAGGTGGAGACGACAGCGAACTGGCGCGTACGATTCTGCACGATTGCCACCATGCGCAAACCGTATTCTCCGTTGCCTTGAACGATCTGCCAACCGTGCAAATCAGCACTATTGATGCGCTCTCCAAAAGAATCGTGGATCGCAATGCCGATACATTGCCGGTGGCTCCAGGATTCCAGATTCTTGCTGATGATGCCATGAAGAACCGGCTGAGAGGCCAAACACTCGACGCGTTATTCGAATCGTGGTATGACGAGCGCAACTCAATGCACGCGCGGTTCATGGATGTGTTGGACAACATGCAAGGGCCCCGGCATGATGGTGACTTGCGCGCCACCATGATGAGCCTGTATGACAAGGCACTCACCAAGCCCAACCGCATCGGTTGGCTTAGCCGGCTCGCCGAACCATACCGGTTCAACATTGCGTCGCTGAATCAGGTCGTTGGTGGTGAATACGGCAATGAATATTTGGACCGTTATTTTCGAGGCTGGATTGATATGGCAGAACATCCTCTTGCCGAATTGCGATCGTGTCTTGATGAGGCGCTCGCCAGCTGCCACGATGCGCACACCGCGCAGCAAGATACGGTAGTCAAATCATTGCGGATGATATGCGATTTGCCTCAGTACTTGCGTAGCGAATCATGGAATGCAGTTCGTGCTCGTGTTATCGATGCCAATCCATTGGACGTACTGCCCAAGCGCATTACTGTCGGCAAAACTGCCATTCTTAAGAGTACGGCAATCGCCGTACCCAAAGACAGTGAACTGGGCCGTCGCTTGGCGGAAACGGTGCGGGGCATTAAAGGGATCGTTTCTGATTTGCAATCGAAACTGGCCTTTACCGCTGAACAAGTGGACTCGCTTGATGAGGTCGCTGCGCGAAGACTCGAAGGATTGATTGCGCTCATCACCACGTTCGACCAGCAGTATGCGCTTGTGAAACAGCAGGAGTCCGTAGCGGAGTTCAGTGATGTGGCTTTCTGGGCATTGGATGCCATGCAGCAGCCTGACGTGGCCAAGCGTATCGGTGCTCAGTGGCGATATATTTATGTGGATGAATGCCAGGATAATAACGCCCTGCAGAATCGATTCATTCGCGAAATCAGCCGAAATGCAGCCAAACTTACCATGGTCGGTGATGTGAAGCAAAGCATTTATGGGTTCCGTGATGCCTCGCCGGAGGAGTTCGGCGATATCTGCAATAGTGTTACGGATGCGAGCCATCGCCGGGAATTGTGGGTGAACTATCGATCGGTGCCGGAAATCATCACTTTTGTGAATACGGTATTTGCCCGACTGATGACGCCGAATATGGGTGCGACCGATTACCTGAAGGAACAGTTGCAAATCGGCTCGGCAAAGCAAGCCGGTAAACCATTCGATGCAGAAGCCATTGAATTGTTGGTGAGTAACGCGGCACCTGACTTGAGTGCTGATGTTGTGGCTGATGAAAACGGCACTGACACTGCACCGACAGTTCGCGCCGGCAAGGACGAATTACAGGTGGACATGATAGTGCGCCGTGTCCAGGAGCTCTGCGAGGGGCCTCGCGCGCAGTATTCATATGGGGATATCGCGGTGCTGGCTCGTGGCGCTACTCATTTTGCCGACCTGGCTGACCGACTATATCGTGTCGGCATTCCAGTCGAAGTACAGGGCGTTGGAGACCTGTATCGTCAGCCGGAGATACAGATCGCCTTGGATTGGTTGCGTATTATCGCCAATCGTCATCAGGATGTGCCGTTGGTTGCGGTGCTACGGACTATGGGGTTCACGGATGATGATTTGGCGCGGATTCGTCTGCATAACAGAGGCTGGCTATTTGACGTTATGCGGCGGATTGCTGAGAGTGGGGGAGAAGCTGATGAATCGGCTGTTCTTTCTTCTGATGTGTTGCTTGCAAAGATATCGGCATTCCTGCGAATCTATGATGCCGCATGCGATTATGCGCGAGTTCACTCTCTGTCTGATTCGTTGTGGCATCTCTATGCCGTTTCTGGCTTGTTCGATTTCGCAGGCAATATGCCTGAAGGTGAGCGACGGCAGGCGAACCTGCGCTTGCTTGTAGAAAAGGCTGATGCATTTGCTGTAGCTCAGGAGCGTGGATTGCAACCATTCCTTGATGCCGTAACAATGTGGTCCGCGAGTGGCTCCGGTGAAGAAGCTTCAACAGTGCCTACCAAAAACGCCGTGCATATCATGACGATTCATAAATCCAAGGGATTGCAATGGCCCGTCGTGATACTCATGGGTGCCAGCAATAATCTGCTGACCGGATCGAGAACCGCTGTCGTTCGCACGATTGCTCATCAGACAAGGAATGAGGATGGGGCTGTTGCCGAATATGGCGAAGGTGCCTTATCGTTGGTTGACCAACGTAACCATGTTCGAGTGGATACTTTCCAGCGCGCAGTGATTGATTCGCGGGCCAAGGAGTTGGAGGCGGCAGAGGAACTTCGTTTGCTCTATGTGGCGATGACTCGTGCCGAACGCAAGTTGATTATCGCGGGATCGTACCGTCCAGGAAAGAACGATGATGGCAATCTGAATTTGCGTACGATGGCTCAAGGCATCGCGCTAAGCGGCGATGGACGCACCATAGATCCACGAACGGTGGTCAAGAATAGTGGTAGCCCCAATTATCTCTATTGGATTCTAGGATCATTGCTGGCGTCTGGAGATGCGGATGATGATTCGTCTGCGATTCTTCGCCCTAATGAGGTCCGTGCGTGGAATCTTGCTGCGGGACTACAGGAAACAGCGCCGGCTATGGCGGCGACGGGCAGGGCCATTACGATTCGATTCTGCAGTGCTGCGCCTGAGCCGACGACCACTATGAATGAGCGAACGGACGGGTATGGCTATATCAATAAACGTATTGATGTGACTGGTTTGCGATTGCCTGATGAGCCTCCGCGCATGCCAGTGGTAGTGAGTTCCTCCAAGGCTCGCAGCTGGATGATTGATGATGCGGAATCTATATCTGATGACACTGATTCGCTGGCTGTATTGCCGTCTGATGACGCGGCTGCGCCAATTGCCATGCTGGAAGACAATCTAGATGATTGGAAGCAAAGGCGGGAAGCGCATAGTGGGTTCTTTATTCCTGACTTTATGAAGAAGGTATCCGACGTTGAGCCATCTGCTTCGGAGGTGGGTACTGCGGTCCACAATGTACTGGAACTCTTTGATTGGGGTACTGAGCCGTTCCGTGAGCAGTGCGAAGCCGAGCTGAGAAACATTGTTGACCGTCTGGAAGCGAATCATGTCATCACGCCGCAAGTGGCTCATATTGTGCTGACTCGCGAGCTGGAAGGCTTGCTCTGGTTTGTCACTGGAGAAAATTGCCCGCTATCGGCGCAAATACGAGCTCATCGGGATACTCTGTTCCGGGAAGAGCCATTCTCGATGTTGATTGAACGTAACCGGCTTAATGCCAAGGTGAACGGTAGCGGCATGGCTGGTGGCGTGCCCAACACGAAGAATGACAGCGGCAACGTTGCTGAGCAATGTGACGACACAATCGTGGTCCGAGGTATCATAGACGGCTATTTCCTTGATCCAACCGCCAAGGCCATCACCCTCTTCGACTACAAAACCGACAAAATGCGCCCGGGTGAAACAGTCAAAGACTGGTCTCAGCGTCTCCGCACCGAATACGCTCAACAACAAGCTCTCTACGCCGAGGCCCTAGAACATCGCTATTCTGGATATGCTGTAGTACGGCGATGGCTTGTAGGGCTCATTGGACACAGGATTATTCACATTTCGTGATCAATGCCGGGGCCTCGGTAACTGACTCGTTTTCAGCTAAACGTTAGTAGCTTGTTCATCTTCAATATTCCGGTAGATATCTACTGTTGATTGCTTGTCGTGCATATTGTGAGGAGTATTGATAGCTCTCGATAAGGAGTCAAAATGGACAAGCAAGAGTTGCAGATGGCGAAAAAGTTAAACGCTGGTTTTCGGGTATTGGATGATATATCTGATATGAATTCTTCGTACATACATGTTGATTGGTCCGATATCAAAGCGGCGATGGGCGGCAACGATCTGGCTTGGTCCGGCGCTGGCCAAGCAGAAGGTACGGATGGAATAGTTGAGGCCGCGAAGCGCGCAATGGCATCATTCTCAAATGATTCGTTGAAGATGATGAACGCCGTCTGCATCTCTTTCGCTTGTTCGGCTCATGAAAAACTCCAGAAAGTAACGCGTGCTGTGGATGAGATACGTGCCTGCGTTCAACCTGATGCCATGATTGTTTGGGGCATGATGTTCGATGGCCAAATTGATTCGGGCGGAGAGGTCACAGTAATCGGATTCGGTCGATGCTCGGACAGTGTTTGATTCTGCAGCTGCTGATTGCCTAATGAAGGAGTTGATTAGCCGTGTCCGTGACCATGAACGTAATCCGGGATGAAGGTAAAAGAATTCCCATTGAGCTTGCGCGAACGCTTTATGGCGAAATCGGTGTTGCAATAGAGAAGTATTTTGAGCACCTGACATATATGGAGCATTTTGGTGTGGCCCTATGTCAGTTTAATCTTCGTCCTTCTGACAGCGCGAATGAATATGTTGCTGATTGCTGCGTGTTGCAGGCCGATGTGAACGGAAAGGCGACTGCTGATTTTCAATCTGCTTATGACCGTGCGGCCATCGCCATTTTGATGTCTTTGTGCTATGCGTTTCAAAGCTATCTAAATGAGAGTAATGGTCTTGATCTGCAGGATGAGAATGGGAGAGGGGTTGGCTGCTGTCCTCTTGAAGTTGGAGGTGACGTTGGTGCTAGGTCATTGCCTCCTGGCACTTTCGCTCGCTTTCAATCTTGGTCTGACCGCTTGTGTTATGTATTTCCTAAATATGGGATATCGACAATACAATTTAGTTGTGGAAGCACTCATTGCCGCATTGGATTAGATGAATTAAAGATGCTCGCTCAGTTGAGTAGTGCACGAAGAAATATAGATGATTGTATGCTTCGTTTCTCTGAGTATAAGATAACTGGCGCGCGTTGGGTGAATCATATATTCACGGAGAAGACGGATTGCGATATTCATATACGAGTGCTCAGTGATTTGACGAAGGATGTGTCTGAGTTCTGTATCAATGAGATTATTGACGGTCTAAACCTTTTGATGAAAGCCAATCGGAGCTGGCCCAAAGTGGATACCGAAAGACATGAGCTTCGGATTATACATTGTGAAGGTGGTGAAAGATCTGGGTTCGCTAGCGCGGCTCTGGAATGCGATAAAGGGTCCAAGAAACGCCTTTATGATATGTTGGAGCTAATCCGATGTATCCTGCATGATCCGCCATACGCATATGTTTGGCATATAGCGGATGCCTCCAAAGAAACGGGCATAAAGAAGGCGGAAATAGTCAGAGCTTCACAGTGCATACCTCTGTATTCGGATAAAAGATATATGACTGTGTGGAATATGGCGTCGCCGAGCAACCTGATAGAGATGCTTAGCCGGTGGGGCGGTTTGTTACAGAGATTGTTCGATCATTATGGTTTAGAACGAATTAACTTTGATTGTATGATACAGGATCGCAGAATTTGTAGTTTGTTGACCCTGGACAGAGAGGCCCTTACGATCCTGAGGTCTTTACAATTCCAGACTGTTTCTCCTATTAGCCGCGTTCAATGGCGCACGATGATCAGAAATAGCATCACCGCCGCATAATTTCCTCTCGCAAGATTGGATTTTCTCAGTAGTTAGTTGTACTTGATGGTTCATGATAGTTCAGAATGTTGCTGACATATAATGGACCGATACGTTGTTGGCGAGTGGCTGGCCCGGATTCAATTTGTAAGTGCAATGCTCGTCTTTGGGTGGCTTGTCCTCGACATTAGCTTGCCGAGCTCGCGGTACCAAGCCTCGTTGGGTGTTTCCCAGTCCGGGACCTTCATGGGGGGTGTCGTTGATCTCCTGGACGATGGCCTGCAGGTCGGCGTCCGTCAGGCCGTCGAGACTGGTCCTCTTGGGCAGGTAGCGGCGGATGTATGTGTTCAATAGGGAGTTGAGGTTTTAGTCACGTAGTTTTTTCGGGTTTAGGCAGAAAGGCATGCCGACCACCCGTGGGCCTTAGCCTGATGGTGCTTCGAATCCATTCGGGAAAGGGCCGGAAAGGCAAATGATCAGCATGCCCAAAATACAGTCTATCCGTCAGAGGCGCAGGAATGGGGAGTCCGTCGCCTCGATCGCGCGCAGCGAGAAGGTCAGCGAGCCGACCGTGCGCAAGTATCTCAAGGCCGACGACCTGTCGGCCAGGCCTCCGGTAAGGAGACGCCGTGGCTCGGTGCTCGACGAGTGGATTCCCGTGATCGAGGGCATGCTCGCCGAGGATGTGTTTTAGCAAGTTGGCGTCCGCTTTGTGAGCGGTGTTTTTCCGCAGTGTAGGCAGCGGGTTTTCCGCAGGGTGTGCGGTATCGGCCGCTGCCTGTCTGCGTTGTGTTGGTTATTTGGTCATGAGGGCGTGTTCGCTTCGGTAGGAGCGGCCCTCGAATCTGATGAGCCGTCCGTGGTGGACGGTGCGGTCGATGATCGCGGCGGCCATGTTGGGGTCGCCGAAGATCCTGCCCCATCCGCTGAACTCGATGTTGGTGGTGTAGATGATGCTCTGGGTCTCGTACGCGTTGGTGACGACCTGGAACAGGAGCCTGCTGCCGTCCTCGTCGATGGGCACGTAGCCGAGTTCGTCGATGACGAGCAGCGGGGTCCTGCCGATCGCGGCGAGTTCCCGGTCGAGCCGGTTGTCCGATTGGGCCCTGAGGAGCCGCATGACCAGGCCTGCGGCGGTGAAGTAGCGTGCGGGTATGCCCTTGCGGCATGCGTTCCTGCCGAGCGCGATGGCGAGGTGGGTCTTGCCGGTGCCGGGAGGGCCGAACAGGACGAGGTCGTCGTGGCCGGCGATGAAGTCGAGGGTCGTGATCTGCCCGCGCCCGTAGTCGACGGGGAAGCGGATCGGGGTCCAGTCGTAGCCGCCGAGCTCCTTGTCGGCGGGGAATCCGGCGGCCTTGAGCAGGCGTGAGCGTTTGGAGCGTTCCCTGGATTCGATCTCGGCGTTCATCCACGATTCCATGAATTCCATCTGGCTGGGGGTCGCGTCCGCGAGCTGGTCGGCGAGGACCTGGCGGGTCAGAGGCAGCCGTCTGGCCAGGGTCATGATCGTTGCGATTCTTTCGCCGGTGGACGCACGCCTGCGTTTCATGTCGGGCATGACGACCGGCGGACGGTGGGTTCCCATGGTCAGGCCTCCTTCCTTTCCCATGGCTGTCGGGGTTTCATGAACACGTCGTATCCGGTCAGGTCGGGTACCGACTGCTCGTACGGCTTCTCGCCGGCGGCGATGCGCCGGGCCATGGTGGTCACACTGGCCTCGTCGATCGCGTGCCCCTGTTCGACCAGGTGCTCTCCGGCCCGGACGGCGGCCTCGAAGCCGGACGCGGCGCTGGCCTTGGCGATGACGCGGAACGTGGTCCTGCGTGTCTTGGCGTCCATGCGGTCGATGGCGATCCTGAGTTTGTCGGGGAAATCGTCACGGATGGTGGAATCGGTCCATGCGTGGGTCTTGCGGCTCAACGCGGGCAGGAGCGTGGCGGGGTTGCGCACCGTGGCCGGCGAATCCCCGTACACGCGCGGCAGTCTGGCACAGGTGCGTCCGTCCTGGGTGCGGATCGTCACGTCGAACGCGCGCAGACCCACGTCGAGAGTCCAGCCGCGCCACGAGGGGCCGGCGAGGTAGTAGTTGCCGTCGATCTGCACACGCCCGTCCTTGTCGGCCTTCCTCACCTCCCAACGGATCGCGTCGTACGGCTTGGCGGGAAGCGGCTGCATATCCATCTTCTCACCGGCGAACAGGCCGCCGATCGGCGCGCCCTTGCGGTAATGCGTCTCCTTGGCCATCGCGTCGCAACGCTCCAGCATGTACCGGGTCAGTTGGCCGTGGGACTCTGCGTTGAGCATGGGCACCATGATGTTGCGGCGCAGGAACCCGACCGCGTTCTCCACGCTGCCCTTCTCGTTGCCCGAGTTCGGGTTGCAGAACCTGGTCTCCAGCCGGTAATGCTCCACGAACAGTTCGAACACGTGCACGACGGTGACCTTGTCCCACGCGATCCGATGGCCGGCGCCGGTGGCGTTGTCAAGCACCAGCGTCAGGGGGACCGCGCCTATGTGCTCGAACACCGTGCGCAGCCCCGCGCACACGCATTCGGCGTTCTCCCCGGGCAGGGCCACGCAGTAGCGCATGTTCGAATACGGGAACGTGACGACCAGGCAATGCACGTCGACCCGGTCCCCGCCGACCACGGCCTGCGCCATGCCGAAATCGACCTGCGCCTCGCCCGGATGCCACTTGAGCTCCAGATACCCGTCCGACGGGAGGCGATGCTCCTCGCGCCACCGTTTCACGTACCGCTGCACCGGCGAATACGAGCCCTCGTAGCCCTTCTCCGACACGAGTCTGTCGTACACGCGCTTGGCGGTGTGCCGCTGCTTGCGGGGCATGAACCGGTCCGCCTGCAGCCACCCGTCCACCGTCGCCCTGAACGGATCGAGCTTCGACGGCCGCGATACGGAGCGCTCCGGTCCGGGAGAGCAATCCTCCCTCCCGGCGTACTTCGCGACCGTGTCGCGGGCCACGCCCACCTCTTTCGCGATGCTCCTCCATGACATGCCATGCGCGTCAAGCACCCTGATACGTTGTTGTACGGACACCGGTACCGTCATTCCTTTCCTTTCCCGAGAAAACCGAACGGTTTGACTTTCAACTCGGGAAACTAGTCCAGGCAGGACGGGCCGGTGTTCGTTTCTCACCACACGCTGAAGTGGACCAGAACCTGCCGCTCACATGGAAGACATCCACACGCTCACACGGCCCACTTTCTATTGAACAGACACACGCATCCGGCAAAACCGAACGACGGCCCGGCACCCAACCTGTCGGCCCGCGGGTTCGACGGGTGCAAGCCGCGCACCCACCTGGCCGCCGACCCGGCCTATGTGAGGGCCGGCAATTCATGGGCGTACATATGTCTGCCCGGCGACCTCGCCAACCGCGAGATCGCCGGGCATTCGGTCGGCGTCAGGCACGACCCCGATCTCGTGCTGGCCGCGTTCGCCATGCTGCGCTTCCCGTTGGGCGGCATCGAGGTGTTCCACACCGACCGGGGCGGCGAGTTCACCGGGGAACGCATCGAACGAATGCTCGACGTGTTCGGCATCACGCGTTTCCTGTCGAATCCCGGCAGCCCCTACGACGACGCGGTGGTCGAATCCACCAACCGTCTCATCAGAAGGAGCTCGTATACGCCAACACGTACACGAGCGTGGAACGACTGCGCTCGGACGCCAACCGGTACGTATGGTGGTACAACCACCAGCGGCTCCACTCGACCCTCGGATACATGAGCCCCGTGGAGTTCACCAAACAAGGAAACACCCTCTAGAAACAGTCCAACACACCGTTGCCAATCCATCCCTCACTCGTAGCTGATGACCAGACGGCCGACCACGTCGCCGCGCTCCAGCCGTTCGATCGCCTCCGGCACCTCGTCGAACGAGACGGTCGTGGTGACCGGCGTGAGCTTGCCGGTGCGCATCAGCTCGTAGACGCCTCGGATGTCGTCGGGCGTGCCGCCGTTGGATCCGCGCAGATCGCACTGGTTGACGATGAGCGACTTGGCATCGATGGTGGTTTCCAACCGGCCCATGCCGACGAGCACCACCACGCCGCCCAGCCTGATCACGTCCACCGCGTCGGCGGTGGTGTCGCCGAATCCAGCGAAGTCGACGATCACATCGAAGAATCCCCTCGGATAGTCCGTGATGGACCGGCGCGCGTCCACCGCACCCAGTTCCTTGGCCAGCGGCCAGATATCCTCCTTGATCTCCGCCACATGCACCTCGGCGCCCAGCAGATGGGCCACGCGGGCGCCGATCTGGCCCAACCCGCCCAATCCGATGATGCCGACCCTGTCGCCGGCCTTCACGCCGCCACGGCGCACCACGGCCGCGTACGAGGTCATGCCCGCATCGGTGGCCGCGGCGCCGTTGACGAAATCCACCTCGTCGGGAATGCGCACCAGAGCCTGCGTGCCCACCACGATCTTCGGGCCGAATCCGCCGTCGAAGGAGGACCCGGGGCAGCCGGCCGGCGTGGTCGGGCATATCGCCACGCGGTCGCCCACCCGAAAATCGTCCACGCCCTCGCCAACTTGGCTGATCACGCCGGCATCCTCGTGGCCGAGCGTGACCGGCACCTGCGCCAGCATCGTCATCCAGCCCGGATCGGTGAGAATGCCCACATCGGTGTGGCAGATGCCGGCCGCCTTCACGTCGACGACGACCTGCCCCGGTCCGGCGGTCGGCTCGGGCAGCTCGGCGAGCTGCAATGGTTCATTGGTGCCGGTG
>OLVT01001154.1_pt1 | contig 23987 bp, 20 predicted proteins | sample 1673241 | NCBI WGS metagenome assembly OLVT01 (sample SAMEA3178936, study PRJEB25190) | human gut metagenome | biome: human gut; feature: human-associated habitat; material: faeces | place: Austria | collected 2013 | reverse complement strand
AATAATCAAACATCAAAAGAAAAAGGAAAAGTGCCAACGATTACTTGACACATACTTTCATTTCTTCCCGCTTGCGTCCCGGCCGGGTTTGGGGTAAGATAAAGAGGATGAAATGACAGGAAGAGGTGGTCGTCTTGTTTAACCTGGAAGAGGAGCTGAAAAAGCTTCCGGCATCTCCGGGAGTTTATCTGATGCACAACGACCGGGATGAAATTATCTATATCGGAAAGGCTGTCAGCCTGAAAAATCGGGTGCGGCAGTATTTTCAGAGCAGCCGCAATAAAACGGCCAAGATCGAGCAGATGGTTTCCCATATCGCATGGTTTGAATATATTCTTACGGACTCCGAGCTGGAGGCCCTGGTGCTGGAGTGCAACCTGATTAAGGAGCATCGGCCCAGATACAATACCATGCTGAAGGACGATAAAAGTTATCCGTACATTAAAGCCACGGTTGGAGAGGATTTCCCGCGGCTTTTGTTTTCCAGGGATATGAAAAAGGATGGCAAGAGCCGTTACTTTGGTCCCTATACCAGCGCCGGAGCGGTGAAAGACACCCTGGAACTGATTCACAAGCTTTACAAAATCCGTACCTGCAGCCGGGTGCTCCCCAGGGATATCGGAAAAGAACGGCCCTGCCTGAATTATCACATCAAGCAGTGCAGCGCTCCCTGCCAGGGCTATATTTCAAAGGAAGATTACCGGACCTCTTTCGACCAGGCCCTGGATTTTTTGAGCGGGAAATACGGGCCCTTAATTCACTCTCTGGAGGAGAAAATGAAAGAGGCCAGTATGGCCATGGAGTATGAGCGGGCCATTGAATACCGGGAACTGTTGAACAGCGTAAAGCAGGTAGCCCAGAAACAGAAGATTACCAGCAGCTCCGAGGAGGACCGGGACATTATCGCCCTGGCCAGGGACGAGCAGGATGCGGTGGTCCAGGTGTTCTTTATCCGGGAGGGAAAATTAATCGGAAGGGACCATTTCCATCTGAGGGCCGCCGTGGAGGAGGAAGAGGGAGAGATTCTGGACAGCTTTGTGAAGCAGTTTTACGCCGGAACTCCTTTTATTCCCAGGGAGCTGTGGCTCCAGTACCCGGTGGCGGATGAGAAGGTCATCAGCCAGTGGCTGACGGCCAGGAAGGGACAGCGTGTGAAGCTGGTGGTGCCCCAGAAGGGACAGAAGGAGCGTCTGGTGGAGCTGGCGGCCCGGAATGCGGCCCTGATACTGGACCAGGACAAGGAGAGAATCAAGCGGGACGAGCAGCGGACCATCGGGGCGGTGCGCCAGATTACGGGGCTCATGGGAATCGAGGGAGTGCGCCGCATCGAGGCATACGACATCTCCAACACCAGCGGGGTGGAGTCGGTGGGATCCATGGTGGTTTATGAGGACGGAAGGCCAAAGCGCAGTGATTACCGGAAATTTAAAATCCGTACGGTTCAGGGGCCAAACGACTACGCTTCTATGCGGGAGGTGCTGACCCGCCGTTTTTCCCACGGTTTGCGGGAGCTGGAGGAATTAAAAAGCCAGGAGGAAGAACTGGGAAGCTTTACCCGTTTTCCGGATCTGATTATGATGGACGGAGGACGGGGGCAGGTGAACATCGCCCTGGAGGTGCTGGGAGAGCTGGGACTTTCTATTCCGGTCTGTGGGATGGTGAAAGATGACAGCCACCGGACCAGGGGGCTCTACTATGAAAACCGGGAGCTGCCCATCGACCGCCACAGTGAAGGATTCCGCCTGATTACCCGGATTCAGGACGAGGCCCACCGGTTCGCGATCGAGTATCACCGGAGTTTAAGAGGAAAAGGACAGGTGCATTCCCTTCTGGATGAGATTCCAGGCATTGGGCCATCCAGGAGAAAGGCGCTGATGCGGACCTTCGGGGATATTGAGTCAGTAAGGGAGGCCGGAGAGGAGGCTCTGGCTGCCGTACCGGGGATGAACCGCGCAGCGGCCCGGTCGGTTTATGAATTCTTCCACGCAAAAAAGAATGACATTTCCTAAGAAATGTGATAGGATGATACAAGTGTTAAAACGCCTTTTTGAAGCCCTGCGCGCCGGGAATCAAAGAGGCTGTGTGAATGATAGAAAACAGAAAGGGGCATCATCATGCATGGAGTTACCATTACGGAACTGATTGAGAAGTTCAAATTAAGAAATACCACGCCGGATATTGATACGGACAAGATTGTGCTGACCCATCCGGATGTGAACCGTCCGGCTCTGCAGCTGACCGGGTTTTTCGATCATTTCGACCGGGAGCGGGTTCAGATCATCGGATATGTGGAACAGGCATATATTAATACCATGGAGCGGGATGTAAAGCGGGCGATGTATGAGAAGCTGACCTCCAGCCAGATCCCCTGCCTGGTATTCAGCCGCGATCAGGAACCGGACGAGGATTTGCTGGAATACTGCAGCTACTACGGAGTGCCCTGCCTGGTGTCCAAGAAAACTACCTCCTCGTTGATGGCAGAGGTGATCCGCTGGCTGAATGTAAAGCTGGCGCCCTGCATCAGCATTCACGGAGTGCTGATCGATGTATTCGGCGAGGGCGTTCTGATTATGGGCGAGAGCGGGATCGGAAAAAGTGAGGCGGCTCTGGAGCTGATTAAGAGAGGACACCGTCTGGTAACGGATGACGTGGTGGAAATCCGCAAGGTCAGCGATGATACCCTGGTGGGAAGCGCTCCGGATATTACCAAGCATTTTATTGAGCTGAGAGGCATCGGCATCATCGACGTCAAGAGCCTTTTCGGCGTGGAAAGCATCAAGGATACGCAGAATATCGATATGGTGATTAAGCTGGAGGACTGGAGCAAGGATAAAGAGTACGACCGTCTTGGTCTGGAGGATCAGTATACGGAATTTTTGGGCAACCAGGTGGTATGCCATACCATCCCCATCCGTCCCGGACGGAACCTGGCGATTATTGTAGAGTCTGCGGCCGTCAACTACCGCCAGAAGAAGATGGGGTACAACGCGGCTAAGGAGCTTTACAAGCGCGTCCAGGAAAATCTTGGAAAAAGAGATTGATTTGGAGAAGTGAGAATGAATCAATTGGAACAGCGCTTAAAAAAAGTTCTGACTGGAGAAGGGGCAATTTTAAAAGCGATGGAGCCTATGGCCCGGCATACTACCTTCCGGATCGGAGGTCCGGCCCAGTGGTACGCGGCTCCGTCCGGCGATGAGGAACTGCGGGAGCTTTTGGCCGTCTGTCGCAGTGAAAACCTAAAAATCCGGATTCTGGGAAACGGAAGCGACCTTCTGGTCAGTGATGAGGGCTGCGACGGCCTGGTTATCTCTATGACGGAGAATTTCAGCTGGGGAGCGACAGAGGGAACCTGCCTGCGGGCGGGGGCCGGTCTTTTGCTTCCGAAAGCAGCATCCATGGCTTTCAGGGAAGGGCTTTCCGGTCTGGAGTTTGCCTCCGGTATACCGGGGACTGTGGGAGGCGCGGCGGTGATGAACGCCGGGGCCTACGGCTCGGAGATGAAGGATGTGATGGTCTCCATGCGGGTTATGGATCAGGATGGACGGATTCTGGTTCTTAAAGGAGATGAGATGGGTTTCGGCTACCGGAAAAGCTGTGTGGACCGGATGGGATATATCGTTCTGGATGCGGAGTTTGCGCTGCACAGGGATGAACCCGCAGAAATCAAACGGCGGATGGAGGAGCTTTCTGCCCGCCGCAGGGAGAAGCAGCCGTTGGAGTACCCCAGCGCCGGAAGTACCTTTAAGAGGCCGCAGGGATATTTCGCGGGAAAGCTGATTCAGGACGCCGGTTTTAGCGGATACCGGGTGGGGGATGCTCAGGTATCGGAAAAGCACTGTGGTTTTGTAATCAACCGGGGAAACGCAACGGCTGCCCAGGTGATGGAGCTCTGCCGTCAGATTCAGAAAAAAATTCTGGAACAAGACGGGGTGAAGCTGGAACTGGAGGTAAGACGCTGGGGACGGTTTACGGAGGACAACAAAGGAGAAGCGTAAGATGCAGAAACTGGTAATTGTAACGGGAATGTCCGGGGCGGGAAAGACCATTGCCCTGAAAATCCTGGAGGACCTGGGATTTTACTGTGTGGATAATCTCCCCATTCCCCTGGCAGATAAATTTGCCCAGCTGGCGGTTTCCGGGGAACAGATCCGGAAAGCGGCTTTGGGACTGGATATCCGCAGCGGCAACGAGCTGTCCCAGCTGGATGAGGTGATCGAGAGCTGGAAACATAAGGGGATCTGCTGCCGGATTCTGTTTTTGGACGCCAGCGACGCCACCTTGATTAAGCGGTATAAGGAAACCCGCAGGAGCCATCCTCTGGCAGGAGGAGGCCGGGTGGACAGAGGGATTGAGAAGGAGAGGGACAAGCTGGCCTTTCTTAAGGCCAAGGCGGATTACATTATCGATACCAGCAATCTGCTGACCAGAGAGCTGCGCCAGGAGCTGGAGAAAATTTTTGTGGAGAATGAGCAGTTTCAAAATATGTTCGTTACCATTTTATCCTTTGGCTTCAAATATGGGATTCCCCAAGATGCGGATCTGGTCTTTGATGTGCGTTTCCTGCCAAATCCCTACTATGTGGACAGCTTAAAACACTGTACCGGAGAGGACAAAGGAGTGCAGGATTATGTGATGCAGGGAGGGACGGCGGGGAAGTTTCTTGCCATGCTTTATGAGATGATGGATTTTCTCATTCCCAATTATATCCGGGAGGGAAAAAATCAGCTGGTGGTGGCTATTGGCTGTACCGGCGGCAAGCATCGCTCCGTTACCATCGCAAAGGCCCTTTACGACCATATGGCAGGGGAAAAGGGGTATGGCCTGAAAATAGAACATCGGGATATTGACAAAGACAACCGTGTAAGAGGGTGATGGCATGTCTTTTTCATCCGGAGTCAAGGATGAGCTGTCGCGGCAGATTCCGCCCGCCCGCCATTGCAAAATCGCGGAGACGGCGGCGATTTTAAGCCTGTGCGGTCGGGTAAAAATATCGGGACAGGATCTGTTTTCCATTGAAATCCATACGGAAAATGTGGCAGTTGCAAGAAAATACTTTACATTACTGAGAAAAACCTTTAATATAGAAACGGATGTTTCCATACGTCGTAATCCATACCTGAAAAAAAACCGTACCTATATTGTGGCAGTGAAGGCTCACGAGGATGCGGTTAAGGTGCTGCAGGCTACAAAGCTTCTGGATGAGGAGGGACAGATTCGGGAAAACTTATCTGTGGTGAAGAACCGGATTGTCCAGAATCCATGCTGCCGGCGGGCCTTTCTCAGAGGCGCCTTTCTGGCTGCTGGTTCCATCAGCGATCCCGAGAAATTCTACCATTTTGAGATCGCCTGCGCCTCCATGGAGAAGGCGGGCCAGATTCGGGAACTGATGGGGACCTTCGGGATTGAGGCCAAGATTGTGCTCCGCAAGAAATACTATGTGGTCTACATCAAGGAAGGAAGCCAGATTGTGGATATGCTGAACGTGATGGAAGCGCCGGTAGCTCTGATGGAGCTGGAAAATATCCGTATCCTGAAGGAGATGCGCAACAGCGTGAACCGTCAGGTAAACTGCGAAACCGCGAACATCAACAAGACGGTATCGGCGGCTGTGAAGCAGACAGAGGACATCCGCTATATTCAGGAGACCATTGGCCTAAGCGGTCTTCCCGCAAATCTGCAGGAGATGGCCAGGGTCCGCCTGGAACGGCCGGAGGCGACATTGAAGGAACTGGGAGAGGCGCTTGATCCGCCGGTGGGAAAATCCGGGGTGAATCACCGCCTGAGGAAACTGAGTCTTTTGGCACAGGAGCTGCGGCAGGGCTCCGACAGCCATTAAGAGCGGTACGGTTTTACGGCATCAGAATGGCACTCGCCCAAGGGGTGGCCATTCAAAAAATGAGGAGGATAATTATGGTAAAGAAAATGGTCATGATTGAAGGACAGGAAGGTTTGGAAGCAAGGCCTGCTGCGATGCTGGTGCAGGTGGCAAGCCAGTATGAGAGCAAAATCTATCTGGAATGTGGCCCCAAACGGGTGAATGCCAAGAGCATCATGGGCATGATGACGCTGGCCTTAAGCTCCGGTGACAATGTAACGGTAGAGGCAGAGGGGAGCGACGAGGAACAGGCGGCAAAGGCCATTGTGGATTATTTGAATCAGTGAGCCGGAAATTCAGTACGGTTATGATGATAGAAAAAGGGACTGGTCCTGCCGGTCTCTTTTCTTGACATCAGGAGAGCGGAGGATACAGGAGAATGGCGTTTACACATCTGCATGTTCACACTGAATACAGTCTTTTAGACGGTTCCAGCAAGATTAAGGAGCTGGTAGCCAGGGCAAAGGAACTGGGAATGGACAGCCTGGCCATTACGGACCATGGGGTCATGTACGGTGTGATTGACTTTTATAAAGCTGCTAAGGAGGCAGGGATCAAGCCTGTTTTAGGAAGCGAGGTATACGTCGCTCCCGGCTCTCGCTTTGACAGGGAGCGGGTGGACGGGGAGGACCGCTACTATCATCTGGTGCTGCTGGCGGAAAACGATACCGGTTATCACAACCTGATGAAGATTGTGACCAAGGGATTTGTGGACGGATTCTACTACAAGCCCCGAGTGGACTATGAGATACTGGAGCAGTACCACGAGGGAATCATCGCCCTCAGTGCCTGCCTGGCGGGGGAGGTTTCCAGATACCTGGCCCGGGGAATGTATGAGGAGGCCAAACGGTCGGCCCTTCACTATCAGGAAATTTTCGGAAAGGGAAACTTTTTCCTGGAGCTTCAGGACCACGGTATGGATGAACAGAAGATGGTGAACCAGGGAATGGTGCGGCTGTCAAAGGAGACGGGAATTGAACTGGTGGCTACCAACGATATTCACTATACCTTCGCGGAGGACGCCCAGGCCCACGACATTTTGCTGTGCATCCAGACGGGCAAAAAGGTCAGCGATGAAAACCGGATGCGCTACGAGGGCGGACAGTATTACTGCAAATCTGAAGAGGAGATGCGCGCTCTTTTCCCCTACGCCCAGGAGGCCCTGGATAATACTTACAAAATCGCTAAGCGCTGCAATGTGGAAATTGAATTCGGCGTTACCAAGCTGCCGAAGTTTCAGGTGCCGGAGGGCTACGATTCCTGGAGCTATCTGAACCATCTGTGCCTGGAGGGATTTTTAAAGCGTTATCCCGACGACGACGGAACCCTGAAAAAGCGGCTGGAGTATGAGCTGGACGTCATCCGGACCATGGGATATGTGGACTATTTCCTCATTGTGTGGGATTTTATCAATTACGCCCGGTCAAAAGACATTATGGTGGGGCCGGGCCGGGGCTCCGCGGCGGGGAGCATCGTCTCCTACAGCCTGGGAATCACGGATATCGATCCGGTGCGCTACAATCTGCTTTTTGAGCGCTTCCTGAACCCGGAGAGGGTATCCATGCCCGATATCGATGTGGATTTCTGCTATGAGCGCCGCCAGGAGGTCATCGACTATGTGGTGGAGAAATACGGCAAGGACCAGGTGGTGCAGATTGTCACCTTCGGTACCCTGGCTGCCCGGGGAGTCATCCGGGACGTGGGGAGGGTGCTGGATTTGCCCTATGCTCTCTGCGATTCTATCGCCAAGATGGTCCCTAATGACCTGGGGATGACTCTGGACAAGGCCCTGACGGCTAACCCGGACCTGAAAAAAGCTTATCAGGAGAATCCGGAGATCCAGAACCTGATTGATATGGCCAGACGTCTGGAGGGGCTTCCCAGGCACACCTCCATGCACGCCGCGGGAGTGGTAATCGGCAGCCGCTCCATTGATGAGTTCGTCCCCCTGTCCAGGGCGGCGGACGGGACCATTACCACTCAGTTCACCATGACCACCATTGAGGAGCTGGGACTTTTGAAAATGGACTTTCTGGGACTCAGGACTCTGACGGTGATCCAGAACGCGGTGCGGATGGTGGAGAAGGATTTCCGGATAAAGCTGGATTTGGACAAGATTGACTACAACGACAAGAAGGTGCTGGATTCCATCGGGACGGGCAAGACGGAAGGGGTGTTCCAGATTGAAAGCTCCGGGATGAAGAGCTTTATGAAGGAGCTGAAGCCGGAGAATCTGGAGGATATCATCGCAGGAATCGCCCTCTACCGTCCGGGCCCCATGGATTTTATCCCCAAATACCTGAAGGGGAAAAATGACCGCTCCTCCATCACCTACGACTGCCCCCAGCTGGAGCCTATTTTAAAGCCTACCTACGGCTGCATCGTCTATCAGGAGCAGGTGATGCAGATTGTACGGGACCTGGCAGGCTACACTATGGGACGCAGCGACCTGGTGCGCCGGGCTATGAGTAAGAAGAAGGCGTCGGTGATGGAGAAGGAACGGCAGAACTTCGTCTATGGAAACCCGGAAGAGGGAGTAAAGGGCTGCATAGGCAATGGCATCGACGAGAAGACGGCCAATCACATTTATGATGAGATGATTGATTTCGCCAAGTACGCCTTCAACAAGTCCCACGCCGCCGCCTATGCCATCGTCTCCTACCAGACGGCTTACCTGAAATATTATTATCCCCTGGAATTTATGGCGGCCCTCATGACCTCGGTGATGGACAACGTGACCAAGGTTTCCGAGTATATCCTGACCTGCCGCCAGGTGATGAACATTTCCATCCTGCCTCCGGACATCAACGAGGGGGAGAGCGGCTTCTCCGTGTCGGGCAATGCCATCCGCTACGGCCTATCTGCCATCAAGAGCGTGGGCCGCTCCGTGGTGGACGTGATTGTGGCGGACCGGGAGGCCAGAGGACCTTTCCGCTCTATGGAGGATTTTGTGGACCGGATGAGCAATAAGGAGGTAAACCGGAGGACCCTGGAGAACTTCATCAAGTCCGGAGCACTGGATACTCTGCCGGGAACCAGAAAGCAGAAGATGGCGGTGATGCCCTCCATGCTGGAGGAGAAAACACGGGAAAAGAAAAATTCCATCAGCGGCCAGATGAGCCTTTTTGATATTGCCGGTGAGGAGGAGCGGGAGGCATTTCAGATTACTTTCCCGCCTATTGGGGAGTATGCGAAAGAGGAGCTGCTGGCTTTCGAAAAGGAGACTCTGGGCGTCTATGTCAGCGGACATCCTATGGAGGACTACGAGGACAGCTGGAAGAAGAACGCTACGGCTACTTCCGCGGATTTCGTGGTGGACGAGGAGACGGAGGAAGCTGTTTTAAAGGACGGGGACCGGGTGGTCGTAGGCGGCATGGTGGCCGGAAAAACGGTGAAAACTACCAGAACAAACCAGTTGATGGCTTTTGTGACTTTGGAGGATTTGGTGGGCTCCGTTGAGATTGTGGTATTTCCCAGGGATTACGAAGCCAATCGGAATCTCTTCGTAGAGGAGTCCAAGCTCTTTATACGGGGAAGAGTTTCCATTGGCGACGATCCGGTGGGCAAGCTGGTATGCGAACAGGTGGTCCCATTTTCCGATGTGCCAAGAGAACTCTGGATTCAGTTTGCCGACATGGAGCAGTATCATCAGGGAGAGAGGCGGCTGATGGAAATTCTGGGGGCCAGTGAAGGAAAAAACCAGGTTGTTATTTATTTGGGAAAGGAACGGGCTAAAAAAGTTCTGCCGGCTCAGTGGAATGTGACGATTTCCAGGGAACTGACGGGGAGTTTGTCAGAAGCTTTCGGGGAACCGAACGTTAGGACGGTGGAGAAAACATTGACATTTCCTGGTAAAATGGGAGCTTCCAGATAGGAGAAATGCAGCAAAGAAAAGAGAGCTTTGTCAGGAAGAGAAGAGTTCGTCAAAAAAATGTCAAACTTATGAAAAAGCCCTTGCAATGATGCATGAAATGCATTAAAATAGCGTTGATTGAGATATAAAATGAGGAAGATCATTTGTTCCGGGGCAGGGAAGTGCCGGGAGGAACATTGAAGGAGGTAAATTGCGATGGCAAAGGCAATTAAAACCATAGGAGTACTGACAAGCGGCGGCGATGCTCCGGGCATGAATGCTGCGATCCGCGCGGTGGTCCGGGTAGCCATTAACAAGGGACTGAAGGTTAAGGGAATTATGAGGGGATATGCCGGTCTGCTGGACGAGGAGATTGTGGATATGGACTCCACCAGCGTTTCCGATATTATCAACCGGGGCGGCACCATTCTCTATACCGCCCGCTGCATGGAATTTACGACCCCTGAGGGCCAGAAGAAGGGCGCTGAGATCTGCCGTAAACACGGCATTGACGGAATGGTGGTAATCGGCGGAGACGGTTCCTTCAGAGGCGCGGGAAAGCTTTCCGCTTTGGGAATCAATACCATAGGTCTTCCGGGAACCATCGACCTGGATATTGCCTGTACCGATTACACCATCGGATTTGACACCGCGGTAAATACTGCTATGGAAGCCATTGATAAAATCCGTGATACCTCTACCTCCCATGAGCGCTGCAGCATCGTGGAGGTAATGGGACGGAACGCGGGATACATTGCTATGTGGTGCGCAATTGCGAACGGCGCAGAGGATGTGCTTCTTCCGGAGCGTTACGACGGAGATGAGCAGGCTCTGATTAACCGGATTATCGAAAACCGGAAACGGGGCAAGAAGCACAATATCATTGTAAATGCGGAAGGCATTGGCCATTCAACCTCGATGGCGAAGCGCATCGAGGCCGCTACGGGCATCGAAACCAGAGCTACGATTCTGGGACACATGCAGAGAGGCGGCACGCCTACCTGTAAGGACCGTATGTACGCCTCTATTATGGGAGCCAAGGCGGCTATGCTGCTGGCTGAGGGCAAGAGCAATCGTCTGGTAGCCTATAAGGGCGGTCAGTTTGTGGATTATGATATCCAGGAAGCGCTGAATATGAAGAAGGATATTCCGGAGGAATATTACGAGATCAGCAAGCTGCTGGTTCGGTAACAGAGGATTTTCAAGAAGTGAAAAAGTCCGCCGTGGATGAGAAACGGCGGACTTTTCAGGCCTGGAGAATAAAAAGGGAGAGAAGGATGGAAGAAAATACGGTGCTCTGCGGAGCCAACTCATATCTGCAAAAATTTTATTTTAACCAGGAGTTCGATTCTCTGCCTCAGGAGGTAAAGCAGGAGCTTCAGATTATGTGTGTCCTGTATACAGAGGATGTAGGAGGAATCTTGACTCTTGAGTTTGATGAGAAGGGAAATCTGGAGTTTAAGGTTACCTCCGAAGAGGGAGACTACCTGTTTGACGAGATTGGCAGCGTGCTGAAAATTAAACAGTACCAGGAGGAGAAGCGGGAGCTTCTGGAAGCTTTGGAGCTGTACTACCGGGTGTTCTTCCTGGGCGAAGAGGTGGAGAACGAGGAAACATGAAGCTTACAATCGGAAATGTGACTCTGGCCCACAATGTAATATTGGCTCCTATGGCGGGAGTGACGGACCTGCCGTTCCGCCTGCTGTGCAAAGAACAGGGCTGCGGTCTGACGGTGACGGAGATGGTCAGCGCCAAGGCTATTTTATATGGAAATAAGAATACGAAGGAGCTGCTGGAAACAGACCCGGCGGAGGAGCCGGTTTCTGTGCAGCTTTTTGGCTCGGAACCGGAGATCATGGGAGAAATCGCGGCCAGGCTTTCAGAAGGATCCTACGCGTTCATTGACGTGAACATGGGGTGCCCGGTGCCTAAGATTGTGAACAATAAAGAGGGCTCGGCCCTGATGAAGGATATTCCCAGAGCGGAGTCCGTTTTAAAGGCTATGGTCCGTCAGTCCAAAAAGCCGGTAACGGTTAAGTTCCGTAAGGGCTTTAACGACTCCAGCGTCAACGCTGTTGAATTTGCAAAAATGGCGGAAGGCTGCGGAGTAGCCGCGGTGGCGGTCCATGGAAGAACCAGGGAACAGTATTACTCCGGAAAAGCGGATTGGGATATCATCCGCCAGGTAAAAGAGGCGGTGAAGATCCCGGTTATTGGAAACGGGGACATTTTTGCCCCGGAAGACGGCGCCAGAATGATCGAGGAGACAGGCTGCGACGGCATTATGGTGGCCAGGGGAGCAAAGGGAAATCCCTGGCTCTTTTCCAGGATTAACCACTATCTGGATACGGGAGAGCTTCTGCCGGGTCCGGACCGCAATGAATTAAGGGCAATGATCCTGCGCCACAGCCGGATGCTGGTTCAGTATAAAGGAGAAAATCGGGCGATACGGGAGATGCGGGGTCATGTGGCCTGGTATACCAGAGGTCTGCCCCACTCAGCGGCGTTGAGAAATGAGATTAACCAGGTTGAAACGTTAAAAGAGCTGGAAGGATTTTTGGAGAATCGGCTGTGAGGGCCGCTTGACAATAGGCGCATTTTCTTATATAATACACTGAATGTGTGAGGCGGTAAGCTCCTTTTGGAGGGGCTTATTTATTGCTGTCTACAGGGCTTTATCACTGTCTGCATGACGGGGAGGAGTTTTGCCTTGTGCTTCTAAGCCCCGATACAGCCGCAGGGACCATAGGACTGGTGCCGGCGCAGCGCCTCATGAAAATAAAAAGGAAGAAGGAAGGATACGGATTATGGCGGACAAGAAACACATCTTGACATATGCGGGTTTAAAGCAGTATGAGGATGAACTTCAAAATTTGAAGGTAGTTCGGCGTAAAGAGGTTGCACAGAAGATTAAAGAGGCCAGAGAGCAGGGCGATCTGTCCGAGAACGCGGAGTACGACGCGGCGAAGGATGAGCAGCGGGATATCGAGCTGCGGATCGAGGAGCTGGAAAAACTTCTGAAAAACGCTGAGGTTGTAGTAGAAGACGAGATCGACACCGACAAGATTAATGTAGGCTGCAAGGTAAAGCTTCTGGATGTGGAGTACGATGAGGAGATGGAGTACTACATCGTAGGTTCCACCGAGGCAAACAGCCTTCAGAATAAGATTTCAAATGAGTCCCCTGTAGGCCACGCGCTGATTGGCAAGGGCGTCGGCGATGTGGTGGATGTGGAAACACAGGCCGGAGTTATTCAATATAAGGTTTTGGAAATTCAGAGAGTATCATAACACAAAGGAGTGTGGAAAGTGGCAGAGCAGCAGAACCAGAAGCAGGTGGAAACGGAGCTGAATCATGTGTTGAAGGCCCGCCGGGAGAAGCTGGCCCAGCTTCAGGCGGAGGGAAAAGATCCCTTCCGGATTACAAAATATGATGTGACAGCTCACAGCGTGGATATTAAGGAACACTATGAGGAGTGGGAGGGCAAAGAGGCTTCCGTAGCCGGACGTTTGATGTTTAAGCGGGTTATGGGCAAGGCATCTTTTGCCAATGTTCAGGATTTAAAGGGAAATATCCAGATCTATGTTTCCAGGGACAGCCTGGGAGAGGAGTCCTATCAGGAATTCAAGAAACTGGATATCGGTGATATTGTGGGCGTGAAGGGCTCCGCCTTTACCACAAAGACGGGAGAGATTTCCATTCACGCTGACCAGGTAGTTCTGCTGTCCAAGAGCCTTCAGGTTCTGCCTGAAAAGTTCCATGGACTGACAGATACGGATCTTCGCTACCGCCAGCGGTATGTGGACCTGATTATGAACGCAGACGTGAAGGACACCTTTATCAAGCGTTCCAGGATTCTGGCTGCCATTCGTAAATATTTAAGCGGAGAGGGCTTTATGGAGGTTGAGACTCCCATGTTGGTTTCCAATGCGGGAGGCGCTGCGGCCCGTCCCTTTGAGACCCATTTTAACGCTCTGGATGAGGATTTGAAGCTTCGGATTTCCCTGGAGCTGTACCTGAAGCGCCTGATTGTAGGAGGCCTGGAGCGGGTCTATGAGATTGGAAGGGTGTTCCGCAACGAGGGACTGGATACCAGACATAACCCGGAGTTTACCCTGATGGAACTGTATCAGGCATACACGGATTATCACGGTATGATGGATTTGACGGAGAATCTGTACCGCTTTGTAGCCCAGGAGGTTCTGGGAACGACTACCATTGTATATAACGGGGTTGAGATGGATCTTTCCAAGCCTTTCCCGCGTATTACCATGGTAGATGCCGTGAAACAGTATGCAGGGGTGGATTTCAATGAAATCCATACACTGGCGGAGGCAAGGGCCATCGCAAAGGAAAAGGGAGTGGAGTTTGAAGAGCGTCATAAAAAAGGCGATATTCTGAATCTGTTCTTCGAGGAATTTGTGGAAGAGCATCTCATTCAGCCTACCTTTATTATGGACCATCCCATTGAGATTTCTCCTCTTACTAAGAAGAAGCCGGAGAATCCTGAGTATGTGGAGCGGTTTGAGTTCTTTATGAACGGCTGGGAGATGGCGAACGCCTACTCTGAGCTTAATGACCCCATCGATCAGAGAGAGCGGTTTAAGGCCCAGGAGGAGCTTTTGGCCCAGGGCGACGAGGAGGCAAATCATACCGATGAGGATTTCTTAAACGCTCTGGAGATTGGTATGCCGCCTACGGGAGGTATTGGATTTGGCATCGACCGGATGTGTATGCTGCTGACTGATTCTGCCGCAATCCGGGATGTACTGCTGTTCCCCACAATGAAGAGCATCGGCGGAGCCGAGGGCAAGAAAACGGACAAGAAAGAGGAGTCCGAACCGGCTGTGAAGATCGATCTTTCCAAGGTGAAAGTTGAGCCGCTGTTCGAGGATACCGTTGATTTTGACACATTCAGCAAATCCGATTTCCGGGTTGTAAAGGTGGAGGCATGCGAGGCAGTTCCGAAATCCAAGAAGCTCCTGAAGTTCACACTGAACGATGGAACAGACCGGAAACGCACGATTTTAAGCGGTATACACGAGTATTACGAGCCGGAAGAGCTGGTCGGAAAGACCTGTGTAGCCATTGTAAATCTGCCGCCGAGGAAGATGATGGGCATCGACTCTGAGGGTATGCTGATCAGTGCGGTGTATGAGTACGACGGACACGAAGGACTGAATCTGCTGATGCTGGATGACAGTATCCCGGCGGGTGCGAAGCTGTACTAAGGATAAGAAATGACCTTCAGATTTGACAGCAAAAATTCATTTTGACAACATTTTGACAACAAATTCAAAGGGAATCACGAATTATCATGAAGCGTGGTGAAGAGTTGTCATTCTTGAATCATATCGGAAAACCGATGATTTGGGCACTTTTTGAAAGAGAAACTTTCAAAGAGTGCTCTTTTTTTATTCCTCGCGTATAAACAGCAGTAGTGGCCGCATTTAAGAAGGGAGACTGTTTTATGAGAACAGAAGATATGTACTATAATGAGCAGAAACGCAGTGAAGTTATGGAGGCGGCCCGGAGGCTTAGAAGAAAATTCCTTCGATATCAGCAGGCAGAGATTGTATACAGCCTGTCTCATAAGAAATTAATGGAGCTAGCTAATCAGGCAGGAGCAATTTACAGAATGGATGGAATCGTATTGATTAACCGTGAAATCTTTGATGAATATCTTGAAAGGTTTCATGAGACAGAAGAAAATTCTGCTCCAAAGAAGGAGGACTAACATGCATGGAAAAGTATGGATGTTTTCCAATTTGATCGATGATGAGGACCTGGCGTTCCTGCAGAGGGAATTTGTCAGTTATCAGCAAGCAATGGACTATTACGGATTGGGCTATAAACCAATTGTCAGGCTGTCTCATATATCGGGATCTGTTTATAAGATTGGGAAAAAGGTATTGATACGGCGGAGCATTTTTGAAGAATATTTGAGAAACCATGTGAAAAGGGGAACTGAAGAATGGGAAGAGTTATTGCGGTAGCAAATCAAAAGGGCGGAGTCGCCAAAACAACAACAGCGGTAAATTTAGGAATTGGACTTGCAAGAAAAGGGAAAAAGGTCCTGCTTGTTGATACAGATCCTCAGGGAAGTCTCACAGCCAGTCTCGGATATGTGGAACCCGATGGGATTCCGATCACGCTGGCAAATATATTAACAGCAGTGATCAACGAGGAAGAAGTCACCCCCTCTGGAGGCATTCTTCATCATGAGGAAGATATCGATATTATGCCTGGAAATATTGAACTTTCAGCATTAGAAGTTGTTATGGGAAATGTGATGAGCAGGGAGCTGATCCTAAAGGATTATATCGATATGATGAGAGAAAGATACGACTACATTTTAATTGATTGTATGCCGAGTCTTGGAATGATGACAATCAATGCTTTAGTTGCTGCAGATTCTGTTCTTATCCCTGTTCAGGCAGCATATCTGCCGGTAAAAGGACTTCAGCAGCTGATTAAGACAATACTGATGGTCAAAAGCGCATTTTGGAAACCTATGCCCGTGACAATGGATTTTTGAACTACCGTTTTTTCGTTGACGACGGATGGAGTGGGGCGAACTTCCAAAGACCCGGCTTTATGGAAATGATGGATTGCGTGGAGAATGGCGAGGTAAAATGCGTCATTACCAAAGACCTGTCCAGAATGGGCAGGAACTATCTGCAAGTCGGAATGTTTACGGAAATCACTTTCCCCAAGAAAGGCGTCCGCTTTATCGCCATCAATGACGGAGTGGACAGCGCACAGGGCGACAACGACCTAACGCCGCTAAAAAATCTTTTTAACGAATGGATGGTGAGAGACACGAGCAGGAAAATCAAGGCAGTTTTCAGAAGCAAGGGCATGAGCGGCAAGCCCATTACCAGCCAGCCCGTCTATGGCTACTTAAAAGGCGAGGACGGACGCTTTATCATTGACGAGGAAGCCGCCCCGGTAGTCAAGCAGATATTCAGCTTGTGCCTTGCCGGGAACGGCCCGACCAAAATCGCCCGTATGCTCACCGAGCAGGAAATCCCCACGCCGGGGACGCTGGAATACCGCAGGACGGGCAGCACCCGCCGCTACTACCCCGATTACCCGTACAGATGGGCGACAAATACCGTTGTCCATATCCTTGAACGCAAGGAGTATCTGGGGCATACGGTAAACTTCAAGACCGAGAAAATCTCCTACAAAGTGAAGTCCAGCGTAGAAAACCCGGAGGAAAAGCAAGCGGTATTCGAGAACACCCATGAGCCGATTATCGACCTTGCCACATGGGAACGGGTGCAGGAGTTACGCAAGCAGCGCAAACGCCCCAACCGCTATGATGAAGTGGGCTTGTTCTCCGGCTTGCTGTTCTGCGCCGACTGCGGCAGCGTCCTCTACCAGCAGAGGTATGAGAACAAGACAAGGCGGCAGGACTGCTACATCTGCGGGAACTACAAGAAGCGTGTCAAGGACTGTACGGCGCACTTTATCCGCACCGACCTTTTGACAGCGGGAGTGACCGCCAATCTGCGGAAAGTGACCGACTATGCGGCAAGGCACGAAAAGCAGTTTATGAAGCTGCTGATCGAGCAGAACGAGGACGGGGGCAAGCGCAGAAATGCCGCCAAGAAAAAGGAACTGGACGCAGCCGAGAAGCGCATAGCCGAGTTGTCCGCTATCTTCAAGCGGCTTTATGAGGACAGCGTGACCGGGCGCATTTCTGATGAACGGTTTGCGGAGTTGTCGGCAGACTATGAAGCCGAGCAGCGGCAGCTTAAAGAGAGAGCCGCCGAACTGCAAGGGGAACTTGCAAAGGCGCAGGAAGCCACGGTAAACGCCGAGAAGTTTATGAACATTGTCCGCAAGTACACCAGCTTTGAGGAACTTACCCCTACCCTGCTGCGGGAGTTTATCGAGAAAATCGTAGTGCATGAGTGCAGCTATGACGAGAACAAAAACCGCAGGCAGGAAATTGAAATCTATTATTCTTTTGTCGGCAAGGTAGACTTGCCCGAATAATGCCCGACCTGTCCGGCACAATGCGCAAGTGCCGGATAGGAACGGCAAAAAATTTTACACTTCTATTGCTTCTTTATATTACACAACCAAAAAGCCAGGGGATCAAGCAGCTGATGAGCGGCGGCGGTGTAATCCTGATCGGTATGCAGCTGATCCCTCTTTTGAGCAGCTTATTTTAGAAGGAAAGGAGTAACAATCCATGTTCGATCAGATCTTTGATGCGATTGAAGAATGGATGAGGGAACTCCTGTCGGGAATCATTCATTCCAACCTGGACCGGATGTTTACGGATGTCAATGAAAAAACAGGAGAGATAGCCGCCCAGGTTGGAATGACACCACAGGGGTGGAACAGCAGTATTTTCAGTATGATCGAGACTCTTTCAGATACCGTGATCCTGCCTATTGCGGGGATCATTATCACGTTTGTACTCTGCTATGAACTGATCACGATGGTTACAGAGAAAAACAATATGCACGATATTGATACGTGGATGTTTTTCAAGTATTTCGTAAAAATGTGGATCGCAGTTTATCTTGTGAGCCATACCTTTACGATCACAATGGCTGTTTTTGATGTAGGCCAGCATGTGGTTTCTTCCGCTGCAGGTCTGATCAGCGGAAGTACGGCCATTGACATCAGTTCCGCACTTACAGATCTGGATACGACTCTGGAATCAATGGAGATCGGAGAGCTGGTCGTGCTGGTGCTGGAGACCCTGATCGTCAGCTTTGGAATGAAGATCATGAGTGTACTTATCACAGTGATCCTCTATGGACGAATGATAGAGATCTACTTATATACTTCAGTCGCCCCGATCCCGTTTGCCACCATGACGAACCGAGAGTGGGGGCAGATAGGGACGAATTATTTCAGAGGACTTTTTGCCCTTGCGTTCCAGGCATTTCTGATAATGGTATGCGTGGCAATCTATTCCGTACTGGTTGCGGGCATCCAGTATACGGATAATTTAAGTTCTTCTTTATTTGGAGTGATGGCTTACACGGTTGTGCTTTGTTTCAGTCTGTTTAAGACAGGAGCCTTAAGTAAGTCAATTTTTAATGCTCACTAATCAAACTGAAAGGAGGAAATGGAGAATGGCTTATGTCACGATCCCTAAAGATTTAACCAAAGTAAAAAATAAAGTAGCGTTTAACCTGACAAAACGACAGCTGATCTGTATCGGGATTGGAGCCGGGGCAGGGATCCCATTTTATTTTCTGACAAGGGGGATTCTTGGAAACAGCAATGCAGCTACAGTTATGGTTTTGATTATGCTTCCGGCATTCTTGTTTGCAATGTATGAAAAGGACGGTATGCATCTGGAAGATGTACTCCTGCATATCATCCATGTTCGGTGGCTGCGTCCGCCGGTCAGAAAATATGAAACAGAGAATTTCTATGAAACAGTATCCCTGCCGGAGGGAAAGCAGTCTGTTTTGAAATCCACAGAGAAAGGGGGAATGTCTATTGGCAGGAAAACAGAGCAAAAGAAGGCGTCTGGAAAAGACCAGAAGAAAAAGAGCCAGAAAAAACATGATAAAAGAGCATAAAAAACAGAAGAAACAAAGAGTAAAAAAACCGGAAAGAAGGAAATCTCAAAAACCTGTATCGAAAAAGAATGAAAAGAAGATTTCTGCTCAGAAGACCATTGCCTACAAGGAGATGGCAAGAGACGGGATCTGCAGGGTGAAAGACAGATGTTATTCTAAGACAATCCGGTTTTCCGATATTAACTATCAGCTTGCTCAGAATGAGGATAAAAATGCCATTTTTGAAAACTGGTGTGATTTTTTGAATTATTTTGACAGCAGCATTCATTTTCAGCTCAGCTTTATCAATCATAAAAGCAGCATGAAAGAATTTGAAAATGTGATCCGGATCCGCCCGGCTAATGATGATTTCGATGAGATACGTATGGAATACGCCCAGATGCTGAGACACCAGCTGGCGAAGGGAAATAACGGCCTTGTGAAGTCAAAATATATTACCTTTTCCATTGAGGCGGATAATATCAGGGAAGCTAAACCAAAACTGGAACGTATCGAGTCGGATATCCTGAACAATTTTAAGATCCTGGGAGTACCTGCAGTCACTCTGAATGGAGCGGAAAGGCTGCAGATCCTGTACGAGACCTTTAATCCTGATGAGACAATGGATTTCCGCTTTGATTACGACTCCATGCTGCGGACAGGACTTACCACAAAGGATTATGTGGCTCCCACCAGTTTTGTCTTCAGGGATGGAAAAACATTTCAGATGGGAAATACCATTGGAGCAGTATCTTTCCTGCAGATCCTTGCCCCTGAGCTGACCGATAAGATGCTGGCAGAATTTTTGGATATGGATAAAAACCTGATCGTGAATCTCCATATTCAGTCTGTAGATCAGCTTAAAGCGATCAAGTTGGTGAAAAGCAAGGTTACGGACATCAACCGGATGAAGATTGAGGAGCAGAAAAAGGCTGTCCGGTCCGGATATGATATGGATATTATCCCTTCCGATCTGAATACCTACGGAGGGGAAGCGAAGAGATTACTTGAGGATCTGCAGTCACGGAATGAGAGGATGTTCCTTGTGACTGTTCTTTTTTTAAACACTGCGAGGACAAAGCAGGAACTGGATAATGCGGTACTGCAGACAGCGGGTATTGCACAGAAATATAACTGTATGCTCCGCCGGCTGGATTATCAGCAGGAGGAAGGTCTGATGAGCAGTGTGCCCCTGGGAGTCAACCATATTCCGATCAGGCGGGCCCTGACAACTACCAGTACGGCAATCTTTGTGCCGTTTACGACTCAGGAGTTGTTTATGGAGGGCGAGTCCCTTTATTATGGCCTTAATGCATTGTCAAATAACATGATCATGGTGGACCGGAAGAAGCTGAAGAACCCGAACGGCCTGATCCTGGGTACACCCGGATCAGGAAAATCCTTTGCTGCCAAAAGAGAGATCACCAATGCGTTTTTTGTTACTCAGGATGATATCATTATCGGAGACCCGGAAGGAGAATACTATCCTCTTGTTCATGCCCTGGGCGGGCAGGTGATTCACATCTCTCCCACCAGCCGGGATTATATCAATCCGATGGATATCAATATGGATTATTCGGAGGACGACAATCCGCTGGGCGTCAAATCAGATTTTGTCCTTTCCCTCTGTGAACTAATCATGGGAAGCAGGAATGGGATAGAAGCAGAGGAAAAATCTGTGATCGACCGATGCCTTCCTCTGGTGTACCAGAAATATTTTTCGGATCCAAGACCTGAAAATATGCCTGTCCTGGGAGATCTGTATGATTGTCTCAGAAAGCAGAAGGAACCACAGGCACAGAGGATTGCAACCGCTCTTGAAATCTATGTCAATGGCTCGCTGAAGGTATTTAATCATCAGACCAATGTGGAGCTGAATAACCGGATCGTCTGCTTTGATATCAAAGATCTCGGCAAACAGTTAAAGAAGCTGGGAATGCTCATTGTGCAGGATCAGGTGTGGAACCGTGTGACAGTCAACAGGGGAAGCCGCAAGTCTACCAGATATTATATCGATGAGTTCCACCTGCTCCTGAAGGAGGAACAGACTGCAGCGTACAGCGTGGAAATCTGGAAGCGGTTCCGGAAATGGGGAGGCATCCCTACCGGTATTACTCAAAATATTAAGGATCTTCTGGCAAGCAGGGAGATTGAAAACATCTTTGAGAACTCAGATTTTATCCTGATGCTGAACCAGGCCACCGGGGATCGGCAGATCCTTGCAAAGCAGCTGAATATTTCACCCTATCAGTTGTCTTATGTTACGAATTCCGGAGAAGGGGAAGGACTGTTGTTCTATGGAAGTACGATTATTCCTTTTAAGGATAAGTTTGATAAGAGCCTGAAACTGTATTCTTTGATGACGACCAAGCCGGAGGAGATTGAAAAACAGAAGGAACTGGAAGATGTATCACTTGATTAATTTATTTATTTGAGGCCATTTACCGTTTGCGTAGATGGCCTTTTTTGTATGGAAAAACAGAAGGAGGTGCAGATACTGACAGGAAAAGAATATACAGCCCGTGATAAAACCGTATCGAAGATGACACGGGATGGTTTAACGGAAGAAAACCTGCGTGAGGGATCAGTAAAGGAAGTCGGACAGAGAAGCCGTGGCCATCCGGAAAAAAGTGAATCGGAATTTATCCCTTCCAGAGAGAAAGAACGATCAGCAGAGGAAAAAGCTGAAAACATTCAGAAGAGCAGAAAGAAACTCAGAATGAGAAGATACCAGACGCTCCGGTATGGATCAAACGACGGATGTATGGAAGACAGGGGATATCTGGAAGATGGCGATGGACCAGACAAGGGAGAAAATTTTTCTGGGAAAGAAAAAGAGAATCATAATAATAACACCGGAAAAGACAGAAAAGGTCACAGATATGGCAATAAACTCCGGGATCATGAACTGGTTCCGGAGAGTGAAGACCTGAATTCATACAAGTCATCCATCAGTAATAAGCAGAAAAAAGCCCGTTTGATGAAAGAAGAGGCAAAAGCCGGAAGACTTTCCTTTGAAGATGAAGGTAATCATATGATCCGTGGCTTCGGAATGAAGATTGGGGCTAAGGCAGCCAGTGCAGCAGGGACAGCGGTCTCTTCCTATGCTCATGAGAAGGTACGGGAAGAGGAGGATGACAATGCGGCAGTGGAAAGCGCTCATGCCGGTGAACTAGCCGGAGAGCATGCTGCATCCTTTTTGAAACGGACTAAAAATAGAAGTCAGAGGTCTAATGTGCGGGCCTCAAGACAAGGATATCATAAAGAGGAAATTCATAACAGCCGTCTCCGTTTTCATGGGGAGAGTGAGGCAACGACTTCCTTGCCGCATAAGACAAAGGAACGTCAGTCATTCCTGAACCGTTTTTTCCAGAGAAAACGGTATAAAGATGCGTACCGGGCTGCAAAATCCGGGGCATCCGCAGGAAAGCTTGGAGGTGCGGCAGCTGCCGGCGGAGTAGAAAACATGACGGTAAAAGCGAAGATTGTGATGAAGGATATCATCCGGAGAAACCATGCTGTATTGGCGGTTATGGGAATCTTCGGACTTCTTTTTTTATTGATCGCCGTAGCCTTTGGAAGCTGCAGCGCATCCGTTCAGGGAAGCGGATCCGTGATAGGGATTACCACCTATCTAAGTTCCGATGAAGATATCTATGCAGCGGAAAACGCCTATCTGGAACTGGAAAATGCTCTGAACAGCCAGATCAACAATATGGAATCGGAGCACCCCGGTTATGACGAGTATCAGTACAACGTCAGTGAAATTACCCATAATCCGTATCATCTGATTTCTTATCTGACTGCTATATACGGCGATTGTACATATGCCGATGTGGAGTCGGAAATCGAAGAATTGTTTTCTTCGCAATACTCCCTCAATACCGAGGGAAAAACAGAAACTGTAACAGAGACAAGAACAGTCCGGGTGGGGGAATCCATTGGACAGGTCGTAACAAGCGGATACTGCAGCTGCAGCATCTGCTGCGGACAGTGGGCTGGCGGCCCTACAGCCAGTGGAGCCTATCCCGCTGCCAACCATACCCTTGCTGTGGATGCTTATGATCCTATTGTTCCTATCGGAACAAAAGTTGTCATGAACGGTGTGGAATATACCGTAGAAGATACGGGCGCTTTTGCCAGGTATGGGGTAGACTTTGACGTTTACTATGACAATCATGCGGCAGCCTCTGCCCATGGTCACCAGACCTGGGAGTGCTACATTGCGGATGATAACGGCAACAATGAGATCACTGTGACGGAAACCAGTACAAAGAAGATCCTGTATGTGACGCTTTCCAACCAGGGGCTTGATGCGGTTGCCCGGGAAAATCTGGATGAGGAACAGTTGATCCTTTATAACGCTCTGAATACGACTCTTGGGAACAGAAATTATCTCTGGGATACGGGAAGTATTTCCGGAGGATCCGGAGGCATGGACTATGAAATTCCGCCGGAAGCGTTGGAAGATGAAGAATTCGCTCGGATGATCCAGGAAGCAGAGAAGTATCTGGGAGTGCCTTATGTATGGGGCGGATATTCTCCGTCCGGTTTTGATTGTTCCGGATTTGTCTCCTATGTTGTCAATCACTGTGGAAACGGATGGAATGGTGTGGTATAAAAAAAGTTGACAGCTTATTCTCAAGGATTTCATAATAAAACCAAGAGAATAAGGAGGTATTCAAAGTGGCACGTAAATATGACCATGAATACAAAGTAC
>OLVT01001148.1_pt1 | contig 24078 bp, 19 predicted proteins | sample 1673241 | NCBI WGS metagenome assembly OLVT01 (sample SAMEA3178936, study PRJEB25190) | human gut metagenome | biome: human gut; feature: human-associated habitat; material: faeces | place: Austria | collected 2013 | reverse complement strand
TGGTTTGGAGTAAAGGAAGAATATCATTGGTTATTTCACTAATGGTTTTTTTTATATCATAGATGTAAGTATCTTGGTTTTTCAATATTGATAAAATTAATAACTCTGCAACCCCATTAAGAAAATAGTTTTTGCTTGCCATATATACGTACCTCAATTAATTGATAATGATAGTATAACTTAAAAATACATTAGGTCAATATTCAAACGAACAAAACATTTGTTGACAATATTTTTAAATAAACATATAATATGCTTAAAAAGCTTTGTAAAATTAAATGATTTTGGGGGAGTAAAATGAGAAAGAAATTTACAAAAAAGATTATGCCATTATTAATGGCAGGAGTGTTAGTTTTGGGAGGAAGTTTAAGTAGTGTTTCGGCAAATCCATCTGCGAAAAATGGAATAGGAGAATTAAACTTGACAAGAAAAGTGGCAACTGCAACAACAATTATCTCAACTGCATCTGCACCAGCTAATGGGTTTGTAGGTTCGGCTAAGATAACAGCTGTTGCTAAAAATGGAAAGAAGGCGACAAATACAATAGTATCGGCATCAAGCAAAACGATTTCTAAAGTGTCTTATAAAGAAACAGAAGATTCAAAATTTCAAAAGGCAAATAGTGTTCATAAAGAATACTATATGGGATCAGAATTAACAAATTTTAGAAAATCTTTGAAAGCAAGCTACAATAATTAACATATAGAGTTAAAATCATGTTTATTTCTGCGATGGTTGTCGCAGAAATAAATTGATTTATTATTTTTCAAGGAGCCATAAAATGAAAAAGAAAATGATAATAAAGTTAAGCATACTTTTAAGTATGATAATTCTATGTAGTTGCACAAAAAAAGAGGAATCAATGCTTCCGAATGCGAACAATATTAAGGAAACTCAAATTAACAAAGCAAAAAGTTACAAGGTTTCAGAAGATATTACAATAGATAAAAAATATTTAGAAAAGAAATATCCGGGAAAAACGGTTTTGACCTGGGTGTATACGGAATCGGAAAATATGAGTAAAAAAGAACGAAAAGAATTTAATGAGCCTCTTGGAATAAAGTATATAACGAATAATCAGGTAATAAAGTTAAATAATTATCTTGTGTCAAAGGGAAAAGACTATGTGATTTGCTTTAGAAAAATAGGAAGAGGTAAGAATTATGCAGGTGACATTGAGAAATTAGATAAAGAAGGGGAAGGACCGGATTTTATATACGCCAGATGGTATTTAGATGAAAAAAGTAAAACATACACTTCAAATCTTACTTATGATTTAATAGGAAAAGATATGTTGGAGGAATTATCGCAGTATAGAAAAAGTAATTTGAAAAATTATTTTTCCACACTACCGGAGAATGCAATAAAGTTATCTTCAGTTAATGGAAATTACTACGGTTATAATAAAGGAATTAGTAGCTTAGTAATAAATCAAGGATGGTATGTTAATTCTGATTTAGCAAAAAAGTATGATATTGACTTAAATAAATTTAAATCAGGTGGATATGACTTATGGTTAGATGCATGTAACAAGGTCTATAAAGGAGAAAAGCAAAAAGGAAGCACTAATTTCTTATTATGTGAAGGAGGAGGTTTAAAACCTATAAATGAAAGTAGCATTGTTGGATATATGAATCAAATGGACAAAAATGGGAGTGCGAATATAAGTGCTTGTGGTATATCTATAGATGGAAAACAAATAGAAAACTATTATAAATCATTGGATGTTAAAAAATCCTTAAAGGAGATAGTGCCATATGTAAAAAAAGGATATTTTGAATATTTAAAAGAAGATGAGACAAATAATACAGTAAATGCAAATGTGTTTATAAGCAATATATATTATGAAACTGTAAAGGGAAAAGATGGTGAAGCTAATTGGGAAGCATTCCCTAAAGTCAAAAATATGGAACAATATAAATGGGGAGATTATAGCGTAAACCCACAGGATTTGATTGATTATAATTCAATAAACGGAATATACAAAAAATCAGTTAATAAAAAAACAGCGTTAGAGGCCTATGATTTTATTAATTCAGACGTTGAGGCTTCTAATATAATTAAATTCCCTGAATATGATGGTAGTGGAAAGGATTACAACATAACTGAGGCTGAATATATAGAATTTTATGACAAAGATGAAAATAAAGGCAAGGTTGGTCAGGGCGGAAATTGTTTTGTTAATCCATTTGTGGCAAATCCTTTTGCAGGTGATAACTCAATAGAAAAAACGAAGAAAAACATAGAAAATCTAAAGTTCAATGAAAAATTTGTTGATAGATATTATGATTTCACTCCGGTGAAAAAAGAAGTAAAAGAAATAATGAGTTTGGAAAAGAAATATTTAGGAAATAGCTTTAATTATGAGGGAAGTGACTACAAGGGAAAAATATTTACAGGAGACTTTGAGAAAGAATACAACAATTTCCTAAAGGAATTGGATAAGGCAGGAATTGAGAGGGTGTTAGAATATCTTAATAATAACTAAAACAGATAAGCATATTCTGATTGTGTAAGGGCAAATGCAAAATAAGGAGTTCTGTAAATGAAAAAAATAATAGTGTTAAACATTCTTGTACTGGCATTGTTTTTTAGTGGTTGTGAAAGTAATCACGAATCAATACTTCCAAGTGCAAACAATGTGCAGGAGACAACAAATAAAACAGAAAATACTAAAGTTTCGGAAGACATAAAAATAGACAAAGAATACTTGGAAAAGAAATATCCGGGGAAAACAGTTTTAACCTGGGTGTATACAGAATCAGAAAATATAAGTAAAAAAGAACGAAAAAAATATAATGAGCCTTTGGGAATGAAATATATAACAAATAATCAGGTAATAAAATTAAACGATTATCTTACAGCAAAAGGAAAAGATTATGTCATATGCTTTAAAAAAGTTGGGGACGGAAAGGATTATGCCGGAGATATAGAAAACTTAACTAAAAAAGGAGAGGCTCCGGACTTTATATTTTCAGAGTGGTATTTAGATGAAATAGGAAAACAGTTTACTACTTGGTTAACATACGATTTAATAGGTAGGGGAATGCTTGAAGAACTTTCACAATATAGGGATACCTGTTTGAAAAACTATTTTTCCATAATGCCTGAGAATGCCATAAAATTGTCTTCCGTTAATGGAAAATTTTATGGATATAATGAAGGAATTGGGGAATTGGAAATAGAACATAAGTGGTATGTAAACGTTGGTTTGGCAAAAGAATATGGCATTGATTTAAACAAATACAAAACCGGTGGATATGAGCAATGGTTTGATGCATGCAACAAGGTATATAAAGGCGAAAAGAAAAAAGGAAGCATAAATTTTTTGTTATGCGATGGAGGAGCATTAAAACCAATACAGGAAAACTGTGTTGTAGGTTATATTGATAAAATGGATAAAAGGGGAAATGCTGAGGTAAATGCATTTAGCGTTTCTTTGGATGGTAAAAGTATAGAAAATTATTTTAGGTCAAATAAGGTAAAAAAAGCATTAAAAGAAGTAAGGGAGTATCAAAATAGGGGATATTTTGATTATTTGAACGAGGATGAAACAAATAATACTTTAAATGCAAATATGTTTATGTCTAATTTGCTCTACGAAGATGTAAGTGGACACAAGGAAGAAATTGATAGGGATGTATACCAGAAAGTAAAAGACGTAAAGCTATATAAGTGGGGAAATAACAATGTAAATTCACAAGATTTGATTGAACGTAATGCTATAAATGGAATATATAGAAAATCCTCAAATAAGAAAAAGGCACTGGAAGCATATGACTTTATAAATTCTGATGTTGAAGCTTCTAACATTATTAAGTTTCCGGAGTATGACGGAACAGGAAAAAAATATAGCATAACATCAGATGAGTATGATGAATACTTTAGTCGTGAAGAAAATGAAGGAAAATTTGAGGGAAGAGGATTGAAATTGGCAAATCCTTTAGTAGCAAATTCATTTAAAGATTGTAATTCTACGGAGGAAATGAGAAAAAATATAGAAAATCTAAAATTTAATGAAAAATTTGTTGACAGATATTATGATTTTACTCCGGTAAAAAAAGAAGTAAAAAAAATAATGAGTTTGGAAAAGAAATATTTAGGAGAAAGTTTTAATTATGCAGGAAGTGACTACAAAGGAAAAATATTTACAGGAGACTTTGAAACAGAATATAACAATTTTCTAAAGGAATTAGATAATGCTGGAATAGACAAGGTATTAGAATATTTAAATAATAGGTAAGTAATCAATTTTCTGCGAAAATTGATTACAAGTAAAGGAATTGCACACCATTTAAAATGCACTAAGTGCAGGTGTGCAAGCAGGCAATCAATTTTCTTCAAAAATTGATTACTAGTAAAGGAGTGGAATTTTGAAAAAACAATTAGTGATTGGAATTGTAATTTTAATGGGAGTATTTATTCTTGTAGGATGTGGTGAAAGTAAGAAATTCAAAAAGGACGAAACAATCGTATTAAAAGAAAACAAATCAGTATGCGACGATATTTTGGTTGAGAGTGAAGAACAGGACGATTACAGTAGGTTATATTATTACGATTATGAATCGGAAAGTCAGGTGTACGCATGCAGTCAGGCAAACTGCAATCATGATATAGGTGATTTTAAAAGTGACAAAATTAACTGCAATGCCATTATAGAAGGAGAGGCAAAATATCCATTTATATACAATAGGCGTTTATATTATTTTGTTGGAGTAGGTGATACATATACACTTTGGAGCAGTAAAACTGATGGAACAGACAAGAAAGAAGTAAATGAACTGGAGTTTCCTATTTATGTAGGAGGCGAATATGTTCTGCATGGAGACAAGTTGTTTGTTGCATCCTACAAGCCGGTTATGACTGAATATGGTACAAACAGAGAGGAACAAACAGGAGCAGATGCAGAGGTTTATCAAATTAACCTTTCAAATGGCAAGGTTGAGAAGTTAACAGATTTTGGAAATAAGGCGGATGCATATTGTAGTTCAGTTCAGTTGTTTGACAATAAATTATTTATTCGTTACGACAGCAGAGAAAAAACTTACAAGGATGCAGGATTTAAAGATGTAGATCATTTTATGGTATGGATGGAGTCTGACAAATTCTCTTATGGAGAGGAAATTAAGCGACTTCAGGAGAAAAAGGAATACTATACATATGATTTGGAAAATAAGAAAACAGAAAAATTAGACATAGGCTTTGAAAGTAACTTTAAGCCATACAAGGGAATTAAAAACATGGATGGAGCATATTGGTTGCTATGTTATTCAAATGACACAGTATACTATCTGGATGCCGTTGTTGGAAAGTACAATATATATTCGTACAATATAAAAACAAAAAAACGAAAGGAGATTTTTGGCTCTTTTAAGAACGTAGATCTTTATTATGATGGGAAAATATACATAACATCAATGGATATGAATGAGAAAACAAAAAAAGAACTGGTGCCATCTGTAGATTTTAATAAGGAGCCTAAGTATTACATATATGATGTTTCAAAGGATAAAATGACTCGGCAAAGCTACGGAGAAAAAGGAAAAATTTTCTATGCAATTGATTTAAATCCTAAAGGACTTCTTATGTATGACATATCCTTTAATGAAGCATATGATTCTATTGATGAACATTCAATAACACAGATTAGTAACAATAAAATAAGGATGGTCATAGATAACCGTTTTTATCAGAAGCGGTTACAAAATTAGAAAGAGAAAAAATATGGCAATAAAAGAATTCAGAAAAATATTATCTCAGAAGTGGATTATTTATATTTTGTTATTGTTATGCTTTGTGAATGTATTTTTGGATACAAGAAACATAGATTCGGAAATAAAAAAAGCAGACAAAAAGCAGGAACAACAGATAGAAAAAATACAGGGGTATAACAAGTACATTGAGAACATAAGCAGTAATGCCAATGTTATATCCGGATTTTCTTTGTTTGCAGACAATAACAACTATCAGGTGAAAAGTTCAAAAAAAATTGTTAATGCATATGAACATGTAAAAAACGTTAAACCTAAATCAGGAAATTATGCTGCAATAGAAAAAGCAACAGAAATAGGTTTTAGTGATATTATTGTGCTTATTGCAATGCTGCAGTGCGTAATAATCATTATGAGCATTGACAGAAAGCATGGAATGTTGATTTTACTTAAATCCTGTAGGCAGGGAAGAACAGGGCTTGCCCTTGGAAAAATAGGTGGACTTTTAATGGCATCTGTATGCGTGGAAATATTCACTTTTATAGTTCATCTGTTGACTTTAACAGCAACCTTTGGATGTGGAGATTTAACAGCACCAGTACAGTCAATACCGGATTTTTATGAATCGGCGCTACCAATAAATATTCTTACATATTTAATTATTTTTGTCTTGCTAAAAATAGCTGTTGTATTTTCATATACCCTTTTCATTTTTTTGATAGCAGTTTTATGTGACAACAGTGGAATTATATATGCAATAACAGGTGTTGTTATTGGAGTGTCGGCAGTTGCAAGCTTAAATATTATGTGGGACTATAGGATTGCATTTATTAAGATTCTAAGTCCGGTTACATTGATAAACATAAAATCAATAACGGAAAAATACTATAACTTAAATTTGGCGGGAAATCCTTTTAATGTAATGTCTGTTGGAATATTAATTATAATAGGATATATTGCTCTTTTTACGACTTTGTCAACAATGTTTTTTAATAGAAAAAAGGTGTTTCACATTGAAATAAAGAAATTTAAAGGAAAGCAAAAAAATAGACAGAAGAAGCCTATTGGAATGCTGGCAATGGAGTATAAAAAACTTTTGATTACAAACAAGGGCATATTGATGTTACTTGTACTGTGTATCATGCAGGGAGCCATATTAAGTAATGTAAACACAACAATTGATGGCAACCAAAAGTACTACAGCAATTATATGGATGATATTGAGGGAACGGTATCAGAAAGCAAGGAAGAATACATACAAAAAGAAAAAGATTATTTTAAGGATGTCACGAAAAAATATAAAAGAAAACAGACACAATATTTGCAGGGAAAAATAACAGGTTCAGAGCTATCAATTGCAGAAAATCAATACATTACAAAAATGATGCCTAATGTAGCGTTTAAAAAAGTGCTGAAAAGACAAAAGTATTTAAAGAAATTAAATAGAGACAGGGGCATACAGGGTTGGTACGTTAATGATATAGGAATAAATTATCTTATACATCCAAATCGCATTTACAATGAAAAAATTGCATGGATATTTATGATATTAATAATGAGTGTAATGGTAGTAATTTGTATGGCTTACGAGGAACAGACAGGAATGGACAGGCTGTCGGATACTACAATGTTTGGTGGAAGAAAACTACTAAATAAAAAAATAATAGCTTCGGTTACAGTTTCATTGGTAATATTTGCCATATCCAATTTGCCGTTTTTAATACTGGTAATCAGGTCCTATCATTTCAGCGGTGTAATGGCACCAATCAACAGTTTGATGGGATATGAGAATTGGATACAGATACCAATATTGATTGTGCTAATGGGAGTTTACATTGTTAAGCTATTAATAATGTTTATAGCAACTATGGTTGTTATTTTGATTTCATGCAAAATGACGGGAATGGTAAAAAAGATGGCTGTATCAATTACAATATTAGTAGTGCCACTTATAATTATGACAATAATATAAGGTCTGGTGTGAAGAATTTTCTTCATAGCTATTTGCACCAACAGCCTAAGACGGTGGAATGGAGATTAATATGAATAAATTAGAAATAATAAATTTAACGAAAAAGTACGGAAATAAAACAGCATTAAACAATTTTACATATACATTTGAAAATGGAGTTTACGGATTAATAGGACCAAACGGTGCAGGAAAATCAACTCTTATGAACATATTAGTTGACGGAATCTCAAAAACTAATGGAGATGTACTTTATAATGGAGAGAAAATTGAAAAGCTTGGAAAAGAGTACAGAAATATTATAGGGTATGTGCCACAGCAACAGGGAATATATAACAATTTTTCAGCAGAAGATTTTCTAAATTATATGGCGAATCTAAAAGGATTAAATAAAAAGGACATTAGTAGCAAAATAAAAGAAGTATTGGAATTCGTTGATTTATATGGTGTGAGAAAAAATAAACTGGGTGGTTTTTCGGGAGGAATGAAGCAAAGAATTTTAATAGCTCAGGCATTGTTAAATAATCCAGAGATTCTTATTCTTGATGAGCCAACAGCAGGACTTGATCCAAAAGAAAGAATTCGAATTAGAAATCTTATTGCACGAATTAGCATGAATAAAATAGTAATTATATCTACCCATATTGTGTCAGATATAGAATTTATTGCAGGTAATATAGTTTTTCTGTACGGAGGGGAGCTTATACGAAAGGGAAGTCCTAAAGAACTATTAAAGGAATTAGAAAATCAGGTCTTTGAGAAAATAATATCGGAAGAACAGGTTGAAAACTATAACGAAAAATTTTTAGTAAGTGGATTAATGTCAGCCTCTACCGGAATTAAAATCAGATACATTGATAATGACAAATTAACAGATGATGAATATGCAGTGGAACCAAACTTGGAGGACTATTATCTTTATATAGAAAAAATAAAAATGTGATTGAGGACAAGTGAATATGAATGAACGAAATATGACAGCAAATATAAGTGGCAAACAAATTAATATTGCAAAAGACAATGCAACTATAAGGGCAATTCAAAACAATAGGATAGAAGAAAAAGAACTTGATGTTGCTATTAAAGCAATTGTTGATAATTTATCGACTTTAAACGAAGAAAATACATATAAAATATTGAATATATTAGGGCAAATAAAAGGGGAAATGGACAAAGAAAACCCAAAAATAAATCATTTACAAAATTGTTTGAAACGTATTGAACAAGTGATAAATATTACAAATGGTATTCCGGTACTAACTGTTAATTTGCAAAAACTATATAATATCATTAAGTGCACAATTAATTTGTAGAAATATATATTTTTTACAAAAGAAGGAAGTGAAATATCTTGCAAAAAAATTTACAATGCAATAAAGGAAATGGGATTACAGTAAACATTAGTGGTGAACAGATAAATATTGCTACAGATAATGGACAAATAGATGCCAAGGAATATGAAGGAAAAATATATAATATTACTAAAACTATAGTGGTTGAAGGTGAAAAGAATAGTAGAACAAGTAAATCTAGAGGAGATGGAAATCAGCTATTTTGTTTAGGAATGTTAGGAATAATAGTAATTACAGTACTTTATTTGAATTATCGCACGGATGTGCAATTGTTTATAGTGTTTGCGGCGGCAATTATAGAAATTGCTACTATAGGAGTGTTTTATGGAAGCAAAAATGCAAAGGTAATATATGGTAAGAATATAAAAGAGATGTCTTATTTTAATATGATAGCAATTTGGTGCGTTCCATTATTGATAGGATTTGTAAATACATCACTATATACATCCAAAATTGATTTGGAAAACTTTAAAAAAATTATTGAGATAGAAGGAATAATAAAGGCTTTTTTTGAATATTACGAATATATGTGTTATGCTTTATTTCAAACAATAGGAATGATATCACTTGCATTTTTATTACTTCACATTATATGTTCGGACTTTTATATCATTGCGGTGACTAATATTGTAATAGGGAGCAGAGGAAAGTGGTTTTGGAATAAATTGTTTAAATTAACGCACAAAAGAGGTAAAGATTGGAAAAAACATGTATTAGTAGGAGTGGTGTTTTTAGTTATAAGCATATTGTGCGTTTGTGGAATTATTCCTTATATAATAAATGTGCTAAATAATATTAATGAAAAAAATTTTTCTGAAATTCAAATGGGAAATTAAAAGATGTGACAATAAAATGACAATATTTTTTCGAAAAAATATGTAAAACATATAAAAACAGTTCACAAACGAACTGACAATTGCGATAAATATATTTATGTGCAAATAAACAAACTTTTACGAACAGGAGTTTGAATAGGCGAACAAACGTTCGAATACCCTATAAATAAAGGGATTCCGTGGAATAAAAAGTGTCTATGAGAACATTTTGAGAACAAAATTTGGAATAAGAAGAGTTATTTTGACTAATAAGTTAGAATAGCTCTTTTTTTGCTGCGTAATTAGGTCAAATTATATGGAGCGTATAAAAAGGTATAGTGCCACTAACTCCTATGAGAAAAGTAAGAGGGTTAAAGTAGAACTACGGTTAAACAAAAACAAACTGAGCAAAAGAGAGAAAGGAGATTACCAACATGACAGATAAGATGTTTATGGAAGTTCAGGATGTAATAGAGATATTAAATATTTCAGAAGGAAAGGCATACGAAATTATACGAATGCTCAATGCTGAACTAAAAGAAAAAGGATATATCGTAGTTCGCGGAAAGGTAAATACAAAATACTTTTTCAAAAAACTTATATACAACGAGGGATAGGAGGTGGAAATATGTCAGTTTACAAAGATGCAACAAGAAACAGCTGGTATGTAAAAATTAGATACACAGATTATTATGGAAAAAAGAAGCAGACAACAAAGCGTGGTTTTAAAACCAAAAGAGAAGCAAGTGAATGGGAAGCGACAGAAAAGCCTAAGAGAAATTTCAGCCTGGATATGCCATTTTCAAAATTTTATGAAATATACGAGGCTGATTTAAGACACAGAATTAAGCAAACAACATGGGAGAATAAAAACATAATTATAACAACTAAAATTCTTCCTTATTTTGGAGAAAGAAAAATGACAGAAATAACTCCGAAGGATGTAAGACATTGGCAAAAGAAAATGATTGAGTATGCAGACGAAGATGGTAAGTCATATTCTCAGGCATATCTTGCAACATTACATGCACAGTTAAGTGCCATATTCAATCATGCAGTAAAATTTTATGATTTAAAAAATAATCCTGCAAAGGTTGCCGGGGGTATGGGAAGTAAGAAAGGTGGAAACATGATGTTTTGGACACAGGATGAATATAAGAAGTTTATAAATTGTGTAATGGATAAACCGTTATCATTTTATGGATTTGAAATTCTTTACTGGTGTGGTCTTAGAATAGGTGAATTATTGGCATTAACACCAAAGGATTTTAATTTTGAAAGGAAGACATTGTCAATTACAAAAAGATCAGGCAGAAAGGCGGTAAAGAAAACATCAAAAAAGATGGCTAAAGATACCAGTAGAAAAGTGGCAAAGGAAAGTTCAAAGATTGCAACCAAGGCTGGAACGGCAGTGGCAGGTTCAGTGGCAGGACCGGAAGGTACTTTGATAGGAATGGCTGCAGGCGAAGCAGCAGAAATGAAGATTGACAATACATTTTACAAGGCAGAGCAAAGAAGTAGAATGATGAAATTTTTTATGGATAAGCTGAAACCAAACGAAGAGCAGAATGACAGTCTTTTTAAACTTGTAGGGAGCATAGTGAGAAACAAAATGACTTTTATGATAAAAAAAGCAGTATCCTTGTTGGCACCATTGATTACACCGATTTTAATAATTGTAATAGCTGCAACCGGAATTGTATTTGCCGTAATTACAGTTCTGTACAATTCTCCATTTGCATTATTTCTTCCACCATTAGAAAGTGGAGACACAATACAGTCAGTGACAACACAGTATGTTTCAGAATTTAATCAGGAGATACAAACTTTAATTGATGAACACAAGGGCGCTGACAAGGGAAGAAAGGTGTATGTGCATTATGAAGGAATGAATAGTGAGCCGTCCAATTATTACGACATTATGAGCGTGTACATGGTTAAGTACGGATATGAAAATACCGCAACAAAAATGAATGAAACGAACAAGCAAAATTTGAAGGCAGTGTTTGATGACATGTGTAAATACACCACGGACAATGTGACAGAGAAAAAAGGCAAAAAGAAGATAAAGTATTTAGAGGTGAGAATTACACTAAAAAATATACAGAAATGGCAACAGAGTATCAGTTTGATGATAACAGAACAGCAACACTTAATCAGTTGATGAGTGCTTACATAACAAACAATCCTTCCGGTGGAAGTCAGATAAGTGGATTACAGGGAAGTCTTACTCCTCAGGAAATAAGCAACATAACAGACAAGATTTCTAATCCAACACAAAAGGCTGTTGCTTCATTTGTTTTGTCAAAAGTAGGATATCCTTACAGTCAGCCATTAAGAAACAGCGGAAAAGCATTTGACTGTAGTTCATTGGCATACTATGCATGGAAGTCAGCAGGTGTTGACATATTGTTTGGTGGTGGAACAACTGCGGCTGCAGAAGCAGAGGGACTAAAATATAAGACGGTGAAAGAAGAAAATCTACAGCCGGGAGATTTGATCTTCTACAGTTATACAACCAATGGAAGGTATAAGAACATCAGCCATGTTGGAATTTATGTGGGCAATGGAAAGATGGTTGAAGCTGTGGATGAAGCTCATGGAGTGTGCTTGGGAGATTATCATAATGGTGGATTGGTTATTATATGCAGACCAAAAAATAATTAAAAATAATTTATGAAGTTGTGCTATAATACTTTCATTGTATTAGTAGGGGGTAAAGGTATAAATGACAGGTGTTTTAATCTATACTGAAGCAGATGAAATAGTCCCCCTTGGCTTGCAACTAAACCTAAAAATCGCATAATTTTTAAGGCTTTTGCCCTGTTTTGGGCAGAAGCCTTTTTGCATATTTAATAAGATTTTCTTCTTCGTGTAATATTAAATGTGTCGGCTGTAAAATTAACAAAAATTTAATTGGACTTTCATTGACCCATATAACACCTTACAATATAATAAAAGCAAATATATAGCTTATAAAGGAGGTTCCTTAATGACGAAAAAAATAACCGCAATATTCTTGGCATTGTGCATGGCAATTCCCGTTTTGCCGATGACCATTCAGGCGGCATCAAAGCCCGATATTAAAGTTGGCGACTATGTTAAAATGGGCGCGTATAACAATGCCTCAATTCTTTGGCGATGTGTAAGCATTGACAATAACGGACCGCTTATGCTTGCAGACAAAATTGTTGACACCCTTGCATATGATGCCAAAACAAATGACAACAGCAATTCAAAATCACACAGCAGAAGCTATAAGCGTGATGATTACGGTTCTAACTATTGGAAAGACAGCAATATGCGTTCTTGGTTAAATTCGACCGCAGCTGAAGGCAAAGTCGATTGGCTTTGTGGCAACCCTCCGAAAGACGGATATGTAAGCGGTGTGGGAGCGTACAACGAAAAAGCGGGTTTTCTCAACGCTTTTTCAAAATCTGAAATTGCGGCAATGAAAACCGTTACCCAGCGTTCTCTCGTTTCTCATCCCGAATACAACAAGGGCATAGTTGATGGAGACGCAAATTCGGATTTGTTATACTACACCGATATTTCGGAAGCGGTGGCAAACTACGACAGTTCATATTTTGAAACTACAACCGAAAAGGTTTTTCTTCTTGATGTAAAGCAGGCTAATGCCGTGTGGAAAAATCTCAAAGGTTATTATGTTGCGTATAATAATGACGGTATGGCTTGGCCTTATTGGCTTCGCACTCCTGTTACCGATTGCAATCACGATATGCGTTATATCAGTTCATCGGGTCAGGTCGGTCGTTATGCTCCGTGGTATTCCGATTTGGGCGTAAGACCTGCATTTTATCTCGATTCCGAATATTTTGTTACAACTTCCGGCAGCGGCTCACAAAGCAGTCCTTATATCGGCTCTGCTCCAAATAAGCAAGAGGATGATTATACAATTTCGGAACCTGCCGAGGACGCAAATCCCGATTGGAATGTCAGCACCGAGCAAAGCATTCAGCTCACCCTCGGCCCGTGGTATTCAAATGACGGAAAATATTCTAATCCTACCATCCCTGTTTATACCATCCAAAAAACACGCAGCGACACGGAAAATATGGTTGTTGTCGTTTGCGGCGAGGGATACACAAAAAGTCAGCAGGGCAAATTCATCAATGATGTCAAACGACTTTGGCAGGACGCTATGAAATATGAACCGTATCGCAGTTATGCCGACAGATTCAATGTTTACGCTCTTTGCACAGCTTCCGAATCGACTTTTGACAATGGTGGAAGCACCTTCTTTGATGTTATAGTCGACAAATATAATTCGCCTGTTATTTCTAATAATCTCCACGGAAGTCAGTGGAAAAATCATATTTTTGAGAGATGTATCGGTCCTGAATTTATCGAGAAAATTCACGATGCTCATATCAAAAAAAAGTGTGATCCAAACACAATTCCGTCCGGTTCGGAATATGAGCCTTATTATTATGTTCACGATTATATTGCTCAGTTCGCTATGGTTGTAAACACAAAATCAGATTTCGGCGGTGCTTATAATAACCGTGAATACGGCTTCCATTATTTCATTTCGCCATCAGACAGTTATCGTGCGTCAAAAACTTTTGCACACGAGTTTGGACACGGTTTGCTCGGTCTCGGTGATGAATACAGTAACGGATATTTGCTTGACGATAAGGAACTTAAATCACTCAATCTTTCCTCGGTTGAAGACCCGGAAAAGATAAAATGGCGACAGCTTTTAGGTTTTAGAAACACATATACTTGTCGCAATGCTTACGGCTCAAAAATGCTTGTTTCAAGTTATGAGTGCATAATGAGAGACACAAACTATCAATTCTGTGAGGTTTGCCGTTTGCAGGGCTTCAAGCGAATGTCTCAGCTTGTTAAGGATGTAGACCTTTATGTTGCAACTCCCGAGGTTAAGGAATATACGGGCGCTTATTCAAAGCCGTCTGATTTTACCGACCTTGAAACAAGTTCATATTATAATTACACATATAATCGCAATGACCGACTTTTGAGCGGCAACAGCAAAAGCAGATTTAATACTAATATGAACGGTAAAAAAATCGAGCTTAGAACTGTTATTCAAAACATTTCAGATAAAAATGCACGACAATTAAAATTCAAAATGTGGATTAAGCACTCCGACGGAAGCGTTGCGACCGATTCATCGGGGAATCCGCTTCAAACAGTACAAACCTTTGACATTCCTGTTTGGAATGATAAGGCAAATTTCTGGCCGCTCGGTGCTTTGGATCACATCAAAAGCGACTTTAATTCAGGCTTAAAGAGTTGCTCGCTTATTTATCAAATTCCGTCTGATGCACAGCTTAAGAGCGGCGATACCGTGGCATTTCAGGTGCTCGATGAAAACGGAAATGTGCTTGCAGACGACAATACGGAAACACAGCGCTACACAACCGTTTCAATTCAGTATAAATTTGAGGACGGCTCTGAAATTCCAAACACTGCCGGCGGAACATTTACCGTGCCATACGGCACAAAGCTTGATTTAACACCGGCAAAAACACTTTATGATTATGAATTTATAAAGGTTGACGGCTTGAATAAGCCTATTGTTTCGGACGGAACGGTTGTTACATATTATTACAAAAATAAAAACGAAGAACACACTCACAATCTGACTTTGGTTGCTGCGAAAGCTGCCACCTGCACTACTGCGGGCAATTCCGCATACTACACCTGCGATGGCTGTGACAAGTGGTTCGCAGATGCAACAGGATCGGTAGAAATTACCGATAAAACCAGTGTGAAGATTCCGGCTCCCGGACATACCGCAGGCACAGAATGGAAGTCTGATGATACTAACCACTGGCATGAATGTTCTCGTTGCCACGACAAAAATGACGAAGCGGCTCACAGCACCAGCGAGTGGATCATTGACACGGCAGCTACCGAAACCGCAGAAGGCGCTAAGCATAAGGAATGCACCGTCTGCAAGAAGGTTCTTGAAACCGCAACGATCCCCGCAACAGGCAGCAGCCATACCAATAGCTACGGCGTATACGTTGGAATGACATATACGGCAGGAAATTTAATATACCAGATTACATCAATTGATACTGCAACAGTAGGACAATCAAAGGTTATTGGTGTAGTAGCTGCTAAAAAGAATAAAATAAAGAAAGTTACAATTCCGGACAGAGCAGATTGTAAGGGATATAGATTAAATGTAACAACAATTGGTAACAATGCGTTTGCCGGCTGCAAGGCCCTTGAGAAGCTTACAATAGGTAACAAGGTAACTGTTATCGGAAAAAATGCATTTAAGAAGTGCTCAAAACTTAAAACAGTAGTAATTGGAAAAGCAGTTAAGACAATAAGTTCTAAGGCATTTATAGGAGATAACAAGATTAAGAAGATTACATTCAAAGGTAAAAAACTTAAGACTGTAAAGAAGAATGCATTTAGCAAGAAAGCAAAGAAAAACATTAAGTCTAAGAAGACTAAACTTAAAGGAAATAAGAAAGCCATTAAGTTGTTTAAGAAGAAACTTAAAATTAAATAATCAAAAAGTAATTAAAGAGGCTAGCTTTTCAAGAGTTGGACATGTCATGTATGTCTTGTATTCTGCGAAAAGGTAGCCTCTAATAAGTTTATTAAGGCAGTCAGATACAATATCGCCAAGCAGGTCAAAAAGATATTTTGACAATAATGTCCAGTTGGATTATCATTGGAGTGTTCAGGTACTTCGTTACAAACATGAGGAATTCTCTATCATGTATTTTCCGACAGCAAATTTACGCTACTGAAAAATAATATAAACTGGACTTTTTTGTTAAACAAAAACCATAATAACAACATAGGAGGTATACATATGTCAAAGATGGGAAGACCAAAATCAGACAATAACAAAGATAAAATTGTTGCTGTAAGGCTTACAGAAGAAGAACATCAAAGACTTACAATGTATGCCAAAAAACATTCTTTGAAAATTTCAGATGTACTAAAGAATGGATTGTACGAAGTGCTTAACAAACCAGTCAATAAATAGATACTGACAATAATAAAAGAAAGCTTAGGTGGCTAACAATTGGATACCACTTGAGCGATTAATCGCATTAATATACATAAATGAGGTTAAAATTGATGCAAAAAAAACATTATAACAAAACATGGTCCGCATACAAGACGTTAGAAAATGCGGAGAGGAGATATGTATGATGAGAAATATATTATGTATTATATTGTGTATGATATTACTGAGTGCATGCAGTTCCAAAAGTAATGAGATTATTGAAGGGTATAGTAACTGTGAAGAATATTACAGTGATGGATTTCAAGATTATATAGATTATTGCAAATATTTCTATAAGGAAAGCGAGGATAAAAAATTTGAGGAGAACAGTTATTATTCTATTGTAACAAAAGAAAATATAGATGATATAAAGAGTTATTTTGATAAGTTTCCTTATGAAAGTATGGAGGATAGCAATAAGTATGACTTTGAAACAGATAATATAAATGAAGGAGACTATTATAGCCTGAGAGCAGGGTCAAATAATGATAATTACAGTGTATTTTTATATGACGTAAATAGTCATATATTGTACTATATACATTATAATATATAGTGTAATGAAAATTATTGATTTGCAATTGTGCAATTAGATTATTTTATGCACTAGCACTAAAAAATAAAGTATTGTGTATAAAATGTCATTATGAAGAATGATAGTTCATTAAATTTGAAACGTATTTTTTATAGGTATAAAAATAACTTAACGAAATAAAATCTGACTTATGTTATAACACTTCCGTGGCAACACTATGGCAACACGAAATCAGAAGGATAATACAAATAATATAATATAGGTAATTTAACAGATAAAAGCACACTAAACCTAAACAAATATGTTTAAGTCAAACTCAGTACAAGCAGAGTTTGAATAGTAAAAAAAGAAACCATGGGCTTGAGGTTGTATCCTATTTGGTGCTACATGGTTTCTTTTTTGATTTCTTCAATGAATTACAGTACAAATATTTGCCCACTATTTCCTAAGAAATTCCCTCAACCTATCCGGATAATAATTCATTATTAATTCATTATCAACATTCATTGATTCTACCAATGGACCGCAGTGGTCGTAGTTGGCAATATCAGTTGTAAAGTGTGCATCACTTCCCATTATGAAAGGATGATTGTATTTCTTACAGTTTTCGATAATTAATTTCTGGTTTTCTTTTACATTTTTTCTATTTTTATCCCTAAGGGCATTATTATTTATTTCAAGAAGAACGTGATATTCTTTTGCAGCCTGAACAAGGGCTTCGTAATCAAGAGGACAACGGCCGTCGTCAGGATGGCTTATAATGTTTACATTAGGATTCTTAATGGCATTTATTATTGCAGCAGTGTTTTCTTCTTTTGAGCCGAACTTGTAGCATACAGAATGGATGCCGGCAATAACAAAATCAAGTCGATCAATATATTTCTGATCAAGATCAAGTGTGCCATTGTAGTCGATTATATTAATTTCTGCGCCAAGTCTTAAATCTAATCCAAAAAGGTCTCTTGGAACAACTCTTAGATTTTGAAAATAAATATCAGCACAAGTTCCGGGGATTCCTGAACTGTGTTCAGTGATTCCATAAATTTCAAGTCCTTTGTTTGCTGCTTCTTTACACATTTCTGTAAGTGTGGCATAAGCGTGACCGCTTGCAATGGTGTGAGTGTGCATATCTGCGAGAATTTTGTTCATAGATTTTTCCTCCTGTATACTTCGTTTATTTATGATTACACGGATTGCTGCGTGCTTCGCACTCCCACAATCCTTCCCCTCAATATTCGCATATTGTGAAGTTTGCACTTCACTTTTATGCTCATATTGTGGGCGTGTCTCAAAGTCATTATCCCTTTATTGTGCAGGCACAAGTGAGATAAGACTTTTTGACGTTGTAATCATTTAATATTGTAGCACCATTGTATTGACAATGAAATAAGATAATTATATATTATATAAGGTTAGGAATACTAAACTTTTTGTTTAAAAATAACAAACTTAGCCTTAAAGTATGATTAAAGCTAAAAATAAAAAGGGATAATACTATGGATATAGGAAAAAAGATTAAAGAGTTAAGAATTTTGAAAGGACTTACTCAGGAGGAATTGGCTGATAGGGCAGAGTTGACTAAGGGATTTATTTCTCAGGTTGAGAGGAATCATACATCTCCGTCAATAGCAACTCTTGTGGATATTCTCCAGTGTCTGGGTACGGATTTGAAGAATTTTTTTGAAGAAGATGAGGATAATCAGATTGTCTTTTCTAATGAAGACTATTTTGAGAAGGAAGATAAAGAACTTAAAAATATGATTCAGTGGATTGTGCCAAATGCGCAAAAAAATCTGATGGAACCTATTTTGGTCACATTAGAGGCAGGCGGTTCAACTTACCCTGACAATCCTCACGAGGGTGAAGAGTTTGGCTATGTTTTGTCAGGAACGATTAAGGTTGTGCTTGGAAGCAAGACTTATAAAGTGAAAAAAGGTGAAACTTTTTATTATGAGGCAAAATATAAGCACTATCTTAAGTCAGACAAGGGCGCAAAGGTGTTATGGATTAGTGGACCCCCAAGTTTTTAAAACAGTTTAGGAGAAAGTTATGGAAAAGAAGATTATTGAATTAAAAAATATTAGCAAGAATTTTGAAGACCAGCAGGTTTTAAAGGGGATTGATTTAAACATATATGAAAACGAATTTCTTACATTACTTGGACCAAGCGGATGCGGTAAGACTACTTTGTTAAGAATTATCGGTGGTTTCGAGGAACCAAGTAATGGTCAGTTGATTTTTGAAGGAAAGGATATTTCAAAGGTTCCGCCTTACAAAAGAGAAGTAAATACAGTATTTCAGAAGTACGCCCTGTTTCCTTTCTTAAATGTGGCAGATAATATTGCTTTTGGTCTTAATCTTAAGAAAATGGACAAAGACGTCATAGAGAAAAAGGTTAGCAGAATGCTTGAACTGGTAGGTCTTAAAGGCTTTGAAAAAAGAGATGTAACTTTACTTTCAGGAGGTCAGCAGCAGAGAGTTGCCATAGCAAGAGCCCTTGTTAACGAACCTAAGGTATTGCTTCTTGATGAGCCTTTGGGTGCGTTGGATGCCAAGCTTAGAAAAGATATGCAGACTGAGCTTAAAAAGATTCAGAAGGAAGTTGGAATTACATTTATTTTTGTTACTCACGACCAGGAAGAGGCACTTTCAATGTCAGATACAATCGTTGTTTTGAACGACGGTGTTATTCAGCAGATTGGAACTCCAATGGATATTTACAACGAGCCACAGAACAGATTTGTAGCTGAATTTATTGGTGAGTCAAATATTATTGAAGGTAATATGATTAAGGACTGTCTTGTTAATTTTGATGGCATAGACTGGGAATGTGTAGACAAGGGATTTAAGGATAATGAAGATATTGAAGTTGTTTTAAGACCTGAAGACATGGATGTTGTGGAACCGGAGGCAGGTAAGGTTTCAGGAATTATTATTTCAAAAGTTTTTATGGGTGTTCATTATGAATATCTCGTGGAAACTAAAAACAGAAATTATAAGGTTCATACAACAGAAAATTATGAAATTGGGAAAAAAGTAGGACTTACAATTGATCCCTTTGACATTCAGGTAATGCACAAAATGGAGAATTAAGGAGGAAAGAGATGCATCATTATAAAGGCTTAGTGAAACCTTATGTGTTATGGTCTTTTCTGCTAATAGTTTTGCCTTTGGCATTAATATTACTTTACTCCATTACAACAGGGGATAATTCACTTATAACAATACATTTTACATTAGATAATTTTAGAAAAATATCTGATCCTATTTACTTAAATGTTTTTATTAAATCTTTGCAAATGGGACTAATTACAACGGGAGTTTGCCTTGTTTTGGCATATCCAATGGCGTATATTATTTCAAAGTTTGATGAAAGTTCTCAGAATATTTTAATACTGTTAGTCACAATTCCAATGTGGATTAACACATTGCTTAGAACTTATGCATGGATAAGTCTTTTGTCAGACAACGGAATTATTAATTCATTATTTAAACTGTTAGGATTAAATCAGCAGACAATGATGTACACTAATTTTTCGGTTGTTATGGGCTTAGTATGTGATTTGTTGCCATTTATGGTTATTCCAATTCACACATCACTGGCAAAAATGGACCACTCACTTGTGGAAGCTGCAAGTGACCTTGGTGCCAACAGATTTCAGACTTTTACAAAGGTTATTTTGAAATTGTCACTTCCTGGCGTTATAAACGGTGTTTCAATGGTATTTCTTTTGTCTATTTCAAGTTTCGTTATACCACAGTTACTTGGCGGACATCAGTTTGTACTTATTGGTAACCTTATTGAAAATCAGTTTATTTCTGTAGGTGACTGGAATTTCGGAAGTTCCATTTCAGTTATTCTTGCAGTTATTATTTTAGTAATGATGGGATTTATGAAAAAAATAGATCCTGACGAGAATGGAGGTAACTAATGAATAAGAAGAAAATCTCCATAGGACCAAAATTATATATTACATTGTGTTTTATATTTTTCTATTTACCAATTGCAGTCACAATGTTTTTTTCATTTAACTCATCAAAATCCTTAACTAAGTTTACCGGATTTTCACTTAAATGGTATAAGAAACTTTTAACAGACAATGATATTATTGCAGCAGTTTATGTATCTATAAGTATTGCTGTTATTGCCACAATTATATCTACAGTTCTTGGTACAATTACGGCAATCGGACTTTCAAGAAGCAGAAAAATTCTTAGAGAATGGCTTTTGAATGTTAACAATATGCCTATTATGAACCCTGATATTGTTACGGCAATCGGACTTATGATTTTGTTTACGTCAATGAGACTTGAACGTGGATATCTTACAATGCTCTTAGCACATATTGCTTTTTGTACGCCATATGTTATAACAAGCGTTTATCCAAAGGTTCGAAGTATGGACCACAACCTTGCAAATGTTGCCATGGATCTTGGTGCCACACCGTTTCAGGCGTTAACTAAGGTTATTATTCCGATGTTAAAACCAGGAATTTTTGCAGGAATGCTTCTTGCATTTACCATGTCACTTGACGATTTTGTTGTTTCATATTTTGTAACAGGAAACGGTGTTTCCAACATTTCAATTGTTGTTTACAATATGACAAAGAGAACAAATCCTACAATTAACGCTTTGTCAACATTGCTTATTCTTGTGGTTGTTGCGATTTTGGTTGGTGTAAATGTTATACCGGCTCTTGCAAAAAAAAGACACAAAAAGGTTGAAATGTCAGCATCACACAATAGTCCCCTTAAAAAAATTGGTGTGGCTGTTGCAACTGTTGGAGTTTTGGCAGTGGCAGTATTTTGTGGGGCAAGATTTTCAGCCATTAGCAGTAAGCCGGTTCTTCGTGTGTATAATTCAGGGGAATATATGGATACTTCTCTTATTGAGGATTTCCAGAAAGAGTATAACTGCAAGGTTGTATATGAAACATTTGATTCTAACGAAACAATGTATACAAAGCTTCAAAGTGGGGCAGAATATGATGTGATAATACCGTCTGATTATATGATTGAACGACTTATATCAGAAGATTATTTGCAGCCAATTGACTGGAAACTTATAACTAACAAAGACAAGATTATTCCAAAGCTTTTGAAGAATGATTTTGATCCTGATAATAAATACACAGTACCTTATTATTGGGGAACTGTAGGGATTTTGTACGACAAAACAGTTGTAGATGAAAATGACTTAAAAGAAGGTTGGAATATTCTAAGGAATAAGAAATACAGCGGTCAGATTTATATGTATGATTCTGAAAGGGATTCTTTTATGGTGGCTTTGAAAGGCCTTGGTTATTCAATGAATACAAGAAATAAAGATGAACTAAAACAGGCGTACAACTGGCTTATTGAACAGAATAATACAATGAAACCTGTATATGTTGGAGATGATGTTATGGACAACATGATTTCAGGTAATAAGGCAATGGCTGTAGTATATTCAGGAGATGGCTCATATGTTATTAATGAGAATGATAATATGGGATTTTTCGTGCCGGATCAGGGAAGTAATGTTTGGACTGACGGAATGGTTATTACCAAAAAGTGCAAAAATACTAAGCTTGCTCATCAGTTTATTGATTATTTCTTAAGTTATGATGTGGCAGAGCAGAATACTGATTATATAGGATATGACAGCGCAGTAAAAAGTGTTTATGAATATTTTAAAAATGATGCTTACGCAGGAAATCCGGGCTGTGGACCTGACACGTCAAATCCTAAAAATGAAGTTTTTAAAGACCAGCCACAGGATATAAAGGCGTATAGTTCAAGTCTTTGGACAAAAGTTAAGTCACATTAGAATTTAAAATTTCAATCACACTAAAGTTTTGGCTTAAAAATTAAAAGTAATTTAAATATATTAAATTGAAGTTTATGTTTTGAAATAAATGAGAGAGGGAATCATGGACAAAAATTTTTGGAGGGAATATTTTTCTATTCCTAATATAATGGGATATTTTAGAATAGCGTTGGCAATGTTATATATGTTGCTATTTTACAGGGCGTTAGACGGTGCTCCTTACTGGCCTGTAATTGTGACAATTGTAATCTCGGGAATAACAGATTTCTTTGATGGTAAAATTGCCAGAAGGTTTAATATGATAACAGACTGGGGAAAGATGCTTGATCCAATAGCCGACAAAATAACTTTGGGAGCTATTATTATAAGCATGTCTTTCAAATATTCCATAGTTGTACCCATGGTTGTCTTTTATATAATAAAAGAAGGCTATATGGCGGTTGCAGGAATTATATCAATTAGAGCCGGACACAAAATCGAAGGTGCAATGTGGTATGGCAAAGTATGCACTTTTGCAACTTATGTAATTCTGATTGTATTGCTTTTATTTCCTAATATGCCGGAAGTTATGGTTAATGTTTTGGTTATAGCTGACATGGCTATAATGGCATTTACCCTGATAAAATATTTTATTTATCACAGAGGCTTGTGGGAAGAGTTAAGAGGTAAGTTGCCGAAAAACATGGAGAAATAATATGGTATACTACTAGTACAAAATAATTTTCATATAAGAGAAATTAAAAAAATCTTGACAAAAATATTTATATAGTGTAACATAACAGAGCGATAAGTCATAACGCAAATCGCCCAGTTAGCTCAGTTGGTAGAGCAGAGGACTGAAAATCCTCGTGTCTCTGGTT
>OLVT01001143.1_pt1 | contig 24177 bp, 24 predicted proteins | sample 1673241 | NCBI WGS metagenome assembly OLVT01 (sample SAMEA3178936, study PRJEB25190) | human gut metagenome | biome: human gut; feature: human-associated habitat; material: faeces | place: Austria | collected 2013 | reverse complement strand
ATTATCCTACATAAGGGGGCTTTTTGTCATTGTCCGTTTTTACTGGACCTGTTCAATCCACTGATCTGTGCCTTTTTCACGATAGTAAACCAGATAGCCCATAGCATTTTCGGATTTTGCCCAGCTGAAACGCAGAGCGGAATCCATGGAAGTTACCTGTAAAGTGGTAGGAGCGACAGGTCTGCTGTCGGGGAATGGTGTTGCGGATACCATAGCGGAAGTGGCGCTTTCCCATTCGCCGCTGGTGCCTACCACAACGAAATAATATTTTTTCAGGTTTTCCAGACCGCTAATGGTGATGCGGTTGTTTCCGGTGGTCTGAACCTGTGTCATGCCGTTCTGGGTTGTGCCATAGTAAACTTTATAGCCTGTTACGTTTGCCATGGCATCCCAGGAAAGGGACACACTCTTTGTGCCTGCAGTTGCAGTAACATTCTGGGGTTTTGCTGCTTCTGCTTCAGGCGCTTTTGCCAGTGTGCTTTCTACAAAGGCAACCTGTTTGATGACAGCAGTTTCATTATCTTCTGTTTTGGTAACCTGAATGGTGATTTTCTTCACGACTTTTCTGGAACCCAGATTTACCACCAGTACGTTTTCACCGTCACGAGCAGAACGGGCTGCAACAGTCAGTTTGCCGTAAGGAATGGTTTCTGTTACGACTTTGCCGTCTTCTTCCACTTCCAGAACCAGATTGAAGTATTCGATACCACCATTTGCAGGAGTAGCAATCTGTACTTCGCTCATGGCAACGCCTTCGTTAAAGGCGATGGGAATTTCCAGAGGTGCTTCGGGAGAAATTTCGCCGGAATCTTTTTTGCTGAATGTAATGGCTTCTGTTTCTGTAAACAAGTCAGCAATGTTTTTGTCATCGGCAATTTCTACTTCAGACAGGTCTGTTTTGTCAACGTCGATGTTCTGCACAATGGCACGGGATACCATAGCGCCATTCTGTGCAACGGCTTTGCCGGTACCCTGTACCATCATGCCGCGGTTTACATAGGAAATATCCACGATGTTCACAGTGCCGTCTTTATTCAGGTCATAAGCGTCGTTATCAGTGCCAAGAGCTGCTTCTACCAACTGCTGGTCTTCCTGATTTACACTGCCGTCGCCATTCACATCCCCAAGTGTGAATGTGCTTTCTTTGGTACCGATGGTAATGATTTTTGCGTATTCTTCCAGAGAAAGTTCATTATATGTATAAGTGCGGTAACCGTCACCTGTCACTGCAATGCGGTATACGCTGTCCGCAGTGCCGGCGGGCAGATCGGAAGCAACGATGTCGATGGCTGCTACCAGATCGTCATTGCCGCATTCATTACCGGTTTCATCCAGATAAGCAATGGAAATGGCTGCGGGCACTTCTTCTCTTGTATAAGCATTGGAAACAGACATCTGAATATTCTGTTTTTCCACGGTTTCTTTTGTCAGAGGATAATCCATATGGATACGAACGGAAATGGTGCTGGTGCTGTCCACAGCTGTTAAGGAAAGCACTGTCTTTTCTTCTTCGGTTTCTTCCTCTTTTACTTCTTCTTTTTCTTCCGCTTCCTCCTGTTTTTCTTCCTCGTCTTTTACGTCGTCGGAAGGCACTGTTGTTCCTTCGCCTTCTTCAGCGGGAGGAACGACGGGAGTTTCTTCAGGAGTTTCTACAGAAGGTACTTCTGTTGTATCTTCCTTTTCGTGATCTTGATTCTGTTCACCGTCGCCTTCCGGTGTGGAAGGTGCATGGTTTGTATTGTCATCAGATCCTGTGGCATCTGTTTCAGGGGCGTCAGACGGTGTTTCTGTGTCGGCTGCATCTTCTGGACCTTGTGCAGAAACTGTATCGTTTACAGTTTCTTCGGCATAAACACTGGGAACGGAGCTGCTTGCCATGACCGCTGCCAGTACCAGGCAGGGCAGTGCATTTCTCTTCATAAAAAGTACCTCTCTTCCTTTTTTTGATTTACTCGAAAATTTTTTTTTGCATCGTCTGATTCTCACAAAGTGGATGCATTGGTTGACAGTATATCATAGAAAAAACTAAAATACTATAGTTTTTCTAGGATATATAAAAAACAGGCATTTTGGACAAGTGAAAAGATTTTAGTGAGTGAAAATATGCAAAGTATGTATAAATGCTGATACAAAACCAGAATGTGTAGAGGAAACCACTAAATGGCATTTGATACAATCCATGAGGGGTTGGGTAAAAAGTGGAGGGAATGGAAAACAGAAATAGAAATATTTTCCATTTTTTGTATAAAAATAAAAAATTTTATCATAAGAAAAGGTTATTGATGCATGATATGGGGGTGTTTTGTATGACAAATGAATAAGGTTGATGCTTGAGAAAGAAGAGACTTTGGTAGATGGGCAGCCTTTGCTTATTATATAAGAAGAAACTAGCTTTTTATTTGCCATTTGATGGGTTTTGTCTTAGAATGGAAGAAAAATCGGAAAGAAAAGAGGAATATCTTTGAAAAAAGTCATTTTAGCGGCGCTGAACGCAAAATATATTCATTCTAATCTGGCATTGCGTTATCTGTCCTGTTTTCAGAATAATAACCAGAAACATCATGTGGAAACCATGGAATTTACCATCAATCAGCGGCTGGATTTCATTGCGGAGGAATTATTCCGCAAACAGCCCGATGTGGTACTGTTTTCCTGTTATATCTGGAATGTGGAGATGCTGCGGCAGCTTTGTCCCATTCTGAAAAAGATTATGCCGGACTGTGTCATTGGCTTTGGTGGTCCGGAAGTCAGCTACGAAAGCGAAACTTTCCTGCGGGAAAATCCAGCTGTGGATTTTGTCATGCGTGGGGAAGGGGAGCTTGTTTTCACAAAATATCTGGAACATCTGGATGCAGGAAATCCTGCCACTTTGGGGGAAATCGAAAGTCTGACTTATCGGCAGGGAGATGAAATTTTCTCCACACCCCAGATGCATCCTATGGATTTGGCGCTTCTGCCTTTTCCCTATGAAGATGATTTCAGTGATGTGCAGAACCAGATCATTTATTACGAATCTTCCAGAGGATGCCCTTATCATTGCGGATACTGCTTGTCTTCTGTGGAAAATGGTGTGCGGTTTGTGCCCTTGGACAAGGTGCTGCCGGATTTGCAGAAATTTTTGGACAAAAATGTGCCCCAGGTGAAATTTATCGACCGTACATTCAACTGTAAAAAAAGTCATGCCATGGCAATCTGGAAATATCTTCATGAACATGACAATGGTGTGACCAATTTCCACTTTGAAATTACAGCGGATTTGATTGACCAGGAAACCATTGATTTCCTCAAAACCGTACGGAAAGGGCTGTTCCAGTTTGAAATCGGTGTCCAGTCCACCAATCCACAGACCATCCGTGCCATCAATCGTAATGTGGATTTTGCGGCTTTGTCGGAAATCGTGCAGCAGATCAAAGATGGCGGAAATATCCATCAGCATTTGGACTTGATTGCGGGTCTGCCTTATGAGGATTATGATTCTTTTGGATGTTCTTTCAACGATGTTTACGCTCTCCATCCAGATCAGCTGCAATTGGGATTTTTGAAGGTGCTGAAAGGCTCTATGCTCCATCAGAAACAGAAAGAGTTTGAAATTGTTTATCACGACACGGCACCTTATGAAGTGCTGACCACCCATGAACTGCCTTACGCTGATACGCTGCGGCTGAAGTATGTGGAAGAAATGGTGGAGACCTATTATAACAGCGGACGTTTCCTGCATACCCTTGCATATCTGGTGCCATTATATGAAAGCCCCTTTGCATTTTTTGAGGCGCTGTCCCAGTTCTGGGTAGGGGAGAATTATCATTATCTGGGGTTGTCCAAAATGGGGCTCTTCGATGTGTTATGGCGGTTCGTGGAACAGAATCCAAAGGTGGACAAACGGAAATTGCAGTGGGAAATGAAGTTTGACATTGCCCTCCATGAAAAGCCCAAAAAACTGCCTGCTTGGCTGACTGTGACCAACGAAGAACAGTGGCATGACAAGGTGTTTGCTTTCTACGGCAATCCTGCTTTGTGGCAGAAATGCCTGCCTCATTATAAGAGCAACAAAGAAGCCATCCGCCAGACCCATCTGGAAGTTTTCGGTGATGAGAAACAGAAAGCGGTACTTTTTGATTATGGCAAAAGAGATTTGCTGGGAAATGCGGAATACAAAATCATGGAAACGGCGGAAATTCAAGCCTGAATGAAATTTCGTTCGGGATGAATAAAAAAACATGCAAAAAAATGATAAAAAACCATTGACAAAAGAAAAAAACGGAATTACAATAGGAACAACTTTTCAAAAGAGCAAAGACGTGGAAGAGAAGAGTAGTTGGCAGAATACCTTTCAGAGAGTTTCCGATTGGTGGGAAGGAAACAGGGATATGTTGATGAAGATGGTCTTGGAGTCGTATGGTCGAGCCAGTGGGGTTAGATCATAACGGGCGCACCCGTTACAGTGCCAGAGTATAACCCGTTTTTGTCGGGCGTACTTGTTGAGGTCTGCTTCGTGAGGAGCGGATGAATTTAGGTGGTACCACGAAATAATGCTTTCGTCCTAATGTGCATGAATATGCAATAGGACGGAAGCTTTTTTTATTGCCGAAAGGAGAAAATATACATGATAAAGTTGGAGAAGGTAAGCAAAACCTTCCGCACCGGCAGCGGAGAAGTCCATGCCGTAAGGGAGGTAAGTTTGAATATTGAACAGGGTAAGATTTTTGGTATCATCGGGTTTTCCGGTGCCGGAAAATCCACACTGGTACGATGCATCAACCTGTTGGAACGTCCCACAGAAGGTACTGTGACCGTAGACGGCACGGAACTGACAAAGCTGGATGAAAAACGGCTGCGGGAAGTACGCAGAAAGATTGGTATGATCTTCCAGCATTTCAATCTGCTTCGTTCCAGAACCGTATATGACAACATCGCCTTTCCACTGAAGAAAAGCAATTTGTCCAAAGAGGAAAAACACAAGAAAATTTTATCTCTGCTGGAACTGGTTGGACTGTCTGATAAAAAAGACGCTTATCCTTCTCAGCTTTCCGGTGGTCAGAAACAGAGAGTTGCCATTGCCAGAGCATTGGCGAACGATCCCAAAGTGCTGCTGTGTGACGAAGCTACCAGCGCGCTGGACCCTCAGACCACAAAATCTATTTTGCACCTGCTGAAACAGGTCAATGAAAAACTGGGTATCACCATTGTAATCATCACCCATGAAATGGCAGTGGTCAAAGACATTTGTGACCGGGTAGCCATCATGGAACTGGGACGTGTGGTGGAAGAAGGCGCCACAGAGGATGTATTTGTTCATCCCAAAGAAAAAGTTACCAAAGACTTTATCAGCACCGCTGGCAATGTGGATAAGATTTATGAACTCATCGATGAAGGCAACGACCTGACAAAACTGCAGGAAGGCGAAAAAATGGTAATGTTGACCTATTCCGCTAACAACGCAGGGGAGCCGGTGATTTCTTATCTGGCAGAAGCCTTTGATGTGAAAGCCAACATCATTTACGGCAACATCGACATCCTGAAAGGCAAGACCATCGGGAAACTGGTTGTGACCCTCAGCGGAAAGCCGGAAAATATGGAAAAAGCATTGGCATATATCGAAGAAAGAAAAGTAGAACTGGAGGTCATTAAGGCATGAATATCTTATATCAAATCGCACCGAATCTGGAAGCACTGGGTTCGGAACTTGTAAAATGTATCGGGCAGACCTTCCAGATGCTCATCATCTCCGGTGTCATCGCCTTTGTATTGGGTCTGTTTTTAGGGGTGCTGCTCATCGTTACCAAAAGCGATGGCATCATGGCAAACCCGGTATTGTATAAAATTCTGGATAAGATCATCGACGTGATCCGTTCCATCCCCTTTATCATTCTGATGGTGCTGCTGATTCCTGTAAGCCGTGCCATTGTAGGTACAGGTTCCGGTGTTACCGGTTCTTATGTGGCACTGATTGCAGGTACTGTTCCATTCTTTGCCAGACAGATTGAATCCGTACTGGCGGATGTGGACTACGGTCTGGTGGAAGCCAGCGCTTCCATGGGATTTTCTCCGCTGGAAATCATTTTCAGTGTATACCTGAAAGAAAGTATCCCCGGTATCACCCGTGTGACCATGATTACTTTTGTCAGCCTTATCGGTATCACAGCTATGGCTGGTGCCATTGGTGCCGGCGGTCTGGGGGACTTTGCCATCCGTTACGGTTACCAGATGGGTTACCGCGATATGATTTGGGTAACTGTTATCATCATTCTGATCATCATCAGTGTGATTCAGGGTGTGGGCAATCTCATCATTCGGAGAACCACACATTGACATTGCTTTGAAATGGGAAACTATTTTAAGGATATAGAACATAAATAACATTTTGCGAAAAAGAAAGGGAGTAGAAAACTATGAAGAAAAATGTGAAAAAATGGATTGCAGCAGCTTTGGCAACAGTAGCAACAGTATCTCTGACCGCTTGCGGCGGCAGCACAGACACACAGGAAGCAACAGCAGACAGCGGCGAAACCACTGTTGTAAAAGTTGGTGTGGTTGGGGAATACAACGCTCAGTGGGATACCATCAATGAACTGCTGGCAGATGACGGCATTCAGGTGGAACTGGTAAAATTCACAGACTATGCAGCACCTAACCGTGCACTGAACGACGGTGAAATCGACCTGAACGCATTCCAGCACAAAGCATTCCTGGCAAATGATATTGAACAGAAAGGCTATGACATTGTAGACATCGGCGATACCATCATCGCACCTCTGGGTATCTACAACAACAAAGACAAGATTTCTTCCGTTGAAGATATCAAAGACGGCGATGTCATCGCTATCCCCAGCGACCTGACAAACGGCGGCCGTGCACTGAAACTGCTGGAAGCAGCTGGTCTGATTGAATGTGACCCTGCAAAAGGCGTTGTTCCTACAAAAGCAGACATTACAAAATACAACAAACAGATTGAAATCATGGAAGCAGAATCTGCAACACTGGCAAACCTGCTGCCTGACTGCGCAGCAGCTGTTATCAACGGCGGCAATGCTTACACAGCAGGTCTGAATCCTGTGACAGACACCATCTTTGTAGAAGATGTAAACCCCGAAACAAACGCAGCAGTATCTGATCTGGTAAATGTCATTGCTGCTCGTACAGAAGATAAAGACAACGAAGTATACAAAAAAATCGTAGAAGCTTACCAGACACCAGAAGTACAGAAAACCGTTGAAGACGAATACCAGGGCGCATTTGTATGTGCATGGGAAGGCGCAGAATAATCTCAAAGAACACAAGAGCAGGTCGGAATGCCCGACCTGTTTTCTTTGAAGGGCAGAAAGGATGAAAATTATGGCAGTAAAACCTTATGTATTGGCTGAAAAAGCATATTTGACAGATTTGCGGCGGCATTTTCACGCACACCCGGAAGTAAGCCTCAAGGAATATGAAACATGCAAGAAAATCGAAGCGGAATTGGACAGCATGGGGATTCCTCACAAACGCATTGGCGAAACAGGCGTTTACGGCTGGATTGACGGGAAGAAAGCAGGAGATGGCGTAACCGTTGCTCTGAGAGCAGATATTGACGCACTGGCAATGGATGACTTAAAAGAAGTATCTTACCATTCCCAGAATGCAGGTGTTTGCCATGCCTGCGGACATGATGCCCATACAGCAACATTGTTGACAGCGGCAAAAATTCTGAAAGCAAAAGAAAATGAATTTTCTGGTCAGGTGCGTTTGTTCTTCCAGCAGGCAGAAGAAATCGGCCAGGGTGCCAGACAGTTTGTGCAGGCAGGTCTGCTGGATGGTGTGACCCGTGTATTTGGTGCCCATGTGACAAGCCATCTGGACAGCGGGAAAATTTCTCTGACAGCTGGCCCGCAGAACGCAAGCTGCGACTATTTTAAAATTCAGATTCATGGCAAAGGCGCTCATGTTTCTACACCACAGTTGGGGGTAGACGCGCTGTATATCGCATCTCAGATTGTGGTACAGCTTCAGACCATCGTTTCCAGAAATACAGACCCTCTGGAAACTGTTGTGGTTGGCGTTGGTAAATTAGAGGCAGGTACCCAGTATAACATCGTAGCAGAACATGCGGTGCTGGAAGGCACAACCCGCAGTTTCCTGCCGGAAGTACGGAAATTTACCAATGACCGCGTGGTAAGAATTGCGAAAGAAACAGCTGCATTGTATGGCGCAGAAGCAGAAGTGGAATTTTTGGATTTTGCGGCACCGCTGGTAAATGATGCAAAGGCGGTAGAAGAAGTAACTGCTGTGACAGCAGAATTTTTGCCGAGAGAAGACATCATTTCTGATTTCCAGAAAGCATTGGGTGCCGATGACTTTGCAGATTATCTGGCAGTGACAAGAGGTATGTATGCTTTTGTAGGTACCAGAAGCACCAAAGACCCACATACAGCCGTTGCCCATCACCATGGTTTGTTTGATGTGGATGAGGAAGGCTTGCTCATTTCCTGCAATGTATATGTAGATTATGCCCTTTGGGTATTAAATGAAAAACCAGAAGCGTAAAACAGAAAGAAAAGTTCTGGCAGCGAAAGTAATTTAAACATATCAAATAAAATTTAAAAAGTAAGAAAGCTGGAATCCTATGTATCATAAGGGTTTCAGCTTTCTTTGTTTTCTTATGAAGAAGCTCTCAATGCTGCGGGCTTTTCTTTTTTTGCTCCAAAAGGGTTTACAGAGATTTTACATGACCTTTATGGTTTTTTGACAGGAACATGTTTTAATGGCATTGTTGGGAAATAGAAAGAGGAGGTTATGTAACAATGAAAAAAAGAGTATTTACAGCGGCTTTGCTGACAGCGATGGTTTTGCAGAGCATCCCTGCCTTTGCTGCGGAATATGAAGCAACAGCTTATGATGTATCCATTGCGGACGAATTAAAAGTGCCCTTTGCCGATTCCAAAGAGGGGTATTTTGAAGGCGGTCTGGTGACTGGTTTCGGTTCCGCAGTGACATTCAAAGGCTATAATGAAGCAGGTGAAATGCAGTTTTATGCAGTGACAGACAGAGGTCCCAATGCGGATGCACCCAAATATGAAAAAGACGGAACACAGACAGAAGCAAAGATTTTCCCTTGCCCGGAATTCACCCCCAGCATTGGGATTGTGACTATTAAGGATAATGGCGCTGTTGTGGATGAAGCCATTACACTGAAAGATGCAGAAGGAAACGAAATTTCCGGTCTGCCTCTGGAACCCGGTCAGGTTGGGGCAACGGGAGAAAGAGCACTGGATATGCAGCTTAATGATATCGGCTATGATAATGAAGGTCTGGACACAGAAGGCATTGCCGTAGATGCAGACGGTAATTTCTGGCTGTGTGACGAATATGGTCCTTTTATTGTAAAGACAGATGCCAATGGTAAGATTCTGGAAAAATATGCGCCCGGTGAAGGTTTGCCGGAAATTTTGCAGTACCGTATTCCTAACAGAGGTTTTGAAGGTTTGACCATCACACCCAATGGTACAGTGATGGCTTCTGTGCAGAGTGTACTGGATGTAAACGGCGAAACAGACGACACTGCTTGCTTTACCAGAATTGTGGCTCTTGACCCTGAAACAGGTGATACAAAAATGTATGCGTATCCTGTAGATTTGAGCCAGTACAGCGCACCTTCCAACTGCAAGATTGGTGATATTTATGCAGTGGATGATGATACACTGCTGGTCATTGAACAGGGCAAACTGGCAGACAAGACCATGTCTAATAAAATTTATCAGGTGGATTTGTCCAAAGCTACAGACATTTCTGACATGACTGTAGACGGTAAGGCATTGGAATATGCTTCTGCAGAAGAATTGCAGGATGATGTTGTGTTCGCGGAAAAAGAACTGCTGCTGGATTTGCGTGATTATGGTTGGACAGCAGAAAAAGCGGAAGGTTTGTGCATGGTAGATGAAAATACCATTGCGGTCATCAATGACAATGACTTTGGTATCGTTACTGTAACAGAAGATGCCGCAAACGAAGACGCTGACATTACCGACTATGTATACGACGCAGCAACAGGCACATTTACAAAAGACGGCACAGCAGCAGACGTGAAGGTTTCCATTGGGGAAAACACAGAGCCTGCACAGATTTGGACATTCCAGAAAACAGAAGAACCTGCAGCAGAAACTTCCTATATCAGCATCCGCAACGGTGTATTGCAGGCACAGGAAGGCGGCAAAACATACGGCGTGGATTTTGACAGCGAAAAACAGCAGGTTGTATTGACAACGGGTGGCACATATACAGCAACAGGCAAAGAAGATACCCAGAAAACTTTGACAGAAGTGGGGGAAGCATCTGCCTGGAAAATTGTGCTGGATGGCACAGCGCTGGATATTCCCGTATATCATATCAATGGTTATAACTATGTAGACCAGCAGGCTTTGGAAGCTGCACTGGCATAAAAAGGCTCATACGCAATCAATATACCCATACCAGAAAAAGGCTTTACCCAAAGCAACTTCCCCTTAAGAAAACATTGAATTTTCTTTTCCTTGATTTCTTAAGGGGAATTGCGACGGCTGTCTTCAGAAGAAAACATACCCAATATAATCTCAGTAAAAATAAGAAAGCTGAAATCCTTTGTATGATAAGGATTTCAGCTTTCTTTGTTTTCTTACGAAGATGCCCCATGGGGCAGGGCTTTTTTCTTGTGGAAAAACAAAATCCTGTGGTACAATGTCAAAAAAAGATTGGGGGATAAGAGATGAAAAAAACACCTTGGATGTTGGGATACTGGACATTGCTGCGGATGTCTATCAGAATGAAAAAGAAATTGCCAGTATATATGCCCACAAGAGAATTTATTGACGGGTGTTGGAGATTAGCGTTTTTGGATGATATGGTCTGCCGTCATGAGTTGAATGGTGTAGTGATCAAAGGGGAGCCTATTGTTTTTCCGCCGAAAAAGGAATCTATTCCTTATCGGTATAAGCTTTTTTTGGAAATGTACGGGGAAGATACGGCAGAGGTATGGAAAAAAGCATACGGTAAAACATGGAAGCGGGCAAAGGCATTGAGGGAAAAATGACAATGTGATATACTAAAGGCATGTATTTAAACAAAGACAAAGAGGAGGTTTTCAAATGAAGATCGGTATTTTGGGTCCGGGGAATATTGCGGAAAAAATGGCATACACCATCAATCATATGGAGGATGCCCAGTGTTATGCCGTTGCATCCAGAGATTTGGAACGGGCAAAGGCATTTGCGGAAAAATTCGGTATTCCGAAGGCGTATGGTTCTTATGAAGAATTGGCAAAAGATCCGGATGTGGAACTGATTTATATTGCGGTGCCGCATTCTCATCACTATATGTATATGAAAATGTGTCTGGAACACGGAAAACCTGTATTGTGTGAAAAAGCCTTTACGGCAAACGCTGCCCAGGCAAAAGAAATTCTGGAACTGTCCAAGGAAAAAGGCGTATTTGTTGGAGAAGCCATTTGGACAAGATACATGCCTTCCAGAAAAATCATTGATGATGCCATTGCAGCAGGTAAAATCGGGGAAGTCAATTTTGTAACGGCAAATCTGGGATATAATATCCAGCATGTACGCCGTTTGACAGCCCCGGAACTGGCTGGGGGTGCGCTGTTGGACGTAGGGATTTATCCTTTGTCCTTCATTGCCATGATTCTGGGGGATGAAGTGGCAAGCATCACTTCTTCCTGTGTGAAAACAGAAACAGGCGTAGACGCACAGAATGCTGTTATCCTTACATACAAAAACGGCAAAATGGCCATTGCCCACAGCGGTATGCTGGGACCTACAGAACAGTTTGGCGTTGTCTACGGTTCCAAAGGGTATTTGGTGGCGGAAAATATCAACAATGTTGACCGCGTCTGCATTTATGACAATGACAGAAAACTGGTGGAAGCCATTGATATGCCGGAACAGATTACCGGTTTTGAAGATGAAGTACGTGCATCTATGAAAGCCATTCGGGAAGGCAAAATCGAATGTGAACAGATGCCGCACAGCGAAATCCTGCGGATGATGGAACAGATGGACAGCCTGCGGGAAGCATGGGGCATTCGGTATCCTTTTGAATAAGAAAAGAAGAACATGGAAAAGATAGACTGTATGGATGCATGCAGTCTATTTTTTTGAGGAAAAATTACGAAATTCTAAGAAAACTTTTCCTTTCCATACTTTTCTTTATGATGAATTTATAGTATAATTCTGTAGAATATTTGTATACGAAGGATTGAGAATAAGGGTGAATATATGGCGACTTTAAAAGATATTGCGGCATTAGCCGGTGTCTCGCCTTCTACTGTTTCCCGTGTTTTGCAGGAAGATGCTACATTGTCGGTGACGGAGCAAACAAGGGAGAGAATCCGGCAGGCGGCACAGGAGCTCGGTTATGTGAAGCCGCAAAGAAAAAATATACAAAAAAATGTATCGAATGAAAGTAGGAAATATTGCGTAGGTATTGCCCAGATGGCTGTACAGGAAACGCCTGAAGAGTGGTATTGTATGGTTTTGAAAAATGCTGTGGAGCAGGCTTGTTTTGCCAGAAATCTGGAAACAGTACCATTGTTTTTGGCAGAGGGATTGTCTGCAAAAGAAATTGGCAGAGAACTGCAGGGTATCATTGCCATTGGCGTTTTTCCAGAACATGTGATTGAGCAGTTGCAGACATATACGGAAAACATTGTCTTTTTAGGGGATGGTCCCGACGACAGCAAATATTACAGTGTTGTGCCACATCATACTTTAGCCATTGAGCTGGCGCTGAATCATTTGTTGGTTAACGGGCACCGGAAAATTGCGTTTATTGGCAGCAAAAATAAAAAGGAAGCTGCTTTATTTGAAATGCAGATGTTTGCCTTCCTCCATGCCATGTCATGCAAAGGGGAGGTTGGCAGCATTGTGGAATACGGCGGCAGTCAGGAAGAAGTGAAATCTTCTTTGAAAGATATGTGCGAACGTATTCAACCGACGGCTTTGCTGTTGGGAGCAGGGGTATCTGCCGGTGCGGTTGTGTATACACTGCGGGAAATGGGCATTTCCATACCAGAGGATATGAGTGTTGTGGCTTGCAGCATGACCAGACAGCAGGATTGTTACGGTATTCCCCTAACAGCAGTACAGATCATGCGGCAGGAAATGGCAGAAGCGGCATTGTTTTGGCTGGAACAGATGTGGGCTGGGGATAAATATCCCAAAAAAGCATTGGTGCCAAGTCAATTGGAAGACAGAGGCAGTGTACGCTCACTGCTTTCCTAACTTAAAATTTTGTTGAAAATATACTTGTTTTTGAATTTCCAAAGGGAAATGGTATTTTGAGTATATGGAATAGAAAGAATAGAAAGCTGAAATCCTATGATAAGGGTTTCGGCTTTTTGTTTTTTGTGAAAGGATTCAAAAAAGAAATACTTCTTATTTTGTTGGAAAAACAACGGAAATGAACATGGCTTTGTCATAAAATAGAGCCGTAGAAAACAATAGGATTTCAAAAGGAGGCGGAAGCCATGGGATATATCAAAAACATTCCACATGAAAATAGATTGCGTCTGGCGGAACAGGTCAGCATTCAGCCGGGACAGGTGGTCAGCAAAACGCTGGCACAGAATAAAGCAGTTAGTTTGACTATTTTTGCATTTGATAAGGATGAAGAAATCAGTACCCATGCATCTCATGGGGATGCCATGGTGACAGTGCTGGAAGGCACCGGAAAATTTACGGTAGACGGCAAAGAATATATTTTGGAAGCAGGGGAAACACTGGTAATGCCAGCAGGAAAACCCCATGCCGTTTATGGTCAGGAAGCATTCAAAATGTTATTAACAGTTATTTTTCCTTTGGAAGGATAAAAGATAGATGAAAAGGAGAGAAGAATGATGAATATGTTTTGTTTTCAGTGTCAGGAAACAGCAGGCTGCAAAGGCTGCACAAGAGTGGGGGTATGCGGGAAAAGCGCGCAGACAGCAGGCTTGCAGGATTTATTGATTTATGTGACAAAGGGGCTTTCCGATGTGGCAACAAAACTGCGGAAAGCAGGTAAAAAAGTTGGAGCAGATGTGAACCATCTGGTGACAGAAAATCTGTTTATTACCATTACAAACGCTAACTTTGATGATGAAAAAATTACAGCACGCATTGTGGATACATTGGCTTGTAAAGAAGCATTGCTGGCAGAATTGGGCAGTGATGCAGGTTTGACAGAAGCTGCAAAATGGAATGGAACAGAAGAAACTTTTGCGGAAAAAGCCGCACAGGTAGGCGTTCTTTCCACAGAAAATGAAGATATCCGCAGTCTACGGGAAATGATTGTGTATGGTCTGAAAGGCATGGCTGCTTACAGCAAACATGCAAACGCACTGGGCAAGGAAAGCGAAGCCATTGATGCATTCCTGCAGGAAACACTGGCAAAAACATTGGATGACAGTCTGGATGTGGAAGCACTGGTGGCATTGACTATGGAAACAGGTAAATACGGCGTAGATGCTATGGCAATGCTGGATGAAGCAAATACAACTGCTTACGGCAATCCACAGATTACCAAAGTTGCGCTGGGTGTACGGAAAAATCCTGGTATTCTGGTTTCCGGTCACGACCTGAGAGATTTGGAAATGCTGCTGAAACAGACAGAAGGCACAGGCGTAGACGTGTATACACACTCTGAAATGCTGCCTGCACACTACTATCCCGCATTCCAGAAATATAGCCACTTTGCAGGCAACTACGGCAATGCATGGTGGAAACAGAAAGAAGAATTCGAAGCATTCAATGGCCCTGTGCTGTTGACCACAAACTGTCTGGTACCTCCCCTGGAAAGCTACAAAGACCGTGTGTATACCACTGGCGCAGTTGGTTTCCCCGGATGCAAACATATTCCCGGCGGCGTTGGAGAAGAAAAAGATTTCTCTGCATTGATCGCCCATGCAAAACAGTGCCCCGCGCCTACAGAACTGGAAACAGGAGAAATTGTTGGCGGTTTTGCACACCATCAGGTATTGGCGCTGGCAGACAAGATTGTAGAAGCCGTAAAGAGCGGCGCTATCAAGAAATTTGTGGTAATGGCTGGCTGTGATGGCCGCAGTCCCAAACGGAATTACTATACAGATTTCGCAAAGGCACTGCCCAAAGACACAGTGATTCTCACAGCAGGCTGTGCGAAATACAAATACAATAAACTGGACTTGGGCGACATCAACGGTATCCCTCGTGTGCTGGATGCTGGTCAGTGCAATGACAGCTACTCTCTGGCTGTGATTGCCCTGAAGCTGAAAGAAGTGTTCGGTCTGGAAGATATTAACGATTTGCCTATTGTATACAACATTGCTTGGTATGAACAGAAAGCAGTTATCGTATTGCTGGCACTGCTGTATCTGGGTGTGAAGAATATCCATCTGGGTCCCACACTGCCTGCATTCCTTTCTCCCAATGTGGCAAAAGTGCTGGTGGAAAACTTCGGTATCGCAGGTATTGGTACTGTGGAAGAAGATATGGAACTGTTCTTCGGCGAATAAGAATGGAAAGATAGAATTTTTCAAAATACAGATTCCCCTTAAAAAATATATGAGATAAAATCTTCGTAAAAATAAGAAAGCTGGAACCCTTCATCTAGTAAGGATTTCAGCTTTCTTTGTTTCTATAAAAGGATATTTGTATTAAGGCGTATCGTTTTCTATGGGCTCGCTTTTTTCATAAGCTGCCAGTCTTTCCTGCAAAGCATCCACCTGCGCTTTCCATTTTGCGTTGACGGCGGAAATTTCTTCGCTGCGCTGGGAAAGGAGGGTTCGCAGTTCTTCCAGTTCGTCATTCTTTTCCTCCCGTACTTGGGATGGGGCAGAAGCGGCGTATAACTGAGGTTGTGAAAGGGGCTGCGTATTTTCTGAAAAAATGGCAGGATGGAAATTGTTCTGCCTGTCACCAATGGCTTCAGATGCAAAAGGATCAGATGCGCCTATGAATTCACCTTTCAGACTTTGCAGAGGGAAGGGGAATGTGCAGCGTTCCACAGGACCAATGGAAGTGCCGTTTTCACAGATACATCGCATAGGCAGACCGTTTGCGCACCAGAACAGTATGATCTTATCTTGCTGGCGATAAACCAGACAATGGTCGCAGGCAGAGCCGCTTTCCCAAAGGACGAAGGGACGTCCCACGGCAGAACCCTGTTTGCAGCGATAAACCACCTGATTGCGGAATAGGTTCCGGCTGAGATAGAGAATATGCATCTGCTGGTTGTCTTCCAGAATGGAAAAATCTGTGCAGGTACCCCCTGTCTGGATGAGAGGAGAAAGACTGCCCATGGTAAAAGGAGAAAGAAGAATTTCCCGGGCGCTGATGGTGCTGCGGTGGGAACGATAGTATAAAATCACATGATTTTCCCCTAACCTGCGTCCCAGAAAAGGTGCTCCCGGCAGAGGCAGAAAATGGTCGATTTGATATGGCGGCTGCCACTGTCCTTTCTGGAACAGGGCGTATTCCAAAATGTGATTGCCGCTTTGGGGTTGGGAAACGCCATAGAAAAGATGGAAAGCATCTTTTTGCGGTGCCATGAAACAATAGGTATTTTGCCATCGCTTGTCACCGGCATGCCACAAAGGGCGTGGTTCCCACTGCATCAAGTCAGAGGAGGCAGACAATATGAGCCTTCCGTCGGTGGTGGGATAGAGCAGGTATGTATAAGATTCATACTGACAAAGGGAAAAGGCGGAAACGCCTTCTGCAATACAAAAGGGGGTGTATCTGCCGTCGGCAGTCTGTCTGCGGCACCACAAACGGTTATGTTCTAGGGAAAAAACAGCAATGTCCCCCTGTGGGGTTTTTAGATATTTCACATTGGGATTTTGCATGATTGACACTCCTGTCGTTTTTATCACTAGTATATGATAAAAAATAAAAAAATAGAATTAATAAAATGAAAATAAAAATATATATTGACTTTAATAATATTAAATGTTATTTTAATAATATGAAAGGCGGTGAGGATGTGGAACGAATACCGGATTGGATCATGCAGTTGGAAGAAGAAGATTTGGCATTTATCAAGAATTTTGTACTGGCTTCAGGTTCTTTGAAGGAAATCGCAGGAATTTACGGCGTTACCTATCCTACGGTGAGATTACGGCTGGATAAACTCATCCAGAAAATACAGTTGACGGAACAGAAAGAACAGGAGCCTTATGTGCGGCTCATCAAAGAGCTTGCCATGGATGACAAATTGGATTTTGATACGGCGAAGCTGCTCATTACAGCATATCGGAAAGAGAAAGGAGAGAAGTAGGAATGGCAATGACTAATAGTGTATTATTGTGGATATTATTGATGGTATGGCTGGTGCCTTTTGCACTGTTCATTTTATTGCAGATTTTTCTCTGTCGAAAAGAGAATAAGTGGCTGGGATTGATTTTACCGGCAATTTCGTTTTTAGGAAGTCTTGTTTTTTTGCTGCAGGCAACAAATGTGCGGGCAATGATACTCTCCTTTTTGGTATCAAACATTGGAACTGTCGTTTACCTGTTGATTTATGTTGGAATTAGGAGAAAAAAGAAGAAAAACAGCGATATGGATCAAATGAAAATCAAAGATTTGTAAAAGAAAAAGGAGTCCTTTTAGGGACTCCAATTTTGTTATATAAAATGAAAGACAGAACAGATTGCTGTTCTGTCTTTCATTTTATCAGGATTACAGTTTTTCCACTTCTTCCATCCATACACGGTTGAAAGCGTCGGAAGGCATCCGCCAGTCACTGCGAGGAGACAGGCAAAGGGCACCAACTTTGGGACCATCAGGCAGGCAGGAGCGTTTGAACTGCTGCACGAAGAAACGGCGATAGAAGTTTTTCAGCCACTTCAGCAGTGTTTCCCGGTCATAGCTGCCGTCGAAGGCGATTTCCGCCAGATACAGCACTTTTGCAGGGCGGAAGCCGAAACGGAGAATATGGAACAGGAAGAAATCGTGGAGTTCATAAGGTCCAACGAGGTCTTCTGTTTTCTGATTGATTTTGCCGTCTTTATCGGGAGGCAGAAGTTCCGGGCTGATGGGGGTATCCAGTACATCCAACAGGATGCGGGAAGCAGTTTCGTCCACTGCTTTGGAATGAGCAACCCAGTTTACCAGTACACGTACCAGTGTTTTGGGTACACCGGCGTTCACGCCATACATGGACATGTGGTCGCCGTTATAAGTTGCCCAGCCCAGTGCCAGTTCGGACAGGTCGCCGGTACCGACTACCAGACCATTTGTTTTGTTTGCCAGATCCATCAGAATCTGGGTACGTTCACGAGCCTGTGTGTTTTCGTATGTGACATCATGGATTTCGGGGTCATGTTCGATGTCCGCGAAATGCTGCAGAGCGGCGTTTTTGATGGAGATTTCTTTCATCTGGATGCCAAGAGAACGCATCAGTTCCAGTGCGTTATTGTATGTGCGGTCGGTGGTGCCGAAGCCGGGCATGGTAACGCCCAGAACGTGATCTCTGGACATACCAAGGTAGTCACAGGCTTTTGCTGCAACCAGCAGTGCCAATGTGGAGTCCAGACCGCCGGAAATACCAATGACCAATGTGTTCGCATGGGCATGTTCCATACGGCGTGCCAGACCAGTTACCTGAATCTGGAAGATGTTCTGGCAGCGTGCGTCCAGATGGGCATCATCCGGTGTGAAAGGTGCCGGAGAAATATGACGATCCAATTTGCCCAGAGGAGATTCTGTCATAGGGAAATGAATTTCACGATAGAATCGCTGTGCTTCGGGCTGAGAAAGCTGACCCATGAATGTGGTATGGTGGCGGCGTTCGTTGGCAAGGACTTCCAGGTCGATGTCTGCCGCAACCAGCTGGCTTTCTCTGGAGAAGGATTCTGTTTCACAAAGGAGAGTACCGTTTTCGCAGATGAGGCTGTGACCGCTGAAAACAGCGTCCTGTGTGGATTCGCCGATGCCTGCGGCAGCGTATACGTAAGCTGCCAGACAGCGGGAAGACTGCTGAGCAACCAGCTGATGACGATACTGGGGTTTGCCTGCCAGTTCGTTGCTGGCAGAAGCATTCAGCAGCAGTGTAGCGCCGTAAAGGCTCTGGTAAGAGCTGGGAGGAATGGGTACCCACAGGTCCTCACAGATTTCCACGCCGATTTTCAGGAAAGGAATGCCGTCGGCTGCAAAGAGCAGGTCTGCGCCAATGGGAACCATCTGACCTGCGTAGGAGATTTCCTCACTGATGAGATCGCCTGCAGATGCAAACCAGCGTTCTTCATAAAATTCGCTGTAGTTAGGAATAAAGGTTTTGGGAACCAGACCAAGGATTCTGCCCTGATGAAGCAGTGCTACACAGTTGAAAGTCTGGTTGTCTGCCATAACGGGAACACCGATGGCAATGACCATATCCAGTTCTGCTGTTTCCGCAGCGATTTCTTTCAATGCCTGTTCTGCTGCCTGAATGAGAGGAAGCTGGAAGAACAGGTCACCACAGGTGTAGCCTGTCAGTGCCAGTTCCGGGAAAGTCAGGACACGGATGCCTTTTTCATTTGCTTCGCGAATCAGTTTGAGGATTTCTTCTTTATTGGAAATACAATCGGCAAGTTTCAGCTGAGGAACAGCAGCGCCGATTTTGACATAACCGAACATAATTTCACTCCTTAGAATTTTCTGAATAGACCAATAACTTTGCCCAGGATTGTCACATCACGCACGATGATGGGATTCATAGATGCGTTCTGGGGCTGCAGGCGAACAAAGTCTTTTTCTCTGTAAAATGTTTTGACGGTGGCATAGTCTTCGATGAGGGCTACAACAATGTCACCATTAGAGGCGTTGCTCTGCTGGCGAACAAGGATCAAGTCCTTATCGAAAATACCAGCCTCTATCATACTATCCCCACGAACCTTCAGCATAAACACCGTATCGTTATGGACATAATCCACGGGAACAGGGAAGGTATCTTCAATGTTTTCCACGGCAAGGATGGGTGTGCCGGCGGTGATGTTGCCGACGATGGGCACCTGTACCAGTTCTCTTGTGGGAAGATCGGGATTGTGGGGCGCTTCGTCCAGAATTTCAATGGCGCGGGGTTTGGTAGGGTCCCGACGAATATAGCCTTTTTTCTCCAGACGTGCCAGATGACCGTGAACAGTGGAGGTGGACTTGAGTCCAACGGCTTCACAAATCTCGCGGACGGAAGGCGGATAGCCTTTTTCCCGTACTTCTGCTTTCATATATTCTAAAATCTGCTGTTGTTTTGCGGATAAATCGTTCATGTATTCACTTCCTTGTAGATTGCCCAATGGGCAGAAAAATAGATGTAACCATATTGTAACATAGGAAGGGAACAAAATCAAACCTGTGTTCGTTAAAGTATAAAAAGTAGTTGACAAAGAATGTGTGTTCGTATATGATAAGAACAAATAGAAAATATGTTCGGTATTTAGGAGGGGTGAACATGGACGGAAGAAAAAGAAGACGTATGGTAAGAAGATCTAGAAAAGCAAGAAAGAATTTTTTAATCCTGCTGACAGTTGTACTGATTACAGGCATTGGAACCATCGCAATGGGGGCGCAGACACAGAAAACGGAGGAGGTATACTATGAATCCGTTCTGATTCATTCCGGCGATACCCTGTGGGACATTGCGGCAGAGTATAAAGCAGACGGAGAAAAAACCGAACATATGGTTGGGAAAATTCAGAAATTAAACCAGATGCGTTCGGAACACATCCGTGCGGGCGAACGGATTCTGGTTCCAGTAACAAAAGAAGCAGTCTGAACAGAAGGGACTGTATGAACATGACAAAAGGCAGTTTCCGAAAGCAACGTCCTCTTAAGAAAATATTGATTTCTTAAGGGGAATTGCCAGGGCTTTCTTCGGAAGAAAACATATCAAATAAAATCTCAATAACATAAGGAAGCTGGAATCTTTTGTTATCATAAGGATTTCGGCTTTCTTTGTTTTCTCATGAAGATGCCCCAAAGCCGGAAAACTGCCTTTTTGGATTCTTACGCATTTTTTAATCTTTGCAAAACAGATATACATTTGTCTTTCGGTGTGATACAATAACTACATCAAAATCTTTTTGATATTTCGGTGAAAATCGAACAAACAGATAACGGATATGCTTTCTTATGGAGAAAAGTGGATGCACATTTTTCATGGGAATGGATATGCTGTTGGAAAGGAAGGTGGAGCGTATGCTGCCTTGGATTATCCTACTTTGCATCGTTGGGTTGGCACTGGTATTTGCCGAAATGCTCATTCCCGGATTCGGTGTTTTTGGTATTTTGGGCAGTGTTTGTCTTTTGGGAACGGCGTTTCTGGTGGCAAAGGTTTATGGCATTACAGCGTTTTTGATTACGGTTGTTTTGCTGGTCATTGCTTTTGCATTGATGATCGTTCTGGCGAAAAAAAGCGGTTTTTATAACAAGGTTGTCCTGCGGGACAAACAGGAAGCCCAGGATTTTGACGAAAGTACATTGCAGGGCTTGCTGGGAGCGGAAGGTGTGACACAGACAACACTGCGACCTTTTGGCGTAGCTGATTTCCAGGGGAAGATGGTGGACGTATGTTCCAATGGGGATTTCATTGACCGCGGAAAGCGCGTGCGTGTAACACACATACAGGGGAAAACCGTGACAGTGGCAGAGTGTTAAAGTAAATAAGGAAAAAGGGGATGAATCAGTATGGGATTTGATATTCTGGCGTTGATTGTGCCAATTATATTGATTTTAGTTGTTGTTGTGATCTTCTTGAGTTTTGTGCCTTTGGGGCTTTGGATTTCAGCTATTTCCGCCGGCGTAAAGGTGAGCATCTTTTCTTTGGTTGGGATGCGGCTCCGTCGGGTACGGGCTGATAAAATCATCCGCCCTCTGATCAAAGCACAGAAAGCAGGTATGAATGTCAATGCGAACCAGCTGGAATCACATTTGCTTTCCGGCGGTCGTGTAGATAATGTCGTAGATGCTCTCATTGCGGCGCACAGAGCCAATCTGGATTTGTCTTTTGAACGGGCAGCGGCCATTGACCTGGCAGGGAGAAACGTATTCGAAGCGGTGCGCATGAGTGTAACACCGAAGATTATCGAAACACCTTGGATCTCTGCTGTGGCTATTGACGGTATCGAAGTTAAGGTTATTGCAAAGGTTACCGTAAGAGCAAACCTTGGCAGACTGGTGGGCGGTGCCGGTGAAGAAACCATCATTGCAAGAGTTGGTGAAGGTATTGTAACAACCGTTGGTTCTTCTCAGAGCCATAAGAGTGTGCTGGAAAATCCTGACCTGATTTCTAGAACGGTTTTGGCAAAAGGTCTGGACAGCGGTACTGCATTTGAAATTCTTTCTATTGATATTGCGGATGTGGATATCGGCAGAAACATTGGCGCACATCTGCAGATCCAGCAGGCAGAAGCCGACAAACAGATTGCCCAGGCGAAAGCAGAAGAACGTCGTGCAACAGCAATCGCTATGGAACAGGAAATGAAAGCGGAAGTAGAACGCATGAAAGCAAAAGTTGTGGAAGCGGAAGCACAGGTGCCTATGGCTATGGCAGATGCTTTACGCAGTGGTAACCTTGGCGTGATGGATTACTACAAATTCCAGAACGTACAGGCGGATACCAAAATGAAAACCAATTTTGCTGACACAGATCTGACAGGAGTTCTTCATAAAGAACCACCCAAAGATCAGAAATAATAGAAAAGGATAACATTAGAGAGGGAAGCGTTCTGGATAAAAGGAGTGCTTTCCTCTTTTTCAAATAGAAGAAACGGAAGGCGATGAAATATGAAAATCAAGAACGGTATTGAGCGAGAACTGGGAAAGATCAAACGAAAGGAAGACCGTTTTCTGCGGGAAGAACCGAAAAAAGAAAATGAGAAGCTGGAAAGCGTAAAAGGTAAAATAAAAGAAAAAATTCCACCGAAATTGGTGGATACATTGAATAAAGCTTTCACCAAAGCCTTTTATCTGGTATTCGAAAAGGGAACAGCGGTGGTGGAGAAAACATTCCGCAAAGAGGACTTGAGTTTAGAATTTTCCGTAAATGATTTTCGGGTGCAGAAAAGTCCGACAGGGCAATCTGTGAGAAAGGTAGATCGACTTGCCAAGAAAAGCGGATTGGTCAATGCGTGTATTACCACAGCAGAAGGTGTTGGTTTGGGGCTTTTGGGCGTTGGTCTGCCGGATATCCCTCTTTTTATTGGCGTATTGATGAAAGGATTGTATGAAACGGCGACAAGTTATGGATACAGCTACGAAACAGAAGCGGAACGTGTATTTTTGCTGCGGCTCATCCGTGGAGCGCTGGCTTTTCCTGAAAATCGCAAGGAAGCTGATGAGGAAGTAGAAGAATGGATTCGGAAGAATGGAAAGGCTTCTATGTCATATGTATTTTCCGATGAAATCGAAAAAACAGCGGCGAGCCTTTCTATGACCATGCTGACTGCGAAGTTTATCCAAGGTCTGCCGGTGGTAGGCGCCGCAGGGGGATTGATGAATCCGGTGATCTATCGGAAGATACAGAAATACGCGGCGAGAAAATACAAAAAAAGATATTTGCTGGAGTGCCAAGAAAAACGTGTATAAACAAAACCAAACGGGTCATACTAGGATTGCAAGGAAAAACGGACTTGCAACTATAGACCGGGGAGGTTTCAAAACATGGAAAACATGAAGAAAAGCAACGAAAAGAAACAGGAAAAAGGCATGAACAGAACAGAATTTGCCCAGGAATACAGCATGGATCACTGCAAATCCAACGGCAAACAGGCTGAAAAACAGCAGAAAACAAAGAACTCCAAAGCGTGAGGAAGAGAGAGTGCTTCTAAATAAAGGAGCACTCTTTTCCTAACAAATAAAAAAAGTGTCGGATTGTACGAGATAAAGTACTTGACGAAGCGGAGGAATCTTGGTAATATATGCAAGCACCACTGCTCCGGCAGATGGGACGCAAAACAACAGCATCGAAAGAAATAAAAAGCACTTAAAAAAGTACTTGACGGCGAAAAGAAAGTCTGGTAAGATAATCAGGCGTCGCTAAGAAAACGATGCAACAAAATAGAATATCAGAAAGCTTGCTTTCAAAAATCTCTGAAAAGTATTTAAAAAAGTACTTGACAGAATGAAACGAGCCTGATAGAATGAAAAAGCTGACACCGCAAACGGTGTGAGCAACAAACAAGACTGATCCTTGAAAACTAAACAGCAGAAATAAACTTACAACCCATAG
>OLVT01001125.1_pt1 | contig 24601 bp, 23 predicted proteins | sample 1673241 | NCBI WGS metagenome assembly OLVT01 (sample SAMEA3178936, study PRJEB25190) | human gut metagenome | biome: human gut; feature: human-associated habitat; material: faeces | place: Austria | collected 2013 | reverse complement strand
CAATACCGGTGATATAGTTGGTCAGGGCATCCAGCCATACATAGGTCACATGCTTTGGATCAAAGGAGACAGGAATTCCCCAGGTAAAGGAGGTTCTGGACACACACAGATCCTGAAGGCCCGGCAGCAGGAAGTTATTCATCATCTCATTCTTCCTGGAGACAGGCTGGATAAATTCCGGATGCTCATTAATATAGTCAATCAGTCTCTGGGCGTACTTGCTCATACGGAAGAAATAAGCCTCCTCTTTGGCAGGCTGCACCGGGCGGCCGCAGTCAGGGCACTTGCCGTCAACCAGCTGAGACTCTGTAAAGAAGGACTCGCAGGGCGTGCAGTACATTCCCTCATAATATCCCTTGTAGATATCTCCCTGATCGTAGAGCTTTTTGAAAATTTTCTGTACCTGCTCCTCATGGTCAGCATCTGTGGTGCGGATGAACTTGTCGTAGGAAGTATTCATCAGATCCCAGATGGTCTTGATCTCTCCTGCCACCTGATCTACAAATTCCTTCGGGGTAACGCCGGCCTCCGCTGCCTTTAACTCAATCTTCTGTCCGTGCTCGTCTGTTCCTGTCTGGAACCGCACGTCATAGCCCTGCTCCCTCTTATATCTTGCAATACTGTCTGCCAGCACAATCTCATAGGTATTTCCAATATGCGGCTTACCAGATGTGTAGGCAATAGCCGTCGTAATATAGTACGGCTTCTTACAATTCTGACACATGTTCTTTTCCTCCTTGGATTATGAAAATAAAAACGCCTTTAACCTCACCCGCGCATGGATCATGCCCTGAATGAAATTAAAGACGAGTTCTCTCCCGTGATACCACTTTAATTCACAGTCCGCCTCACAGCGGTCTGCCTCTGGGGCTGCGGGGAACGGCACTTTCTCCCTTCCCTACAGTCTGACGCTGTAACGGGCATCTCCCGTCGCTGCCTTTCCGGCCTGTGCTCTGAAAAGCTGTGCAGCTGAAATATGTCTGCACAGTCAGATACAGGCCGGTTCGCCAGCAAGGCTCCGGGGCCATCTTCAGCGGTTTTGGGGCCATCCTCTCCCACCACACGGACTCTCTGTGGGCCCTGTCCCTCGCCTACTCTTCCCTTCGCTGCCTTTGACTCTGTGATTATATTCTGATTTAGTAAGTATAGGTTAAGTCTAGCGGGTTGGGCTGTGTTTGTCAAGGAGAGATTGGAAAAGTGTCAGTCCTGCAAATCCGAAAACTGTGCGCCGGTTAACCCAAAAGTTCCGGCAGGAAGGTAACGGTCTGAGGAATGTATGTAATGATCAGAAGTACGATCAGAAGTACTCCCAGCATGGGAAGCAGATCCCGCATCTGTTCCTTCAGACTGACCTTCGCGATGGAACCTGAGACAAAGAGGCAGACGCCCAGAGGCGGCGTACACATACCGATTGTCAGATTCACAGCCATTACAAGTCCAAAATGGATCAGGTCAATTCCCATAGCCTGCACCAGAGGAAGGAACAGCGGTGTAAAGATAACAAGCGCGCTTGTCGTGTCAATAAAGGTTCCTGCAATCAGAAGAATAATGTTGATAATCAGCAGCAGAAGTACACGGCTGTGGATGGAATCTGATAACAGAGCGCTTACTGTCTGTGGAACCTGAGCCACCGTAATCACCCATGTAAACAGGCTTGCACAGGCCACAACCACCAGAACCTGTCCCGTGGATTTTGCGCAGTCCACAAGCAGAGCAAACATGTTTTTCAACTTCAGCTCCCTGTAAACAAGGCCTCCAATCACAATCGCATAGGCGCAGGCGATTGCCCCGGACTCTGTGGCCGTAAAAATACCGGACAGAATCCCTCCGATAATGATAATCGGCATAATCAGGGCGAGAAGTGCATCTTTTCCCGTTCTCAGAATCTCCTCACGGCTGGCCTTCTTCTCTCTTCCCACATAATGACGTTTTTTGCCCACGATGTAACTGTAAATCATCAGTCCTACACCCATGATAATTCCTGGAATAAATCCGCCTATAAACAGCTTTCCCACGCTTACATTCGCCATGGTACCATAAAGCAGAAGGGGAATACTTGGCGGGATAATAGGGCCGATAGAACCTCCGCAGGCAATCAGCGGCGCCGAAAAGGTATCCTCATAGTTTTTCTCTCTCATAATCGGAATCATGATTCCTCCGATAGCGGCCGTAGCAGCAATAGCTGAACCAGTTATCGCCGCAAAGAACATACATGCCAGAATGCTCACCAGGGCAAGACCGCTGGGAAAATGTCCTATCAGCGCGTCTGCAAAGCTGACAATCCTATTTGAGATTCCGCCCTGCACCATCAGGCCTCCTGCCAGAATAAACAGGGGGATAGCGATAAGTGCAGTGCTGTCAGCTCCCGTAAACAGCCTCTGAATCACCACGATCATCGGAGTCGCTCCCTGAACCATTCCAACTATTGATACAAGTCCCAGCGAAAAGCAGATGGGAATTCCAACCAAAAACAGTACAAACAGTAATAAAATATAAATCATGCCCGGCCCTCCCCGTTATCTCGGATCTGTCTTATGAGAATTTTAACCATGTAGTATAGCATTGCCGCTCCCGCGCTGGGGATGCTTGCATAGTAGACTGACATGGGAAGCGGCAGATAGGATGTGGTCTGCGTCCATCCAAAGATGCAGAACTGGATCCCGAAATAGATAAGGAAGATGAAAAATCCGCACAAAATTAAATTTATCACTATCTCTGTCCACCGGCGCACACCTGCAGGCAGGGCGGTGAGAATTACATCCACATTCAAATGCTCTTTCTCCCTCACGCACCAGGCTGCTCCCCAGAATACCAGATAGGTAAAAGCCAGACGAAGGATATCTGTGCTCCAGGGCAGAGGCGATTTCAGCACAAAACGGCACAGAACCTGCAGAAATGTAATCACAAATACCAGCAGTGCACTCACTCCCATAATCCCTCTGGCAAGTCCGTCTATCAATTTATCAATCATTTTCACTTCCCCCCATTTCTTCATGCTCTGCCTCATACTCTGCCACAGCCGCCCTCACGCCTTCCGTAAGCTCCGGCGAAACCAGGGCCGTCACAGCCGGATCCTGGTAAAGGGTCTCCGTGACATTTCTGAAGGATTCCAGATCCGGTTCGCGGCAAACCTTTACCCCCTTCGACTCGATGGATTTCAGCATCTCCTCCTCCATATCTGTCACCATCTGTCTCTGGGTATCTCTGGCATAGGCTGACGCCTCATCGATCCAGGCCCTCTCCTCCTCTGTCAGGCGGTTGTAGAAATCCATATTCATAATCATGCTCTCCGGTGCATAGGTGTGACCGTCCAGGCACATGTATTTCTGAACCTCGTCAAAGGCAGAAGAAGAAATCGAGGCGATCGGGTTTTCCTGTCCGTCCACCGTCCCCTGCTGCAGGGCCGTATAGAGCTCATTAAAGGAAATCGGAGTTGCGATAAAATCCAGATAATCTGCAAGGGCAAACCAGATGGGCGACTCCTGCACCCGGATGGACAGGCCCTTCATGTCCTCCGCCTTCGTCACCTCCCTTACATTGTTGGTGAAATGGCGAAATCCAAGCTCACAGAAGGCAAGGTGTTTAAAGCCCTGCTCCTCAAATTCCGGCCTCAGTGCCTCCTGAAGATACCCGTCCAGCACATAGTAGGCCTCCTCCTTGTCTGCAAAAAGATAGGGAATTGCAAGGACCTGAGTTTCCGGCACAAAGCTGGGAAGGGCACCGTCAGTGGTGACAACTGCCATCTCTATGGAGCCAATCTTGACTCCCTCTGCCATCTCCCTCTCTCCGCCAAGCTGTGCATTTGGGTATACGGTAATTTCAAATCTGTCCCCTGCAATCTCCTCCAGCTTCTCCTTAAACACGGATGCCGCTATGGTTGACTGATGTGACTCATTTCCTACTGTGGCGATCTTCAGCTTAATTCTCTCCCCGGAGCCATCTGCACTGCTGCATCCTGAGAGCAGCACTGCCGCTGCCGCCGCCAGAAAAAAGCTGCTACCCTTCCTTTTCTCATTATCTCTCCTCCTCACTGATGGCCTCTGCATTGTAATCTGCAGACAGCTTTCTCCCCAGAATCTCATCCTCCATCTCGTATCTGAAATTGCTGCCAAAGCGAAAACCATTTTTCACCGGAACTGTTCCTGAAAAAATCACACAGTTATCTACAGCTCCCACCCTATCATTCAGCTCCTTTAAAATAGTTTCTACCGGGAGAATATCTCTGAGCGTTCCTTCCTGATATAAGATCTCCTCTCCCCCTACAGTCTGCCAGGAACGCAGTCGGATTTCATCCCAGTGATCCTTTATCTCCTCATAGTCCCACAGACTGGCGCAGATAGGTTTTGCGCAGATCTGCTTTGCTTTTGGGACGTTTACAGCCTCCAGTTCACGGTCTGTGTGGTCGCTTCCAACTCCGATGTATATTTTTCCATGGCAAAGTACAATCACATACTCTACCTCGCCGCAAGTCTTGTCCCCCACAAAAGCCATCTCCCGCTCCTGAGTAAGAACGTAATTGCCGCACTGAAAAATGGTGGGAATTTTTTTCGGGGCCGGTACTCCCAGCTCTCTCTCCAGCTCCCTGATATGCTCCATGGTCTTTTCCATATCTCTTCCTGCATAACCGATGGCAAACACTCTCTCATACTCTAAATCCAGAACGGTTTCTCCCGTCCTGCCCAATACAGTAAATCTCATCTGGCTCATTTTGATTTTCCCCTCTCTGCTGTTTATATCTTTTACACCGGCAGATGGATCCGCCTTCTCTTTAAAGCCGGTATGCCTCCGGCCTTCTGTCGTGATAGACATTGATGGAGGAACGAACTCTGTCCACCTCCGAAAGCTCCAGATCGGCTACCAGGATCTGTTCCTTTTCCCCTCCCAGAATAAGGCATTCGCCCATGGGGCCGTAGACTGCTGAATGGCCTGCGCACCTTACTTCCCCGGCCGTTCCCACAGAATTCGTGCAGCACACATAACTCTGGCTTTCAATGGCCCTGGCACGGTTAAGGGTATCCCAGTGAAGCCGTCTGGCTTCCGGCCACTGAGCCACCACAAACTGAACCTTTGAACCGGCCAGCATCTCAGACCGGATTAGCTCCGGGAACCGGATGTCGTAGCAGACCGCCAGGCTGCAGGGAATTCCATCCAGCTCAAAATTGCAGGGGCGATCCCCGCAGCGAAAAAATTCATGCTCCCCGGATGGACTGAACAGGTGCACCTTATCGTACTGGGCCGTCAGCTCTCCCTTTCTGTCAAACACGCAGGCTGTATTATAAATCCCTCCGTCCGGTTTTCTGTTGGCCACAGTCCCGGCGATAATATTGACTGCGTGCTGACGGGCCAGCATAGAAAAATTCTCCCTGACACGGCTGCAGTCCCTGTCTGACAGCTCTTCCAGATTTTTTCTGGGAAAGAAGCCCACATTCCACGTTTCCGGCAGCGTAATTACGTCCGGCCTGGCCGCACAGGCCTCCTCTGTCAGCCTGACCGCTTTTTCAAAATTTTCGTCCGGCCGTCCAAGCTCCATGTCCATCTGAATCATTGCAACTCTCATATTAGCTCTCCTTTATTTCTTTCGGCTCTCTTAAGAGCACTGGATTTTTATTTAGCTTTACAGAGAACTCCGGAACCTGAAGGTTTATGCTCCGTTTGTTCTCTCTGTTCATCCCTTCGCCTCGCGGCAGCGGGTTGATATATGGTATATGGTATTTGGTATACCATATTTGGTATTATAGTAATCTTGTCCTTTCCTGTCAATTTACAGATTCTACAAAAAGCATCAAAAAAATTTATTGAATATTCCCAATTCTTATGTTCAGATTGAATCAGATTCTCTGTAACATCAAGAAGGCTGAGCAAACCATCTGCGGTTCCTCAGCCAGTGCACTATCTTCTTCTGCCTGTTACGGGGCAATTTTAATATGCCGCCGGATATTTTTTTCAGTCTGTTCCATATGCATTTTCATAGCCTGGACAGCGGCCTGCGGATCATGTTTTTCCGCTGCATCCAGAATTGCCTGATGCTCTTCTATAGTTGTCAGACGGCGCTCCTCTGTTCCCATCACTGCCTGTGTTCCCAGAAAGCGAAACACATCGTAGTAATTGCTGGCCAGCTTCATCAGCTCTCTGTTAAGGCTCATCTCATAGATACAGGAATGGAACTCTCTGTCATGCCTGATAAATTCATCTACATTATAATTGAGAAGATCTTCTCTCTGGTTTTCCTGAATCTGACGAAGCCTCCTCAGTCCTTCGTCCGTCATATTTCGCACTGCATCCTCAACGGCCGACAGCTCCAATGCATACCGTATTCTGATTAATTCCCACATATAATGGGGATCAAACTCCCGGACAACCGCTCCCTTATAGGTTTCCATCTGAAGCCATCCATCCCTGGCCAGCATCTGCAGGCCCTCCCGGATAGGTGTACGGCTGATTCCCATTTCCTCTGAAAGCTTTCTCTCATTCATAACACTTCCAGGCGGATACTGTCCTGTAAGAATCCCCTTTTTAAGCTCATTATATACCTGATATTTATATGACAACTGTTTCTGTACCATAAAGCTGCCGCTCCTCTCCCCTGAATTACAGTTTCCGGCGCAGACAAATTACGCTGCAGACAGAACTAACCGGAATAAAACGGAAACTGTACCTGTTTTCGTAACGTAACACACAGTTCCAGAACTTGTCAAGCGTTATTTGTTTCTCCTGTTTTTCAAAGCTTTTTCCCTGTTTTATATTCAATTTTCGATACGGCCGGCTCTTTTCCGGAACCTGCAGCACCTCCGAAATATTTTCTTCCCCTTTTAATGTTCCTTTAATTTTTCCCCTGTATGATAAAGCCATAAACAGCAAAGGAAGCAGACAGAATATCAGAATAAAGGCAGTCAGCTGTGACAAATGGCTGGCCGCCGGCCCTAACTTTTAATAAAACACATTATCAAATATCAGGAGGTCTTATATGAAAAAATATACAGCAATCGCAGCATCCGCTCTCGTTTTAGGAAGTGCTCTCGTTCCATCCACCCTCACAGCCCTGGCAGCACAGGTAGATGAGACTCAGGCCAGAGAGATTGCCCTTTCCCATGCCGGAATTTCCCAGGATCAGGTGGCCTTTATTCAGTCCAAATTAGACAGTGAACAGGGACGTCAGGTCTATGAAGTAGAATTCTACACAAAGGATTACAGAGAATTTGATTACGACATCGAGGTTTCCTCAGGAACTGTCTTAAGCTTTGATTATGACTCTGAATATTACGATGCAAAAGCCGCCCAGAACGAAAACCGCTACCTGAACGGTTCCCTTGCCGCCCAGACAAACCCGGGACAGGTGAGTGTTGAGGATGCCAAGAAAAAGGCTCTGGAGCACGCCGGCATCGCGGCCGATCAGGCAACCTTTGTCAAAGCGGAGACCGACTACGACGACGGACGCCAGGTCTATGAGCTGGAATTTTACACAAACGATTCCAGAGAGTTCGACTATGAGATCGATACAGAAAACGGCAGTATCATCAGCTATGACTTTGAGGCTGAATACTGGCAGAAGCCTGCGCAGGCATCCGGCTCTCAGAATAGTTCTGCCATCACAGAAGACCGCGCCAAGGAGATCGCCGCTTCTTTGGCAGGCTTAAATGTCTCCGACGTAACCTTCCGCAAAATCAAGCAGGATATGGACGACGGCCGTCTCTGCTATGAGGGAGAATTCATCCACGGCACAACCGAGTATGAGTTCGAGATCGATGCCAGCACAGGAAAAGTAACGGATTGGGACAGGGAAAGTATCTATGATTAATCCCCAGATTCCATGTTAAAATAAACCCAGTTAGCCTGAACCCGGGCCGGCGGAGTGTGTGATGCACAGTCCGCCGGCTTTTTGCGCCTGCTGCACATCTGTCTCGTAAACTTCCCTGTTTCCCTCCTGTCTTTGTCCTGTCCTGTTCTCCAGGAATCATCTTTCCCGCAATCCCTGTGTGTTTCTTGTGTGTTCCCTGTGTATTCATCAGTTGTAATTGGCAATAATATAAATTATAATGTAACAATAATGGAGGTATGAACATGAAAGCCAAACGACGATACTGCTGTTTTCTGCTTGTTTTTATTCTGTCCTTTCTGCTCACCGCCTGTTCCCGTCCGCCTGGCCAGGAAAACGGAGCAGCCGTTCAGACTGAATCTGCCGAGACAGCACATACCCAGGGCAGTGACTTAGCTTCCTCTGAAAACGGAATTTCCGGGGACAGTTCTGTGCCGTCCGCCGATCAGACCTCGGTTCAGGCGGCCTTTGATACTTTTACCGATGAGATTTTCAGGGAAGAGCTTGAGGGCTCCGGCATTACGCTTCACTATCTTTTAAGAGACCCGGAGGCGCTGGGCATCTCGGAAGAAAATCCCGAGCTGGGAAAATGCTCCCTGGAAGAACTGAAACAGGTGTCTGCTGACATCCGTGAGCTGTCTGACAGACTGCATGAATTTGACCCGGCCCTTCTCACTGCAGACCAGCTTTTCACCTACCGCGTTCTCGACGATTACCTGGAGACGGAGAAAATGGCTGACGGGCTGGAGCTTTATAGCCGCCCTCTCTCCACCACCATCGGAACCCAGGCCCAGCTTCCCATTCTGTTTGCGGAGTATGCCTTTTATGACAGGAAGGATGTGGAGAATTATCTGACGCTCCTCTCACAGATTGACTCCTATTACAAAGAGATTGCGGAATTTGAACACGCGCGGGCAGACGCCGGTCTGGCCCCCTGTGACCTGGTTCTCGATCAGATTATCCAGTCCTGTAAGGATTATATGATCCGTCCGGAAAACAGCTTCCTGTGCGAAACCTTTGACAGCAAGCTGGACGATATCGAGGGCCTGTCAGCGGAGGAAAAGGCAGAGTACAGAGAACGCCACCTGACTGTCATGAAGGAGCATTTTATCCCGGCCTATCAGATGCTCTCCCAGGAGCTTGAATCCCTCAAAGGACGCGGTTCCAACGAAAACGGCCTGTGCGGCTACCCGGACGGGAAACGCTACTACGAGTACCTGGTAGCCTCTTCCACGGGAACAGAGTACACAGTGCCTGAGCTTAAGGAGCAGGTTCAGATACATATGAGCAGTGATCTGGCAGAGATTACCCTGCTTCTTGAAAACTACCCGGAGCTCTCCGTGACTTCCGCAAACTATTCCTTCTCCCAGACAGAGCCGACTGCAATTCTCGACGACCTGAGAAAGCAGTCTGAAAAAGATTTTCCTCCTCTGTCCGGCGCAGACTACACTGTCAAACAGGTTCCCAAGGCCCTTGAATCCTCCTTAAGCCCTGCTTTTTATCTGACGGCGCCCCTGGATTACTGGGAGCACAATGTCATCTATATTAACGGAGGCTCAGATCAGACATCTGCTGACTCTCTGTACACCACGCTGGCCCATGAAGGCTATCCAGGCCACCTGTACCAGACCGTATACGCCAACCAGAATATCAAGGAGCCTCTGCTTCACCTTCTGTCCTGCGGCGGTTACTCTGAAGGGTGGGGAACCTATGCGGAAATTTACTCCTATTCCTTCGACAACGGACTGGCCCCTGGCCTTGGCGATCTCCTGGCCCACAACCAGGCAGCGACTCTCGGCCTCTACGCTCTCTTAGACATCAATATCAATTATGAGGGCTGGACGAAGGAGCGAACCGGCAAGTTTCTGGAGGACCTGTACGGCATCACCGATCCGGCTGTTGTCCAGGAAATCTATTATGCTGTTGCGGACAACCCGGCCAACTATCTGCAGTATTACACCGGATATATGGAAATTACCCAGATGCGGGAAACGGCTGAGGAGACGCTGGGCAGCAAATACGATCCCGTACAGTTTCACAAGTTTATCCTCGACATGGGAGGCGCGCCGTTTCGGGTAATCAAACCATACTTTAAAACCTGGCTTCTGACCTTCGGCGCCTGAGAATCTGCCGCTTATTTATCATACAGGGCATTCTGAGCGCTTCCTTTTCTCTTGGTTTTTTCTTAACTTTTGTCCCTGTCTTTTATTTTTGTCTTTTATCTCTGTTCTTTTGTCTCTGTCTTATTTCCGCTAAAACCTCTGCTTCTCTGTCCGCCCGCAAACCCCGTCAATCCTTCTGCAGCGCTTCAGAGCTCTCTGCCCCCAGACTTTTTAAAAACCCCGGGCTGTCTTCCTGATCCTGACCGCCGTCTTCCTTCTTATAAATCTTTCCTATGACATAGGACGAGATACTCACGGTCAAAAGGGAGCATGCGATTTTTCCAAGGGGAATATAGGTGAGGGAAAGCATCAGAACCACAAAATCTGTGATGAAGTAGCACTGTTCCAGCTTCGCCTTTGTAACCCTGTTCAGTATAAGGGCCAGAGCGTCATCGCCTCCGGAAGCTCCTCCTGAACGCACCACAAGTCCTACACCGACTCCGACAAACAGACCGCCAAGTACGGCCGCAAATACCGGATGAGGGCTGAGATCGGGGAGCATGTATCCCATCTTCTCATGGAGTGAGTAGAAAAAGGCATAGCTGACTGAAGCCACAATTGCATTCTTTAAAAAGTTCCCTCCCAGAATCTTCCATCCGATCAGGTAGCACATGAAATCCATAACCGGACCGATAATGCTCGGTGAAATTCCAAACCAGTGCTGAATCAAAAGCTGCAGGCCCAGAACCCCTCCCTCGGTAATGCTCGCCTGGCTGTGAATATTGTAAAGGCCAAAAGAGAGGATTGCCGTTCCGAGCAGCAGACCTCCGTACCGGACAACCGCCTTTTTGGCCTCTGCTCTTTGCAGCATTTTCATAATAACAACTCCTTTATCTAAATTTCTTTGTTTTCTTGACTATAATTAGTATAAAGTATATAGTAAGTATAATGTCAATAGGCAAAATAATTTTTGCTTTAATGGTAACTGTCCACCTGTGCAAAGGCATAGACCGGCAGATTTCAGGAGGAAAATTGTATGCAGCACCGCTTTACTGCAGGAGAGCTGGCAAAGCTGTCAGGCCTTTCCAGGCAGGCTATTTTATTTTACGATAAGAAAGGAATCTTGAAACCCGATTATGTGAATCCAGAAAACGGCTACCGCTATTACACAGCAGATCAGCTGGATCTTCTGGACAATATTGCAATGCTCAAAGAGATAGGACTTTCCTTAGAGGAAATCCGTGAATTTATGGAACAGCGCACCAGGGACTACGCCCTGTCATTGATGCAGGAGCAGCTCATAAGCATCCGCCAGAAAATCCGCCGTCTCCAGACCATTGAAAAGCAGCTTGCCTGGAAGGTCAAAACGCTGCGCGATTTCTCTTCCAAGTCAGGCTCTGTCACCCTGGTCCATCACGACAAGACAGAATTTCTGGCAGGAGAGGCGGTGCGTTTTCCCAAGAAAAGGAAGGGGACGGATGAGGAGGATTTAATGGCTCAGAACATTGCCATCAAACAGCTGATGACAAAGGCGAAGAAAGAGCATTATCCCTATTTTTATCAGCAGGGCGCCATTATCCCCCTTGAAGAAATCCGGGCAGGCCACTGTCTGAGAGCCTCCCATATGTTTCTTCCCCTTGAGAAAAATTACTCGGGAGCCTTCTGCATTGCCAAGCCTCCGGGCCTGTACGCCCACTACTATTTTACAGGCAGGTATACAGACAGCGCAGGGGCCTACCGTTTCCTGCTTCCAGAGCTTTCGCGCATGGGGCTCACCCCCATATCCAGCGCCTATGAATACTGTATCCTGGACAGCCTGACCACCTCGGACAGCGAAGATTATGTCACCCTGATACAGTTTCTGGTAAAGCCCTGCAGGACTCTCCCATAACTTTCCCGTAAGACAACAGGGGAACAATCGGAACTAGTTCCGGAGAAGAGAACCAAAGAGGCCAAGAAAAACATTACATTTATTATTAAAAAGAAGCAGCATGGAAATGTGGGAAAATCCCCGCATTAATCATCAGAGTTCTGCACCCTCTCCCATCCCCCAAGGGAAGCCACCCCCTATCGCCGTTAACCCGCCACCTCAATTTTTAAAGCAAAATTGAGGCAGGAATAGGACGGACACAAAAGCAGTCCGTCGCCTTAATATTTTACAGGCAAAGCCTGTAAAATCAACTCAGAAATATAATAAAGACACAAAAATAGTATAAATTTAAGGATGCGTATTATGTAGAAACATAAAAAACGGAGATTACTTTATCTACATTAATTTATTAATATTTAGAATAAAACACGATAAAAAATTATCCCTCAGTTAGTATAAAGATAAAGTTCCATCCATCTTTTTTATTGTGTTGAAAATAGAATGTTTCTTAAATTATCGTTTAAAACAAAAATAAATCTATAATTTGTGTGAAGTCTATTTTATAATGTACGCCTCTGATTGATTCTAACATGTATAGGATAATTCAGAACATTTCTCGAAAATAGTCAATACAATTTTGATTTTAAAAGAAAAAAATGTATATATAAACATATATAAAAAATATATTAAAATAAAATCAAAAAATAATATAAAAAGATTGACAAAGTATAATATATAATTGTATAATCTGTATAAAAAAGAAAGAGGGAGTCCAATGGGGAGATTTGGGAAAATGATTTTGAACATTTTGAATGATAATTTTTGTGTTTGTTCATAGACTTTTAAAGGAGGAGATTTATGAGTTTGAAAAATTATAGGCTCTTTAATGTAAAACGTATTGTTGCGTTAATGTTAGTAATAGTCTTTTCTTTTCAGTCAATGGTTATTAATACATATGCAGCTGTTCCTATTTCCAATGGAAAAGGGGCTATCTTATTGAATGATGATTTAGATAATATAGTTTATTTATATGAGAGTGATGGAGAAACATACAAAGCAGTAGAATCTATCAGTGACGATTTCTCGCAAGTATCAACCAAAATATATAAAGAGGTTAACGGAGAATATGAATTAGAAGAATCATTTGTAACCTACATAACGAATTTAGGAGAGGGACGTTATGAAGTAAAAAAAGTAAGTCCTAGTGGAATTACAAGAGATATTGTTGAGTTGGCTCCAACGGCAGAGGAAGCGTATATTAGTGGTATCATGACAAGAGGTGCATGGGAGTATGTTGACACTAATACGGGTTCTACCCATTTTGAAGTTTTTACAGCTGGTGCAGTTACTGCGTTATTGCTTAATGTAGTGACAGCAGGAATGGGAACAGCTGCTTCTGCTATAGTATCGGGGCTTGTAGGGCTGATTGTATCAGAAGAGATTCCCATTTTATATTATGAAAGAACAGTTCATTATTATAGAGAAGATGATGGGATGGTTACTCAAGTAAAAGTTGTAACAGATTTTTATTATGATTCTGATCGTACTGCATATTGTGATACTACAACAGTAATATATGAAGGAAAGTTTCCATGGTAAATATTGGAAGAAAGGACTTTGAATTTGAAAAGAATTATAATAAAGTTATTTTCGGTGGTATATATATTATTTGGAAATATTTGTTACAAAGAAATGTAAATGATAGCTTTTTATTAGGATTTTTAATAGTTACCATATGTATTGTATACTATCGTGAAAAAGAGCTAAATAACAAAGAAAATAATTGTAAAAGATAATTACTCTCCGTTTTGGCAGGTTTAGCTGTTTACTACATTTGCAAATGATTGGACAGAGATAAATAGGCGGTAGTCCAACTTAGGACATAAGCCACCCTGCCACAACAGAATAGAAGGGGCTATCTATTTCCGACAGCCCCTTTCTAGTCTGTTATTCTGTTTCCTGGCTGGAACTTAAGCCCGCTTCTTATTCAGCAGCTGCTGTTTCCTCCGAAGCCTCAGATGCCGGTCCTCCATTTGCCTCAGTCTCATCTGCACCTGTGTCCTCACTGGAAGCTGCTGCTGCCTGGGCATTCTCTCCGCTCATATTTTTGTAGGAGCGGTTGAACTCAAAGCTGCCTGGGCCGACACTCTCGCCGTTTACGGACAGATTCAGCGTCTGAGCCTCATAGTTTTGGATGAACGTGTTTGCTACGGCTGTCTGCTCCAGCACATCGTCCTGGTTTGGCATACCGCTGAGATCCACTGTAATCACATCTCCGTCCTGGGAGAAGTTTAACACCTTTGTCCCCTCTTCGAGAATTCCGTACTCTGCCATCTTGTCAGCCAGAAGCTGGGCGTCCACTGTCTCCTCTTCATCGGAATCGATGGCATCCATCTTCTGCTCAAGACCTGTCCCATCCTCCTTTATGGTAAATATGCTGACCTGAGCCATGGGTGCTGCATCTGCGTCAGGGAGCTTCTCCACAACCTCTCTCTCTGTCTGTTCGATGGAAGCCTCCACCGTCTGCCCTCCTGCCTGGGCGTCTGTCTGGCTGGATACATCTGTCGGGGAGCAGGCTGCCAGAGAAACAGACATCACGACTCCCATAAAACCAAGCATCATTTTTTTCATAATTGCATTTCCTCCTCATCTGATTATTCTTTGTCAGCACCCCGGCCAAACCCCCAAGGCACGGCAAAGTTTTTCCAATCCGCAGGCAGCTTCCATTTCTCTTCAGAGCGGCTGTCATGCGGGTCTTTTTTTCAGTTCTCTGTTCTTCAGACAGTAAACTCTCTGAACCATTTGTTCAGCTTCGTGAGAGCCCGGTAAAGGATCTGGAGCTCCTCGCCGGACAGCTCTTCTTTTATACTGTCAATCATCCTTCTGTGAAATTCTGCATGGTGCTCAAAGGCTCTGCGCCCTTTATCCGACAGGGAGATATAGACCACCCTCCTGTCCTCTTTTCCTCTGGTGCGCTCCACGTAGCCTTTCTTCACAAGGCTGTTCATGGCAATCGTGAGTGTCCCCACTGTGACCGAAAGTTCCCTGGCAATCGCGGACATGTTTTTAGGTACCCCGATTCCTATCGCTTCAATTACGTGCATGTCATTGCTTGTGATATCCCGGAATTCCGGCGTTATAATGGCCTTCTGCTCAATATCCATAATATCGCGGAACAGCCTTACCAGTACCTCATTGAATGTATCGTAATTGTCCACAGTGTTCCCCTCATCTGACCAAAACAAAATTTCCCCACTGATTATACAATAAACAATCCATCCCGGCAACTGTTAGCAGTCAACAAAATTCTTACAACTTTTGTACCTGAAGTCCTCGCAGCCTTTGCTGGCAAAGGCTGTCCTGAGCCTCCCTGCCCGCCTCCTTCGCCCTGGCTTTCCTTCTTTTTTCTCAGACAATAGCTCCCGCTATGACCACGCTGGCTGCAATTCCCGCAGCCGTGGAAATCAGAGCTCCGGCCAGGGTCCATCTTGTCTTTGTCACCTTCACTGCCATAAAATACACACTCATGGTATAGAACACGGTCTCTGTACAGCTCTCCATAATAGAAACTGTCATTCCCAACAGAGAATCCGGTCCGTATGTCCTGAAAATATCGAGAAGAAACCCGGTGGCCGCTGAACTGGACACGAGGCGTACCAGGATTACGGGGACTATTTCTCCAGGAATTCGGAGAAATCCTGCTGGAGCTTTCAATATTTCTGAAAGAAACTCCAGGAATCCAGATGCTCTCAGGACACCCACAGCTGTCATAAGGCCGATCAGGGTGGGCAGTATTCCGGCAACCGTCCTCATCCCCTCCTTTGCCCCTCTCGTGAAGTCGTCAAACACAGGGCGCCTGGAAATGAGTCCAAAGCCGATTATGTAAAACAGAATCACCGGTACCAGAAAGTCTGACAGGTAAAGAACTGCCTTCATGGCTAATCCCCGCTCTATTGCCCTTTCTGTCATTCTATGCCAGAAGGTACCGGTAAATTCCTAGTTTCATGATTTATGAAAAGGGTGATTTCCTTTTCATGTTAAGTATTATACGGGGAGTTTGTGTCCTGACTGTGAATTACTCCTTGCAAAATCAGGAAATTTTTATAAACTGTCTTTCTAAAATCTAAACCGTTCTGATCCTGATTTATGAAGCGCCACAGTCCAGGGAGGCCTTTTTTCAGACTGTCTGCCGCCTGTCTCAGACCCGGCAATAATTTTCCATACGTTTCTTGATATTCTATGATATAATGAGCGCAAGCGAGCCTGTGGGAGCTTGCTCACACGAGACGAGCGGCGAATGACGATCACAGGCTGTGCCTGTGATATAATGACCGCAGGGCGGGCATTATATCTGCGCATTCCGGTTTCAGCATTCACTGCTGAAAGCCGGGCGCTGAATTCCGCCGGAGGCTGCCATATCCGAAGGATATGGTATAACAAAAGCATTCAGAAAAATTAATTTCAGGAGGAAAATCCATGAGCGTACTTTTTATTGAATATCCGAAATGCACTACCTGTCAGAAAGCTAAGAAATGGCTGGATGACGCCGGCGTTTCCTATGAGGATCGCCATATCAAGGAAAACAACCCGACAGCAGAGGAGCTCAGAAAATGGCATAAGATAAGCGGCCTCCCCCTCAAAAAGTTCTTCAATACCAGCGGCCTTCTCTACAAGTCCATGGCGTTAAAGGACAAGCTCCCTTCCATGAGTGAGGATGAGCAGTATGAGCTGCTCGCCACCGATGGAATGCTCGTAAAACGCCCTCTGATTATATCCGAAGACTTTGTGCTCGTCGGCTTTAAAGAGGCTGAGTGGGAGGCCAGGCTTAAATAGCCTGAAAGAAAAAGCGCAGAAGCAAGGGCCTACAGACCAAGGCCCTTGCTCACATTCACCACAAAATCCTGCACATTCGTTACAATACTCTTTGCGGAAAGGCTGCCCCGATCGCCCAGCTTGTTGACGGCGAACTCGGAAACATCCACGCTGTAAAAATATACCTGACGCACGGTTCCGTCGGCCAGCACGCGGAAGGACGGGGTCATATTTCCCGTGGCGATGGAGTGCAGGGTGGTAGCCATACAGATCACAGTAGTGGCCTTTTTTACGCACTCTCTCATGGCCGACTGTCCCTCGTACACGTCTGCATAGACCTCCGGGAGAGGCCCGTCATCGCGGATGGAACCTGTCAGCACAAAAGGCACTCCCTTTTTCACACAGCTGTAGATAATCCCGTTGTCAATGTGCTCCTTCTCGATAAACTCCGGGATCGAGCCGTGGAAGCGCACCCTGTTGATTGTATCAATGTGATTGTAATGGCCCCCTGCAAAGCTCTCCTGGGTATATATATCCTGTCCCAGAGCAGTCTTTAAATAGGCCCCCTCCAGATCATGGGTTGCCAGGGCATTTCCCGCAAGCAGAGCGTCCACATATCCGTTCATAACCAGCTTGGAGAAAGCCTCCCTGGAATCGGAGTCAAAGGCACAGGCAGGCCCCATCACCCAGACCACATATCCGTTTTCCCGCTCATGCTTTAAGAGCTCATAAATCTGGTCGTAATCCTTGGAGAATGCCGTCTCCCTGGAACGTCCCTGGCGGAAGGCAAATGCCTCCCCGCTTCCTGCAGAAGGCTCATCAAAGCCATGGGTCCACACAAAGATTCCCTCCTGGGCATCCTCCGTTCTCCCGACGATGACAAGGTCCCCCTTCTTCAGGGTCCTGAACTCCCTCACAGAGATCTCCCCGTTCTCATAGACAGCCACACAGTCCATCCGGCTCTCCTTTGCCAGAAGCCACTGGCCTCCAACCTTGAAATACTCCGGAAAAATCGTAGTAGCATGATAATTCTCCGGTGCCACCTTGTCCTTCGGCGCCGGTGCCATCAGAGCGTCCGGAGCCTTCACAAACTTCTCCTCGGTAAAATCGGGTGCCGTGTACTTTTTCAGTTCAAATGCCATAGTAAAATCCCCTCTCTTATTCGTTCTTTCATGCCGCTTTACCATACCGTCTTTCATGCTTCTGAAGCCTGTCTGACTGGTGCCTTTCTGGTTTTGTCCTCTTTCAGACACCTTTTTCCTCGGCTTTTAAAGCCCCTCATATCTGTCTATTATAGCTTATTTTCCGCTGTTTCGGTACCCCGAAGAAGAAATTTCCGGCACACTTTACCTCTCTTTTTTCCCTCTCCGGTTCATGACTGTGCAGAACAGCACAGCTGCAAGTGTGCTCACCCCCGTAGCCAGAAGTGCAGGGCCCGTGACAGCAGCCGGATTTGCAGAGCCGTACTGTGCCCGGTAGGCAATCATATTGATGGGGATGAGCTGAAGGGAGGAGATATTGATAATCAGGAAGGTACACATCTCATTGCTGGCCGTTCCCCTTAAAACGGGATAGCAGTCTTTTTCCAGTCGCCTCTCCCTCCTCTCCTCCTCCAGCTGTTCAAGTTCCCCCATGGCCTTCAGGCCGGCCGGTGTCGCCGCCCATCCCAGGCCCAGCATGTTGGCAATCATATTGGCGGAGATAGATTCCAGAGCAGGATGGCCCTTTGGAATCTTCGGGAACAGAAAGCGCAGAACCGGATACATTTTCCCTGCCAGGGCCTCGATCAGACCTGCCTTCTGGCCGATTTCCAGAATTCCTGTCCAGAAGGACATGACGCCGAGCATGGTAATTCCCAGGGTTACCGCCTCCCCCGCTGCCTCCAGCGCACCATTTGTGACCTCCGGGAGCCTTCCGTGAAGTGCTCCCCACAAAATTCCCACAGCCATCATCACAGCCCAGACGTAATTCAGCAAAAAAATCCCACCCTTCTGGCAAACTGTATGCCAGAAGAGCGGGATTTATGCCCTTTTTCCATTCCGTCTTCTCGATCCTTACTCTCCGAAGCAGAGCTCCCTCATCACGTCTGGGACTTTCTCGATTCGCTCAGCCCGGTATGCATTGCTTCCGCAGAACAGGAGAGCATGCTCCTCATCTCCCTGGGCCGCATTGATCAGCGCCTGGGTAATGCAGTACGGGGTAGTGGCCGGATCGCAGTGTTCCAGGCAGCGGAAGCACCTGGTGACCTTCTCCCCCTCGGTCATCATCTTTCTGAGAAACGGATTCATGATAGCCCTTCCCGGCATTCCCACCGGGCTTTTGGTGATCACAATATCCTCTTCCTTTGCGCCTATATATGCCTGCTTGTAGACAAGAGGCGCGTCGCACTCCTCTGTAGTCACAAACCTGGTTCCCACCTGGACGCCGTCGGCTCCCAGATCCTCGATGCAGTGGCGCACATCCTCGTGAGTGTACACACCTCCGGCAGCCACTACCGGGATCTCCTTCCCATACTTGTCAGCGTACTGCTTTACCAGGGCGATAATGCCCTTCACCTCTTCCTCGTACTCCGCTTTATGGTAGGTTTTCGATACCTCCTCCGTGTCCGCCTCAAGCTCTGCCAGCTGCTCCCTGGAAAAGCCCAGATGACCGCCTGCCAGAGGTCCCTCAACCACTACCAGATCCGGAGCCGTCTTATAGTTTCTGTCCCACATCTTGCAGATAACCTTGGCAGCCTTGACCGTGGACACGATCGGTGCAATTTTAGTGGCGCTTCCCTTCACATATTCAGGCAGATCCACAGGAAGACCGGCCCCCGAAACAATGAGATCCGCGCCGATTTTCACGGCAGTCTTCACGTACTCAACATAATTCTTGGTGGCAACCATGATATTAAAGCCGATGATGCCTTCAGGGGCAATAGCTCTGGCCTTTTTCAGTTCGCTCTCCATGGCCCTCAGATTTGCCTCCTGGGCATTGCGGTAAAAATCCGGCTCCCGAAAGCCGATCTGTGCGGTTGAGATGAGGCCGATTCCCCCCTCCTTAGCCACAGCTCCTGCCAGGGATGAAAGGCTGATTCCAACCCCCATGCCCCCCTGAATAACAGGGAGCTTAGCCGTCAGATTCCCTATTTTCAGCGGTTTAAATCTATCCATCCTCGTTCTCCTAAATTTTATTTCTGGTTCTCTAAAACGCGCGGAACCTGTCGTATCTCTGGCTGACTGCTTCCGCCCGCGTCATATCCCTGAAGCGCAGGAAGAATTCCTCCAGCTTCCAGTCCAGCTCACGGCAGATTTCTTCTTTGTTGGCCTTGGTAGCAGGCTCAGGCTCAGGGATAATGCACTCAATCAGTCCCAGCTCATAAAGATCCTTTGCCGTCATCTTCATGACCTTGGCTGCTTCGCTGGCCTTCTTTCCATCCTTCCAGAGAATTGCCGCAAAGCCCTCAGGTGAGAGTACTGAGTAAACAGCATTCTCCATCATCCAGACCTCATTTCCCACAGCCATGGCAAGGGCGCCACCGCTTCCTCCCTCGCCTACGACAATGGCAAGTACCGGCACAGTCAGGTTGGATGCCTCAAACAGGCTTCTGGCAATCGCCTCACCCTGTCCTCTCTCCTCGGCCTCAATTCCCGGAAAAGCTCCCGGAGTATCCACAAAGCAGATAATCGGGCGGCCGAACTTCTCAGCCTGCTTCATCAGGCGCAGGGCCTTTCTGTAACCCTCGGGATTCGGCATTCCGAAATTCCTCTTTAAGTTCTCCTTTGTGCTCTTCCCCTTCTCCTGAGCAATCACCGTCACCGGCATTCCGTGCCAGGTGGCAATTCCGCCGATAATCGCTCCGTCGTCTCCGAAATAGCGGTCGCCGTGAAGCTCGATGAAGCCGTCAAACAGCTCTTCGATGTAGTCACTGGAGATCAGCCTGTCCTCACTTCTTGATATAAGCACCGTATCCCATGCACTTAACTGGCGGTTTGCAATCTCCTGCAGCTCCTTTTCCGGCGTGCGCTTAATCACTGCGCTCTTTCTGTCAAAGGATTTCTCCAGGGCAGCTAAAAGCTCCTGCTCTGACAGGCTTCCAGTTCCTTTCTCTCCCTCTGCAGAACCCTGGATCTTCCTCGCACTGCCGCTTTCCTGAGCCCTTTCTGACTCCTGCTTCCTTCGGCCCTCGCCCTTATAATTCCACTCATTTCTGTTGGCATGAATGCGGAGGATGGAGGAAAGGGTATCCTTCATCTCAGGACGCTCCACGATCAGATCCACAAAGCCGTGCTCCATCTGGAATTCCGCCCTCTGGAAGCCCTCAGGCAGCTTCTGCCGGATTGTCTGCTCAATCACCCGCTGTCCCGCAAATCCGATAAGCGCCTTCGGTTCAGCAATAATGATGTCGCCCAGCATGGCAAAGCTGGCTGTCACGCCGCCTGTCGTGGGCTCTGTGAGCACGCTGATGTAGAGAAGGCCGGCGTCACTGTGGCGTTTTATTGCCGCAGAGGTCTTTTCCATCTGCATCAGGGACACAAGCCCCTCCTGCATCCTGGCTCCTCCTGAACAGGCAAAGATAATCACCGGAAGGCGGAGAGCCGTAGCCCTCTCCACAGCTCTCGCAATCTTCTCTCCTACATTGTGGCTCATGCTGCTCATAATGAAGCGGGAATCGCAGACGGCGATCACTGTTTTCTGACCATGAATGGTTCCCCGTCCTGTGACGACCGCCTCGTTCAGGTTCGTCTTTTCCCTGACAGCCTGGACCTTCTTCTCATATCCCGGGAAATTTAAGGGGTTTACAAACTCCATCTCCCTGTCCCACTCCTCAAAGGAACCGCTGTCTATCGTCATCTCGATTCTTCTGTAGGCATGGACGCGGAAGTAGCCGTCACACTTAGGGCAGATGTAGAAATTGTTTTTCACATCCTCTGTATAGATGGGCCGGCCGCACTTATTGCATTTGCGCCAGAGTCCCTGAGGAATATTCGGCTGTCCCTCGTAGACAGCCTCCTCCTTTTCCTCAGAAGCCTTTTTGTATTTCGTATCTATCAAGGTATATGTCTTTTTAAACATATCTTTCAGCATATAACACTCTCCCTTTCCCCGGATATTCCCTTTCGGACTGCCGATACCTGACCTGTCCGCCCAGACTGATGCCAGAGGTCTAAGACATCACTCTATTTGCAGTAGGACGGAAACTCCTTCGGAATGAAATCCGTGTCGATCTGTCCCTCCTGATAGGCCTCATTGTTTAAGATTTCATACTGGAAATCAATGTTTGTGTCAATTCCCTCGATAACAAGCTCTCCCAGAGCGCTCCTCATCTTAGCTATAGCGGCCTGTCTGTCTCTGTCATAGACAATGAGCTTTAGCAGCATGGAATCATAGTTCGGCGGAACCTGATAACCGGCGTAAATATGGGTGTCTATCCTGACTCCCCGGCCTCCCGGCAGATGCACCTCCGTGATGGTTCCCGGACACGGCATAAAGTTCTTCTCCGGGTTCTCCGCATTGATCCTGCACTCAATAGCATGGCCGCGGATCACCACATCGTCCTGGGTAAAGCCAAGGGGTTCTCCAGCTGCGATCTTAATCTGCTCTTTAATCAGATCCAGATCTGTGACAGCCTCTGTCACCGGATGCTCCACCTGAATCCGCGTATTCATCTCCATAAAGTAGAACTGCTTGTGTTTGTCTAACAGAAACTCGATGGTTCCCGCATTTACATATCCCACTGCCCTGGCTGCCTTCACCGCTGTCTCTCCCATAGCTTTGCGAAGCTCAGGGGAAATAGCCTCCGACGGAGCCTCCTCGAGGACCTTCTGATGGCGTCTCTGGATGGAGCAGTCGCGCTCTCCAAGGTGTACCACATTCCCATACTCGTCCGCAAGGATCTGAAACTCAATATGTCTTGGCTGCTCAATATATTTTTCAATATACATGGTGTCATCGGAAAAGCCCTTGACTGATTCCATCTGCGCCTGATTAAAATTGGCCTCAAAATCCTCCGCGCTTCTGGAAACTCTCATTCCCTTTCCTCCGCCGCCTGAAGATGCCTTGATCATAACGGGAAAGCCGATAGCCTTCGCCATCTTTAAGGCCTCCTCCGGTGAATATACCGGTTCCTTGCTTCCAGGAACAACGGGAACTCCGGCCTCGATCATGGTCTTTCTGGCTTCTGATTTGTTTCCCATCCGGTGAATGATGTCAGCGGAGGGTCCGATAAAGCGGATATTGCATTTCTCGCACAGATCTGCGAAGCGGGCGTTCTCAGAAAGGAACCCGAAGCCCGGATGAATGGCGTCCGCCCTCATGGCCACTGTGGCGGAGATAATGCGCTCCATATCCAGATAGCTCTCGCTGGACGGGGCCGGCCCGATACAGACAGCCTCGTCGGCGAGCAGTGTGTGGAGGCTGTCCCTGTCTGCCTCGGAGTAGACAGCCACCGTCTTGATCCCCATCTCCCGGCAGGCGCGGATAATCCTGACCGCGATCTCGCCGCGGTTTGCAATCAAAATCTTGTTAAACAAAAGCGTCACCTATCCAATCATAAACGTGAGCTCGGCGGAAACTGCCACTTTGCCGTCCACAGATGCTGTCGCACTTCCAATTCCAACCGGCCCCTTTCTCTTGATAATCTGGCATTCCAGCTTCAGTCTGTCCCCCGGAACTACCTTTTTTCTGAACTTGGCGCTGTTGATTCCTCCAAAGTAGGCAACTTTGCCTCTGTTCTCCTCCTCGCTCAGAATCGCCACTGCGCCCACCTGAGCCAGAGCCTCCACAATCAGGACTCCCGGCATAACCGGCTCCTGCGGAAAATGGCCTGCAAAAAACGGCTCATTGTAAGTCACTGACTTATAGCCCGTGGCTCCCTCGCCCGGCCTTATCTCCTCGATACAATCGATAAGGAGAAATGGATGCCTGTGGGGAATAATTTCCTGAATCTCCTTGATTCCTAACATATTCGGTACCCCTGTCTTTTTTTATTTGCCTTACGCCGCTATAAAATCTGCAGCGTCCTGCTATTTAATTCTGAATAACGGCTGGCCGTACTCCACAACCTCCTCGTTGTTTACAAGGATGGCCTCCACCACGCCGTCATACTCACTCTCGATCTCATTCATCAGCTTCATGGCCTCGATGATTCCAAGCACCTGGCCCTTTTTCACCGTATCTCCTACCTTCACAAAGCTGTCGGCGTCCGGCGCAGGAGCTGAATAGAAAGTTCCTACAAGCGGAGACTTTACCACATTGCCGGACGGGATATCCTCCTTTGTCTCAGCCGCCTGTGCGGAAACTGAACCGGCCAGAGAAGCCTCCGGGGTCACGGGGATCCCTGTCACTCCCGCTCCTGCAAGGCCCGGGGCAAGTCCCATAGCGGAGACAGCCGGAGCTGCCACAGGCGGAACAGCCGTCACAATCTCCCTCTCCTTCTCTCTCTTTAAGGACAGTTTTGTCCCGTTCTCCTCGATCACAAGGCTGGTAAGATTATTTTTGGAGACAGCCTCAATCAGTGTCACAATATCCTTAATATCCATGTCTGTCCTCCTCCGGCATTAAGCCTCATACTTCTTTACCACAAGGCTTGCGTTGTGTCCGCCGAAGCCCAGGGAATTGGAAATGGCATAATTTACAGTTGTGTGGACTCCCTCGCCCTTCGTGTAATCCAGATCGCACTCAGGCTCTGACTCAGCAAGCCCTGCTGTGGCGTGCACATAATCCTCCATGACAGACTTCACACAGGTGATGAACTCCACTCCGCCTGCCGCTCCCAGCAAATGGCCGACCATGGATTTGGTGGAATTGATCTTTACCTTGTAAGCGTGATCTCCCAGAGCCAGCTTGATAGCCTTTGTCTCGAAGAGATCGTTGTGGTGGGTGCTGGTTCCGTGAGCATTTACATAGTCGATCTGCTCCGGTGTGATCCCCGCATCCCTGATAGCGTACTCCATAGCCTTTGCGGCTCCGCTTCCGTCCTCAGCAGGGGAGGTAATGTGATATGCATCCGCTGTAGCCCCG